>Ga0207991_1000373_pt1 | contig 30806 bp, 29 predicted proteins | sample ETN07SmetaG_FD_185786 | JGI IMG/M metagenome (GOLD analysis project Ga0207991, IMG submission 185786) | Marine microbial and viral communities from oxygen minimum zone, Eastern Pacific Ocean - ETNP2014F14-07SV275 (SPAdes) (version 2) | ecosystem: Environmental > Aquatic > Marine > Oceanic ...
GCGGTGAGGATGTGGCGCTTCCCAGAACCTGAACGGCTCGGTAAGTTTGCTTTCGTCCACGTCGACACCCAGTCCCGGTTTATCGGGGACGGTGTATCCGTTGCCTTCGAAAAACACCTGTTTGGTGAAGATTTCGAGGTTGGGCTCTTCGGCTCTAGCCATGTTCACTTCGAGCCATGCAAAGTTCGGCACGGCGGCACCGAGGTGAACGGAAGCGGCGGTGCAGATCGGGCCAAGTGGGTTGTGGGGCATCAGGTCGATGTAGTGTGCTTCGGCCCAGCCTGCGACTTTCATCGATTCGGTGAATCCACCGACATTGCAGATGTCGACCCTTGCGAAATTCGTTATGCCCCGCTCGATGTAGGGCAGGAACTGCCACTTCGAAGCGAACTCTTCGCCGATGGCAAACGGCACGTCGGTGAGAGTCCGCAACACCTCGTATGCTTCCGGCGCTTCGTCGCGTATCGGTTCTTCAAGGAAGTCTAGCGTGTGCGATGGCATCATCTGGCAGAACGAGGCCGTTTCGGCGACGGATAGCCGGTGGTGATAGTCGACGCCCATGATCGCCTGGTTGCCAAGCTCTTCACGCGCCTTGATAAGCCACTCAGCCGAGTTTGCGATCGATTGGCGCGGCTCGAACAGTCCTCCACTTTGGATATCCATCCCATCCAGTGACAGGCGGAACGCGGTGATCCCGCGGTTCATAAATTCTTTCGCCTGTTCGATCATGTCGGGGCCGTACGGGCCTGAGGTTGTGGCAAACACTGGAATCTTGTGACGGTGTTTGCCGCCGAGCAGTTCGTAAACCGGAACACCCAGCTTTTTGCCGGCGATATCGTGGAGGGCGATGTCGATCGCTGAGATCGCCGCGGTCAACGTACGCCCACCCTCGAAATACTGGCTTCGGTACATCTCTTGCCAGAGGGCCCCGCGTTTCATCGGGTCCTTGCCGATTAGAAATTCGCGGTAGTGCTCGATTATGCCTTTGACACCCAGTTCACGTCCGGAGAAACCGGATTCGCCCCAACCATATATTCCCTCGTCGGTCTCGATTTTGACGAGCATCTGGTTTCGGCGGCCCACCCATACGGCGTACGGCTTGATATCTGAAATTTTCATTTTTTTGGTTCGCGCTGATTGTTGTTGAGATAGACGGATTCGGGGCGGGCTGTTACGAGTTGGTGATCGATCCGTCACTACGCTTGAGCGGGCGCATCTCTGAGAAACGAAATGGTTCGGTGAGCGAGTCTTCATCGACCTCGACACCGAGTCCGGGCTGATCGAGCACGGTCACCCGCCCGGGAATTATTTCGGGTTGTACCGGGAACACTTCTTTGGAATAGAAACCGTTGTCCTCGCCGGCTGATTCTCGTATTTCGAGCCACGAGAAGTTTGCTGCGGCCATAGCCATGTGAGATGTCGCGGCTACGCAGATTGGGCCGAGCGGATTATGGGGCATCAGATCGATGTAGTGGGCCTCAGCCCACCCGACAACTTTCATGGCCTCTGTCAACCCGCCTACGTTACAAACGTCTATCCGGGCGTAGTTTGTGAGCCCCCTTTCGATGTAAGGGAGGAACTGCCATTTTGATGCGAACTCTTCGCCGATTGCGAACGGCATGGTGGTCATAGTTCTGAGGGTTTCGTAGGCCTCGGGTGTTTCGTCCCGGATCGGTTCTTCTAGGAAATCGAGGGTGTGATATGGCATCATCTGGCAAAACGAAGCGGCTTCGGCGACCGATAGTCTGTGGTGAAAGTCGTAGCCGATAACCGGTCTCGTACCGAGTACTTCCCGAGCTTTGATCAGGCCTTCGGCCGAAAGTGCGATAGCCTCACGCGGCTCGTAGTAGGTAGCTTCGTTACGGTAATGGTGGTGAAGCCGGAAGCAGTCGAACCCTTCAGCGATCATGCGTTGTGCGACATCGATCATCTCTTCGGGCGAATTTCCGCCCCCAGTTGCGAACGTCGGCACCCAGTCTCGGTGCTTTCCGCCGAGAAGCTCGTAGACCGGCACACCCAGTTTCTTGCCCGCGATGTCGTAGAGTGCGATATCGATGGCCGAAATCGCGGCCGTGAGAGTCCGGCCGCCTTCAAAATACTGGCTGCGATACATTTCCTGCCAGAGTGCGCCGCGCTGCATCGGATCACGTCCTATCAGAAATTCCCTGTAGTGTTCTACGATGCCTTTGACGCCGATTTCTCTGCTGGATAGCCCGGATTCCCCCCACCCGTAGATGCCTTCGTCAGTTTCAACTTTGACCAGCATCTGGTTTCGGGTTCCAACCCACACCGGGAAGGGTTTGATGTCGGTTATTCGCATTGGTAAAGGACCTTTGTAGATGTTGGTGATGCTTGGAATGGAGATGACCGTGCAGGCGGGGCTTGCTCGCGGAGCAAGCGTGTTCCTGATGGCGCGCAGTGTCAATACCGGATTCTCTGTAACCAGTTCGCGCACCGGTCAAATAGTTGGATCGGCGGAGACGGAATCGGGGTGGACGGTATTGCCGGCCGAGGTCGGGGAGACATCTTCAGGCAGGTTGGACCGGTGGGCGGTTGTGTTGATTAACGACGACCACCATTCTGCCGATTACGTGATCTGGGCGTTGCTGAAGACCATGCCGGATCTTTCGAGTACTGACGCCGCGCTGATCATGCTTGAGACACACAACACAGGTAAAGGTGTGGTGACGTTATGCGGCCGGGGACAGGCGGAGGAATATCGAGCGGCATTGCGATTGCTGCAACTCGGGTGCGAAATCGAACCCGGCTGGTAGTGGTCCGGCAGGCAATTCGTACGAGACCGGGCAGTCAGGCTCAGGTGCAAACTCACCGCACCCATACCTGATCCGATGGTATCGATTCGGTGCGACTCGTACTGATTGGCAGGCCAATGCGTGGGTTGCCCGCCAGATAGGCTCGCGTGACTGCTCACATCTGGGGTGAACCGTTTGGTGCGACCGCACGATTCCTTGGGGCTCAATGGCTGGAATGGGCTGGTGATACCTATAGATATGTGGCCTTTGCAACGACCTGCCAGACAAATGGCAGGCGACCAATCAGTCAGTTCGTGATTAGCCATAAAATATTTTTTAGACACGGGTTCCCTGGCCACACACAGGAACCTGGAACTGGTTGAGGAGACCATGCCTGATGTTCTGGACAGTTGACAGAAGTACATCCGAGCGCGGAATCACCGGGCTCGAAACGGCGATCATCCTAATTGCATTTGTGGTCGTCGCTTCGGTGTTCGCGTTCACCGTGCTGTCGATGGGTATTTTCGCGTCCGAGAGATCAAAAGAAACAGTGTTTGCGGGTCTTCAAGAGGCGAAAAGTACCCTCGAACCTCGTGGTGCTACCGTGGCATACAAGGCCGACCGAGGCGGAACCGACACTATTTACAAGGTTTCATTCATAGTCACGAACGCGGTTGACGGCGAGCCCGTCGATCTGACGCCCCCGTACACGGCCGATGGATCGGCCACAGACCCGGATATCTCAAGTGGGGCTGAATACAAGACAATTATTTCTTACAGCGACATAAATCAGGTCATGAGCGATGTCCCCGGAGTGTAGGTTGGCTCGGTAACAACAACGGGGACAATTTGCTGGAGATCGGCGAAAAGGCCGAGATCAGCGTCTGGCTGTTGATTCGTGACACGACGCAGGCAATTACATCCAGCACAGCGACGAGCTACTGGACTGCCGATGCGAACGGAGCATACGGCATACTTTCGACAGGAACTATTCTCGGCACCAACGACACGTTCTCTCTCACACTCAATCCCTCGGCGGGCGCGGTGGTGAACATTGAACGGACGTTGCCGTCGCGGCTTGATGCGATCATGGATTTGAAGTAACGACCGGCTGATTTTGACCCAGGTTCGGCATTGCTCCGCCTGGCCCCAGGCCCCCTCCGGTCGCTGGCTCTTGTAAAAAAAACGGCCACTCTCCTGCCCCGAGAGTGGCCGTTTTTATTTTTCGAATATCAGTACGTGATCATTCGCTCTTGTATCCAGGGGACTTGGGAATCGCGATAGTCGGGATAGCATCGTCAGTTAAACACAACGGGTGCGGCCGACTGGCCGCACCCGTTGTTGATTTTGCTGTAGCGCGCGTTTGATTACGTTGCTGGCTTACCAGCGTTCTCGACGTCCGCCGCCGCCGCCGCCGCCGCCGCCACGGTATCCACCGTCGCCGCCACGAGGAGCCTGGTCTCGGGCCTCGTTGACAACGATTGGCCGACCGTCAAGCTCAGTGCCGTTCATTTCTGAAATAGCCTGTTGTGCAGGACCTTCATCATTGAAGGTTACAAAACCGAATCCGCGGGACCTTCCAGTCTCACGGTCGCTGATCACCTGTGCCTCTTCTATATCGCCGAACCGCTCGAAAGCCGCTCGGAGGCCGGCGGAATCCGTCGCCCAGGCCAGGCTACCAACAAATAACTTCTTACCCATAAATCAAGCCTCGTTTGTGGGAATCCCATCGAATGTTCACGGTTGAACATGTCCTAGCACCGTTCCGTACGGTTATCGTCCCACATTCCGTTTTTTTGCGTTCGGCCACAGTGCGCACCGCAAAACATCATCTCGCTGATGCAGTTTCGCGATGCACCGACTGAACGCATCATAAAGAATAAACTTACTTTCGGCGCTTTGGGGAGATTATTGATGATGAAGTTCGCGTTCGTGCATGATTTTAGATGGGATTGCCGGAATTTCGGCGGTCTTCAGTGCCGCCGGGTGATGGACTCCGGCCTGGTGCGGTTTTCGGATGGGGTGGCAAACTTCGGTAATAGCTAATTCGAGGCCGGTTCGTCTTGAGCAGAAATTGCCGGTTGGCTTGCGAAAGGGCGAAACGATCATTAACGTTCGTGTCTGTCGAACCTTACCCAGGCGTGTCGATCTGGCGATTCCACATGGCCAGTCAGCCGATGACCGATTAGTTTGCTGGTTGGGCAGACGCCCCGATTGGCGGTGACCGGCGGTCGTGTGGATATGGGTTCACGTGCAACCGTTGTGCAGAAAATAGTGCTTACAAAGGATTGAAATGGTTCAAACGAATGATATTGAGCGGCCCTCGAAAGAGTTGATCGCGAAACTATTCGAACACGTCAGCGCCGCAACCGCGGCAGGCGATCTCAGCAAATTGGGTATAAGGGATGCATTCATCCAGGGTCCGTTGCCGTTCACTCCCGGCAAGAAAGTCGTCGGTCCGGCGCTGACCCTGCAGTTCATGCCGAAGCGTGAAGACGAGTATCCGGAAGGCGAGTACATTGAGCCGGAGACCCAGTTGCACCGCCATGCCCTGTACAACACCAAACCGGGCGACGTGATAGTTGTCGATGCGTTGGGGAGTCTGAACAGCGGTGTGTTTGGCAACATGATGTTGACTTATTTTCACGGTCAGGGTGGTATCGGGGCGATTATCGATGGGTGCATCCGTGATTACCCGGAGAGCAAGAACATCGGCCCCGGGCTCTGGTTGAAGGGCGTCACGCCAAACTTCCACACTCAAACGGAGATGATGCCCTACGCCGTAAACGTTCCGATCAACTGTTCCGGGACGTTTGTAAAACCTGGCGACATTATTATTGCCGATGACGATGGCGCAGTTGTCGTGCCAATACAGCTTGCAGAAGAACTGGCCGAACTGGGTCAGGTGCACGCTGAGTGGGAAGAGTTCAGCCGCGGGAAGCTGGAAGAGGGTGGTGATTTGCGCCGCTACTATCCGCTGTCGGACGAGGCTCGCCCCGAGTATGAAGAGTGGAAGAAGAAACGCGGTAAGTAAGGGGTAGGGAGTTAGTCGCCGGGTGTGCTGAGCGCGCCCGGTAGCTAGTGGTCGGCCGATCCCTGTTTGCGCAGGCTGCCGCCGAAGACCGCGGCCAGGCTGCCCATCAGGATGAAGAATGTCGCCCTGATTGGCAGTTCTACGATTGCCCGATCGCCCGTCTCGAAGAATGCAAGGATGTGTGACGCATACCAGGCGGTTAGTAGCACGGAGTAAGCAATCCCCGCGACTGGTTTTGCCCGGTATACGAACGCCAGGATCACAAGTGGGAATATCAACCTCATTTCGCTCGTACTGTTGATGTCGGCGGACGCCCGTATTGCAAGATTCGATACCAGGAGTAACAGCAAGGTATCGGCCACCGAGCCGAAAAGAGCCGATCTGACTGATGAAATGAGTTTTGTCTTGTTGGCGTGGCGCAGCCAGAGGTTTACGGCAAACATTCCCACGATCGCAGCCACGGCAAGCTCCCAGTAGGGCAGTCGGTCTTTGCTTGCGAAAATAACGAGCGCGAGCGGCTAGGTGGCGATCAGGCGAAAGGTGATTACGCTGCGTTCGATCTGGAAAGAGGTTGCGAAAAGCCGCGTTCCCAGCCTTTCCAATAACGGAAACCGCTCGGATGTTGAGTTGATTGCTGTGTCCATCGCCGACACTATAGCGGGCCGATACACGGGCTTAAGTGTGGCTTGGGTGCAAGAACCGCGCCAAATCCTGACCTTTCGCAGAAGCTGGCAGTAGCAGCTGGGCGTGTCTGGCTTAGAAGTCCGGGGAATGCACCATGTGTCAAAAATGCTTGCCGCAAGTCGACGGAAGGGAATAACGAGGGTCGATCTGCAAAAACGCCGTGATCACGATGGCATTTTGACTGGAGTATTGAGTTAAGGAGTATTCGACTGTACGCTTCCGGCCCAGTGGTCCAAGAGATCACGGCGGACCGTCAACCAGCCAATTCTGGACAGTAAAATGAAACCCGGGTTCTTCACCATGCCCTTGCACCCTCCGGGTGCCAACATGACTGAGACGCTGAAGTCGGACCTCGATCAGATCGTCAAGTTGGACGAACTCGGATACGCGGAGGCCTGGATAGGTGAGCACTTTACGGCCGCATGGGAAAACATCCCGTCGCCCGAATTGTTTATCGCACAGGCGCTGGGCGTAACGAAAAACATACGGCTCGGAACCGGTGTGACTTGCATGCCCAACCACGACCCGTTCGTTCTCGCGCACCGAATCGCACAGCTCGACCACATGTCGGAGGGGCGGTTGAACTGGGGTATCGGAACGGGGAGCTTTCCTGGAGATACGCAGGTATTTGGGTATGACGAAGACGGTGGTGTCGACGCCGGTGCCTACACGCGCGAATCGCTCCAGACGATTTTGAAGATATGGGACAACCCGGAACCCGGCCTGTATGAGTCGAAATGGTGGAAGTTCCGCATTCCAGAGCGGCGGGACGATATTGGGTTGGGCGCGCACGTGACGCCGTTTCAGAAGCCACATCCGCCGATTGGAGTTGCCGGCGTTTCCCCTAACTCACCGACCCTGAGGATGGCGGGTCAGTTCGGTTGGATCCCGATGAGCATCAACCTGGCGCCTCCGGTGCAGATCAAGACGCACTGGGATTCGATCGAGGAGGGAGCGCTGGAGGCCGGAACGCAGCCCGACCGGTCTCTATGGCGGGTTGCCAGGGAAGTCTTCATCGCGGATACGACTTCCGAGGCACGCCGGATGGTGCAGGAGGGAACTTTGGCGCGTGACTTCGAACGATATTTCCTGCCGCTGCTGGCGCACGATGGCAGGCTGGGAATTTTTAAAATCGATCCTGACATGCCCGACTCCGACGTGACGATCGACTACCTGATGGACAACGTGTTTATTGTTGGGAGTGCCGACGAAGTGACACAGAAGCTGAACGACCTGAATGGTGAACTTGGCGGGTTCGGGACACTGCTGGCGATGGGTCACGAGTGGGACCCTTACGACGCGTGGTACGAATCGATGTCGATGCTTGTGAAGGAAGTTCTGCCGAAAGTCGATTAGCTCTGGCGCGGCAAGCGGAATAAGGGTTCGTGTGGCCGGTCTGACGCCTAGGCGGCTGCAGCGAGTTCGCGTGTATCGGTCTTCGATGCCGCTGGCGACACTATTTCCGAAATGAGCCTAGTTACTGTCGGAATGCCGACGCGGGCGAGAAACTGCTGGGTAGCGGAGGAGATATTTGCGCCGAACGCAACAATATCTCCGTTGAACGCCCGTCGCAAATACAGAATCGCATCGGACGAACTGAACTCCAGGCTGGCCTCAATCACGATCAGGTCGGGGTTATGTCCTTCGATGGACCGGACCGCTGCGGTGAGCGAGTTGGCAACTCTGACATCGTGACCCAGCTCCTCAATTTCCTGGATCGCCGCAAGACTTTGATTCGTGGTTGCGTTTAAAAACAGGGTGTTCAACCGGGGGGTGCCTCGGGGAATTACGTAAGCGTGGGTTGGTATGTCCACTATTGATTCTTACGTGAAACCAGGGTGTCCGCATCGTGGAAACTACCTAGTGAGGTCACGGAGTCCAGTTGCCGGTGGTTGGTGGGTTTTCAGAGACGGCAGAGTTTAGCTGCGTGATCGGCTGCAATTCCCAGTTGACACTGTAACAAGCGACGAGTTTTCCGCTGACCGAGGGCCGCGCCTGTCCGGCATGCGACCGGTACTAGGGACGCCAGACTGTGCCATCGACGATCAGTTCCTTGATGGCCGCGGTTCCTGAGCGGTTGATCGATACCCTGACCTTGACATCGTCGGCAGTTTCGATTTCTTTGCCGCGGCCTTCGGGGAGGAAATACTGTTCGATTCCATATTCGATTGTCACAGTGCCGTTTCGCACCTGGGTAGCGCGCCCTTTGATGTAGAGGTCGGCGTAGGGCGATGGTTTGTCTGCCTGAACGAACAGACGGTAGACATCGCTGTCGATGTTTGTCAGGTTGACGTACACCGTGTCGCCCTCGTTTATTTCCCCTTCCAAAAAGTATTGATTCTTCTGGGGAGCCAGCGGACCCTCTCCGATTGTGCTGATCTCATAACGGAGCGTGACGTATTCGCCTTTGAAGAGATCACGAGGATCTACCGGAACCGTCTCCAGCACTGCGGTCCTGCCCAGGCTGAGGATCGACTCCCTGTACCCGACCAGTCCGAGCAGAAACACGATCTGAACGGCGATAACGGCTATGAATAGGCGTTTGGCGTTAGGCGTCATTGTTCGCCTCTGTCCCGTGGTCGCGCGTAATTCCGAACTGGCGCAGCAACTGGCGCCTGGCCCGTTCCATCCCGTAGCCAACTCCGAGTAGCAGGAGGCCACCGACGACGAAGGCCAGCGAGGTGTCGAGCATGTCGACTGTGAGCTCGATATATCGGGTCGATAGGTCGATCACAAAGAAGATGATTCCCACGTTTATCAGCGCTTCGCGCCGGTTGATGATCCCCAGCACAATCGAGCCGAATATAAGCAGTACGAGCAGGAGGTTGAAGGCGGTGACGTAAAGCGCGATCGAGTTGAACGGAAGTGTGGCTGTGAACCAGCCGAAGGCAATGACGAGGGCGACGACGCCCGGTTCGGCGTACCTCCCTACGGGGTTTACTGCGTTGTTATCCGAATTTCTGACGGCGACCACGAGTGCCGCGACCGTGACTGCGGAGAGAATTCCCGCCAGGGCCAGATACGAGCCACTGAGTGTCTGGAAATCGAGAATGGTCAGCGATCGCGTATCTTCGAACACCTCGTTGAAGGTGAGGACATAAGCCAGTCCGATGGCCAGCAGTGCCCCGCTGATGAGGTATGGGCCTGCATGTAATTTGAGGTTCGCACGGCGCAGGTGCAGCATCCCGATCGAGTACAACAGGGCGGCTGTGAGAAACAGGCTGCCCATGACCAGAAAAGCGCTTTCAGGACCGTCGACCCAGGTGGCCGCTTTCCACGAAATGCCAACAGTGAAGATGCCGACTGCCATCACAGTTATTGATGTTGATCTGGCGAGGTAGGCGAGGGGCAGAACACCCAGGAACCACAGGATCATCAAATCGGGGTTGTCGGTACCGAGGTGGTAGCTCTGGGCCACGAGGAAGACGTTCGCTCCGAACCATACGGCACCTGTAAACATGATCGCTTCGCCGACTCGCGGGTACCCGCGAACGAACTGGAGTTGGTATCCGATCCAGTAGGCAGCGGTCTGGCCCACGATCAGCAGGAAGAGCTTTGCCATCGCGGGCATGCCCTGCCAGTTGGCTGCGACAAACGAGATAATGCCGGAGGCGATCAGGACGGCTCCGAGTGTGGAAAGCACGACGATGAGTCTGTTGAACCGGATTCCGAGTCGGAACCTGGGCGTGCCAACCGATTCGAAATCCATTATGGCCTGGGACTGTTCGTCTGTGATCAAACCGGATTGACGCCACCGTTCGACCCTGCCTTTAAGCCAGCTCTGGCGCGCGGTTGGCCGCGGGCTGATTTCAACTTCAGTATCGGAATCGGATCGTTCGACGATCTGTTCAGAATCGCTGCCTGGAGTGTGTTCCGTCATGTGTTCAAACGATACTCGGAAACCGTTACATGTTCGCTACTGATGCTGGGATTCATCTTGAGTTTCGTCGAGGGTGCGGTGGTTGGACAGTGTCCTGTTGAGGACGGCAAAGAGGACGCAGTTGTCGGTTGGAAAGCCGAATTAAGGGTTCACCTATCCGGGCTTCAGCCGACGATTGCTGCGTCGTTTGCCGATGAGAACATTGTGGGCTTTCACGAGTGTGTTTGTGAAGGGTCAAGCGTACTAATCTGACTGATACAGATGTACTACCCGCGGTTCAACCTGTTGTGCTACCCGGTGTTGGTGGCACAGCCGCGAAGAACGAAGACGCGACTCGCGTCTGATCAGTTCCAATTCGACCGATAATCAGTTCAACGTGCTATTTCATGCCAGCGTTGTCAGCGGCACTCGAGATGGGATTCCATTCTTTAACGAGTGGTACAGGTTGTGGGGACAGGTCACTTGCGCCAGCGATGCTGTCAAATGTCACCATTGCATTCAAATGGGCGTCAATCCGAACCGGTGGCTGTCAATCGCGACAAGTCGGCAGTTCGGTTTTTACCTGAACTAGCCGACTTGAACGTGATTTCAGTGGTACCCCTGGCGTGAATCGAACACGCGACACGTAGTTTAGGAAACTACTGCTCTATCCACTGAGCTACAGGGGCGTGGTGACTATTCTAAGTTCAAATTAAGCAGATTTGATGATTTAGAGATGGTCTATATCGGTGATTTGTAAACACTTTGTAAAGGTCAAGTGTTTACATGCTGACGAGAATACGAACTAGGCAAGAATATCTAGGCCTATCGCTGCGAGCACTCTCCAAGCAATTGGAAGTCTCGCCCGCACTTCTCTTGACCCTCCTTGGCATTTCTGCCTCCCTTCAATTCATCCAGTATCTGATCTTTCAACTGGATACGTTTGTGTGGGTCAGGTCAAAGCGGCGAAGTTGGAAATTCAGGTGATCTCCTAAATAAATCTGGATCTTTCCTTCGCGCCTGCCGAGTGGTCGATGTAGACGCTGATGGTTTCGGTGAAGAAGTCGAATCCTTCAGTGCCCTGTTCGCGCTGGCCTGTGCCGGAAGCCCCAAGACCACCGAAGGGAAGGTGCACCTCTCCACCCAGAGTTGGGGCGTTGACGTGGACCATTCCAGTTTCGGCGGTGTTGATGTATTCGTGGGCCTGGACCAGGTCTCGTGTGTAGACCGACGACGAAAGACCGAAGTCGACATCGTTGGAAATGCGAACGGCGTCCTGCAGGTCAGATGCTCGGAACACGCTAAGCACGGGCCCGAAAATCTCTTCCCGGGCGATGCGCATACTCGTTGCCACATCGGTAAATATCGTCGGCTCGACATAGTAACCCTCGTCAAATTCGTCGCCGCGCAACTGGTGGCCACCGAACGTTAGCCGGGCACCCTCTTCAGTGCCGATTCCGATGTATTCGAGAACCGTATCGAGCTGGTTCCTGCTTGCAAGCGGTGCCACGTCCTTTGAAGAGTCCATCCCATCGCCAACTGTCAAAGCCTCTGTCTGTGCCAGCAGGGCGTCCATGAACTCGTTGTAGATTCCATCTTCGACTATCGCCCGCGAAGTTGCGGTGCAGCGTTGGCCGGTTGAGCCGAAAGCGCCCTGCACCACACCCGGAACCGCCTTGTCGAGATCGGCATCGGTCAGGATGATAGCGGCGTTTTTGCCGCCCATTTCGCACTGAACTTTTTTCAACAGTTCTGACCCGCGTGCGGTGATTGAAGTGCCGATTTCGGTTGAGCCTGTAAAGGAAATCCCGCCGACCCGTTCATCCTCCACCAGTGTGTTACCTACCGATGCGCCCGGACCGGTCACAAGATTCAAAACGCCCGCAGGAAGCCCGGCCTCTTCGAAGATTTCGACCAGTTTCACAGCGGATAGTGGTGTGGCGGAAGCCGGTTTGTAAACGATCGTGTTGCCGCAGACCAGGGCGGGTGCGATCTTCCATGCGGGGATCGCCAGAGGGAAGTTCCAGGGGGTGATGATCGCCACGACTCCGATGGGTCGCTTGACTGTGTAGGCGAAAGTGTCGGGTAGTTCTGACGGCGTGGTATAGCCGAACAGTCGGCGACCCTCGCCCGCGGCGTATTCGATGATGTTCATCGCGCGCTTTACTTCGCCTGTGGCATCGGCGATTGGTTTTCCTTCCTCTAGGGTTATCGCCACGGCAAGTTCGTCGGCGCGCCGGGCCATCACATCAAGCACCCGATACAGAATCGCACCCCGTTGTGGAGCGGATGTATTCGCCCACCCTTTAGCGGCGGCGCTGGCAGCCGCGATTGCATTCTCGGCGTCCTGTGGAAGGCTGGCCTGGAATTGACCGACCACCTGCGTGGTATGCGCGGGATTCACGATGGGATAATGCTGCCCGGAAATAGAATCGCACCACATACCGCCGATGTAGTTCTGATGTGTTCGGGAAGTCGAATGGTCGGTCATGTTTCACATCCCCTGTCGTTTTGTTTCTGCGTCGTTACAGTCTGACAGCATGAGTAACTGGGAATAAATCGCCGGGGGCGGGAGAACTTCCCGTAGGGATAGTACCCGGATAGGGCCGTTACGGGCTGGTGTGGAAGGCGTTTCGCAGATATTCTGACGGCCGCGAACGCGGCGTAAAGTTCGTTGAGCGGTCGCGCGTCTGGCGCGTGACCCTTTGCGATAGTTTTTGTGATTCGACTGGAGTATTCAAGCGTATGTCACCCAACGGTAGTTCAACCGTCACCATCCACTCGGCGAAGACGACCCCGGCGATCACCGACCGTTCGGTGCAGCTACCTGAGTATGACCGGGAGCGTCTGGAGGATATTGGCTTCCTGACATCGATGACGCTTGTTTTACTTGGTAACTATCACCAGACCGGTCATTTCGGCGGTCCGACGGCTTATGCGCCGTACACTGTTGCGTCCCACCTGGCAGGCCCTGAAAACGGCGGCCTGACATTTGATTACCGTAGGCCCAAACACCCGTTCGCGGACAGGTTCATGCTTGCCGGCGGGCACAACGTTCCGGTGATGTATGCACTGTGGATAATCATGGGCGAGGCGCTTGACCGGAAGCACACAGAGACCGGGGATGACCGATACAAGGCCGATCCGAAGACATCGATGCTTGCCATTGACGCGCTCGGATTCCGTCGCGGTGCCGGTGCACTGAAGACAATTCTTGAAGAAAACGATCTCGCGGATCACCCGTTGATGGCACAGGCCGGGATACGCGGAATTCGTGCACTGGCCGGACACTCGGAATCAACCGACCTGACCAACGATGTAAATGGTGGCCCGTCCGGCATCGGTATCGCGACGGCCGCAGGCAAGGCCGCATTCTGGGACATGATGGGTGCTGACCCTTCGTTAAAAATTATCGCAATCGAGGGAGAGTTCGCACTTACCTCGGGCCATTCCCAGGAGTTCAAGACGCAGGCCGTTGCGCAGCGCGTAGGCAAGCGGCTCCGAGTGCTCCTTTCGTACAACAACGCTGGCATTGACGATGAGCTTATCGGCAGTGTCGTGAAGGAGGATACATACAGGATCGCAGAGCAGTGGTCTGCGTACGGGTGGAACGTGATTACACTCGACGACGCCAATGACTACGACCAGGTAGTGGCGGCGCTCAAGGCGATGGAGGACTCGGACCCAGCCGACCGCCGACCGATGATTGTTGTAGGCAAGACGGTAAAGGGATTCTGGCCCGGTGCGACGGACGGCATGCTACCGGGGGGTGTGACACAGGTCATCAGCAATGCGAGCCACGCGTACGGCATGCCGATGAACGGTGAATATTTCGTCGCCCTAGCTGAGTCGTTCGAGCAGAAGTTCGGTGTCACATTCGAGGGAATCCGCGATGGTGCGGTCACCGACACTCAAGAGAGGCTAATCCAGCTGAAGACCAATATCGATATTGCGCTTTCAGTGCTCGACAAGAACGGTCTTGGCGACTGGCTCTCAGAGCGTCTCGTGGAGATTGGCGATCAGGTCAATGACGACCTCCCGCTGCGGGTCGACCCCGACACGGACCCGTTTCTGGATGAGCGGCTGCTCGTGAAAAACCTGCCGACCGAGGCGACTACCGTTACCGCGGAGCATCCGATTACCGGTGAGAAGAAGGAAGTGAGCTTCACTCTGTTCGAGCAGCCCGGCGCGGTGAAAGGCACTCGCCGAGCGATTTCCGAAATTATCAAGTGGGTGAACTACGTCACGGAAAATCGGTTCGTCATCGTAGCCGCCGACCTGTTCGAATCGATAAATGTCGACAGTGGCTCGCTGTGGGGGCATTACGACCCTGTCGACAACATCGTTGGCACCCGCCTTAAAGCCGCTATCCAGGAAGCGGGCAACGCCTCGACGGCGGTTGGTTTCACGAGCCAATCGCTTTCAAAGGATCCCAACAAGCACGTTGGAGTCTGGTCGATTTCGGGTACTTACGGTGCGTTTACGCCACTGATGTACCTGCCCCTCCGCGTCTGGAGCCAGCAGAACCAGGACAGTCCTTTCAGGGTCGGCGTGGCACATATTCTCGCCGGTCACTCCGGCCCCGAGACGGCTGCTGATGCCCGGACTCACTTCGGAATCTTCTCCCCGCAAGTATGGAAACTATTCCCGAAGGGACAGGTGATCGTACTGAGCTTCTGGGATTACAACGACGTAGCCGCGGGCTACTTCGCGGCGGCCGAGATCGCGGCCCGTGACCCGAAGGTGGGCATCATTGTGATGGAAGTGGCGAGACCTGATTTCACGGTTGCCGACCGGACCAAGTTCGCAGATACAGATCCGCACGCGGCGGCAAAGGGCTTTTACGTAATACGAGACTTCGATCCTGACAAGCCGAGGCATGGCGTTGTGGTTTCGCAGGGTTCGAGTTCAACCGTGAACCTAGTCAGCACTCTGCCAAAACTCGAAGAGGCAGGGGTGAATGTGAAGGTTGTGGCGGCGATCAGCGAAGAGCTGTTCGACCGTCAGCCACAGTCTTACCGGGACAGTGTCCTTCCCGAGGCCGCGAAGTTCGACATGATGGTCGTCACCACCGGGACCCGTCGAGTCTGGCCGGTCACCGGGGTCGGGCCGCTGACCGACGAGTATTCGCTCACATCGGACTGGGACAACCAGTGGCTGACCGGCGGAACTGAAGACGATGTCATCAAGGAGGCCCATCTCGACAAGGACTCGATCTTCAATGCCGTGAAACGATTCGCCGATGAGCACGACGCCCGGATGTCCCGCCAGGCGGCTGCATTCAACGGCGCCAGCAGCTAACTGAAATGGCCGTTGGGCACGGCATGATCGGCATCGCGACCACGAACGCACTACCGACAATGGCACCGGATGGGGGCGCCGAGCGAATCCTGGGTATCGACCCGCTCGCCATTTCGGTTCCGGCAAAAAATGAATACCCGATTTCGTACGACGCCGCGTTCAGCGGAACGGCCCACGGCAAGATCAGGGTGTACGCCCAGAAAGGCCTGGAACTCGAAGAAGGCTGGGCGCTCGATGCCGACGGACACCCGACGACCGATCCACTGGCGGCGATCGACGGGTTGCTCAGGCCGATCGGCGGCTACAAGGGAGCGTCCCTCGCGCTGATTATGGGAATACTTTCGTCGATGCTTTCGGGGGCTGCATATGGCACTGAGCTCGGGAACATGGAAGTTGGCCCCGAAGCCGGAAAAGACGGCCACTTCTTCATGGCGATCAATATCGAATTCTTCGTTGACCCCGAAGAATTTACCGGCCGGGTCGACCGGGCGATTCAACAGGTACACAACACCCGCAAAGCGCCGGGAGTGGACCGAATATGGATGCCTGGCGAACGGGAATATGCGACCCGAAAAAAGAACTCGGAGAACGGGATTCCGTTAAGCCAGGAGTCGCTCGACGATCTGTTTGCAGCCGCAACAACGGCCCGAGTGAACGTGGAGCAGTTCGAGGCTGGTCTAAATGGATAGCCCGATCAAACTTGCGGTCGTCGGTGTCGGGTGGGCCGGCTCTCGCCATACCGACGCAATCACCGAGTTGCGCGCGAGCGACGATCGAATCGAAATTGCCTGTTTTGTCGATAACGACCCGGAGCACCTTGAAGAAACCGCTTCGAAGTACGGCGTTCTGCAAACCTATCCCTCGCTGGGCGACGCACTCGTCGGTCCACTGATAGACGCCGTCGATATCGCCACCCCCCACGTCCTGCACGAATCGATGGCCGTCACGGCTCTCGATGCCGGGAAGCACGTCATTGTCGAAAAGCCGATGGCGATGAACGTTGATGAAGCGACCCGAATGATCGAGGCCGCCGATGCAAACGGCGTCAGGCTGTTCGTGGCTGAAAATCAAACCTACGAGCCGTACATCAAGTTTCTGCAGAAAGTCGTGGAGTCGGGCGAACCACTGGGCCAGGTGACCGCCGCAAGCGTCGCGTCGGGATTTCGACCCCGGGGCAGGTATGGCTATCCGGGTCGGCGAGCATGGCTGGCTGAACCCGAGTTTGGCGGGACGGGCTCATGGATGCTGCACGGTATCCACACCCTTGCTGGGGTGCGGGCAGTCTTTGGCGATGTGGCCCGCGTTTACGTTCAGGAGCACAAGACCCCGTCGTTCGAGCGGCGCGACCTGGAAGGCACGATGTCGGCGCTCCTGACCATGGCTTCAGGCGTGAATGTCAGCGTAGTCCAGTCACCCGAAACCCGGTTCAGGGGCAACACTGGCGGGTACCTGGTCCATGGGGAGAGGGGGTCGATACGAGCGACGGCTGATTCATATGAACTGTTTGTCGATGGCGAAGACCCGACACCGCGGAACTATCCGGAATCTGCACTTAGTTCGTACGCTCTCGAATTCAAGGTATTTACGGACTATATCGGTGGCGATGATTCGGTAGCGACCACCGGCGTTTCGGAACGCAAGACCCTGGCCGTGATCCAGGCCGGAGCGGAATCGACCGCCAGTGGAACAGCAATCGATATCACCGAGCGCTTCGGCGAGTTGTAGCGAATCGCTCTCGCCCGGGCGAAGCAGAATGCGTCGGACAACAATCCCTAGTCCGGCGAGTCCGAGTCGCTGTAGGCCAGTTTCAATCTCGCAAGAGACTCGTCTGGCAGCGTTCCGTTAACCGCCGCGACGTTCGCTTCAAGGTGGGCGATGCTCGAGGTTCCAGAGATTACCGTTGTGACCGTTTCAGGTTCCGCTGCAAACTGGTAGCCCCGGCGAATGAGTTCAGCCGGGTCGCCGTCCGAAAGCCAGTCCAACACGGAGTCACCGGCATCCTCACCCCATTCACCCATGCGCTCGCGCAACTTTTCGGGTCGGGTGAGCGTGAGCCTGACCGGTGCCATGTTCAGCACCCCGGTCGATGAACTGGCGGCGAGCGGCAGGGCGTTCTTAGCCGCCCACTGGTTCATGATGCCGTACTTGAGCATCGCAGAGTCCCAGACGTCGGGGTGACGCTCCATCGCCACCGACATGCCATCGTGACGTGCGTCTATCGTCAGCATTTCTGTAACGCCCAGGAACCGTGTTTTGCCCTGTTCCTGCAGACGCTGCATAACAGGGATGAAAATCTCGGCCATCTGGTCGTAATGATGCGGCAGCACACCGTGGACCTGGAAGATATCGACATAGTCGGTCTCCAGTCGCTCAAGGCTCTGCTCAAGCGCCCGGACCGGAACCTCGGGGTCGGTGAGGAGATTGCCGTTCACGCGGCAAGTCCACTTGGTGGCAATCAGGTACGTGTCTCGCGTGTGACCGCCCAGCGCACGGCCCAACATCGCCTCGGCTTCGCCATAGGCTTCGGCCGTATCGAACAGGTTCACACCCAGTTCAAGAGCACGGGCGATGAGCGCTGCGCGACCTGCATCGTCGAGGCCTGTTTTCTGGCCGAACTGAGAAGGACCGCCGGTTCCGTAGCTGAGAAGCGAAACGTCCACACCGGTATCGCCAAGTTTTCTGTACTGCATTTTGAGGCAAACGCTGCCGGCTAGTACTCGAGAATGGCTCGCCCCAGGATCTTGCCGCTCTGCAGATCGTCACAGGCTTCGTTGATATCGTCGAGCTTGTACCGCTTCGTCACAAGCTTATCGAGCGCGAACTTACCTTCCTTGTAAAGGCGCAGGTACATGCTGAAATCCTTATCCGGGTAGGTCGCACCCAGCGAACCCCGGTACTGGCGCTGGTGGAACATGAAATGTCCCGGCCAGATGGTCATTTCCGGGCCCGGCATTCCGATCAGAACCGCCATGCCGCCGATATTTTCGGCTCCCGATCCTCCGCTGCGTGTCACAGGGAGAATCTGCTCGTTCGTTATTCGCAGGCCGATGGCGTCGAAGGCGTAATCGACCCCGCCTCCGGTCATTTCGATGATCGCTTCGACCGGGTCCACCTTGCTGGCATTGACGGTGTGGGTCGCACCGAATTCCTTTGCGAACTCCAGCTTCGCATCGTCGAGGTCGACTGCGATGATCGGGTAGGCCTGCAAAACCGACGCCATTTGTATGGCCGACATGCCGACTCCGCCAACGCCGAACACGGCCACCGATTCTTCAGGCCGAACTTTCGCAGTGTGGATCACGGCACCGGCACCGGTCAACACTGCACAGCCGACGATTGAAGCTAGGTCTCTGGGCGAGTCGTCATCGACCTTGATCGCGTAGCCACCCCACACGATCGCATCTTCACCCCATGTGTAGGTCGAACCAGCCAGCGGCTCTTCCTGCCATGTGGCCCCGGCAGGCGGCGCGTTCCAGCGGCCATTGATCGGTTCTCTCGGGACCCACGTCACGATCGCCGCATCGCCCTCTTTAAGGTGATCGACATTCGAACCGACCTGTGTAACGACCCCGAAACCTTCGTGCCCGAGCAGTGTGGGGGTTGCGATGTCGGGATTGCGCATCTGGTGGAGTTGCGAGTGACAAACACCGCTTGAGTACAGCTTTACAACCACATGGTCGGGCCCGGGATCGGGAATATTGATCTCGTCGACCACCAGTTCTTTGCCAAGACCAACGTGGATGGCTGCTCTGCTCTTCATTGCTGCGGGGTCCTCAATCGCTGGTTACTCCAGCGTGCGTTTCGCGTTGTTCGGCAGACATCCAAATCATGCTAAAACGCGGGCCAGAAACTGGCGAAAAATGGAATGGTCGAAACAGGGCCACAAGTCTAGCATCGCCGAAGTGGACTGCACTCTCGCCAAACACCTCGCTACACCCGCGAATGCACACCCGCCCTGGAACCGGCAAGTCGTCCGAATACGGCCCCTGCCGTAAGGCCGCTACCGCCAGGGTAGTTTTCGTAAAAGAGTCCGCCCACCAGTTCACCCGCCGCGTACAGACCGGGTATCGGGTATCCCTGGGTATCGATCACGCGGGCATCGGTGTCGATCTTCAATCCGCCGAATGTGAAGGTAATCCCGCAGGTAACGGCGTACCCGGTGAAGGGCGGCTGATCCAATCTCAACGCCCAGTTTGATTTCGGTGGGTTTATCCCCACCGTGCCTTTGCCATCGAGTCGGGACGGGTCGTATTCACCCTCTACGACAGCACCGTTGTACTCCGATACCGTGCGTGAAAACTCGACTGGATCGATCCCGAGCGCCTCTGCAATCACCTCGATACTATCGCCGGTAGCGCTCATCACTTCGCGAATTTTGTACTCGTCACGCAGCCGGGCCGTCACCTGGCTGTCGAATATCTGGAACGCGATACGCCCGGGCTGGTTCAGGATTTCTTTGCCGTAGCGGGCGTAGGTAAAGTTCCGAATATCAGCGCCTTCATCGACGAAGCGAACTCCATCTCGATTAACTATCAGGCCCAGCGGGTAGGAGTGTTTCTGGAACAAATCGCCAATGCGACGGTCACCAAACGGCGGGGCTCCGGCGTCCCATGCCACCGCGTGGCAGCCGCTGTAATTGCCGAACGGCTGGGCACCTATCGACAGCGCCATGTTGATGCCGTCTCCGGTGTTGGCAGCGGTTCCCCTCACCTTCGCGTAGTCCCACGCCGCACCCAGGTACCGCACCCTCATCTCGGGATTGGCTTCAAATCCGCCGCAGGCGAGTACGACGCTGCCCGCTGAGACCGTTCGAAAACCACGCGGCGATCGTGTGACAAGACCCGCGATTGCGCCATCCTGATCGACTTTCAACTCTGAGCCCATAGTCTCGTAAGCGATCGGAATACCTTCTCGCTCACATGCCTCGAACAGCGAGTCGATCAGGCCCACACCCGCGCCGACCGTTTCACATGCGAGGCCGCCCCAGAATTTGAACTTCCCATCGACCTCGTAAGCCTGACGACCGTAAGCGAGGACATATCGGACACTCTTACTCTTCATCCATTTCACGGTTTCCGAAGCGCTGGAAACCAGCTTCTGTGCCAGACCGGGGTCTGCGAGTCCCTCTGTCACACGCATCAGGTCTGCGTAGAAATCGGATTCGGAGTAAGGGTCGATCTCAATGCGGTCTTTGTCAGAATCAGTCATCGGGCCGACGACGTTTTCCAGGTCTTCAAGTCCTGTGAAGGGAAACCTGAAAAGCCCCCCGGAAAAGTAAGAGTTGCCCCCGCGGGCATGCTCGGGAGCCTTTTCGAGGACGAGCACGCTGGCACCCTGTTCTCGTGCAGCCAAGGCCGCACAGAGCGCGGCGTTTCCACCTCCGACGACAACGACGTCGTATTCATCGCCGTCCTCAATTATTGCCTCTGAAACCAACCCGGTTCCCTTCATCTGGTAGCTGAACCGTCCCTGCGCATACTGTCGCCCGACAAACAATTTCCACCAGGCCGCCACAGGCATTGTAGCTACGGGGCGAGCAGGGACATCAGGTCTACCTCGCATGTGGCCAGGGCTGTGAAGAGGCTCAGGTCTGGAGCGCCCCCGGCCAGCAGGTTGTCGATTTCATCTTCGCCGATTTCAGTAGTCAGGCACATGATCTGTTCAGGAGTGAACATTGATTCGATTTCCGCCAGATCCGGGATCACGGTAGTCGCTTCGACCTGGACAGTCGGAGTAGTCGCTTCGATCTGGACAGTCGGATCGGGGGTGGCATCCCTCGAGCTGCCTGTGTCCAGCGGCAGCTCGGCGGATTCCAGCAGAGCGTCCAACTCGACACCGCAGACATCGAACGCTGAGAACAATGCCGCCAGGTCGCCGACATCAGGTTCGCCGGCAGTGGGATCAACCAGCGACAGGCCTGCTTCGCCCAACTCGCCAAAGAGGCATGCGAGCTGACTGGCTGTCATTCCTGTTTCTTCGAAATCTGAATCGTCGAGCGCACCACACTCAACCAGAAGCGGGAACAGATCGGCAATCGCCGAGAAATCGATTTCGTCGGCAGCAAGGCTGCTGCCCATGCTAATGAGATCGGTCAGACCTGTCGGACCAACACCGTTCACGATGCATTCGAGCGCATCGATCCCGCCGTACTCGTCGAAACCGTAATCGGCATCGTTCAAAGAAATCGCAGCGCGTTCTTCGTCGTTCAGACAGAACACACCTTTCAGGAGACTGATAGCTGAATCCACCTCGAGTTCCTCGGCAAAAAGCCCGGCCGCGGACAGCCCGGTAGTCTGCTCCCTGATGCAACTCATCGTGGCATCGCTGAGACCTCCAGCTTCACGATCAAGCTGGCCCGCGAAAACACGTTGGACAGTCTCGTCGCTGATGCAGCCATCGATAGCGTCTGCTTCGTCCACCCAGAACGAGCCTGAGTCCACCGAAGATTCGAGCATCGCTATTACCTGTTCACGACCCCCCATTGCATCGGACACGCAAGACGCCTCCGATTCAGGAAGAGCTTCGAAAAATCCGATCGGATCTTCGGTGGGATCGATCGATATTGCCACAAGCGGAACCGGGGTCGAAGTCGGCTCGGGAGTAGGAGTTGGCGTTGGCGGAACCGGAGTTGCCGCCGGCGGTACTGGCGAAGGCGTCGCAGTCGGCGTTGCAGTTGCGCTCGTACAGGCAACAACTACTACCAGTACTGCTGCAAGCAGCGAAAAAACTACTGACTTCTGGCGAAACATTCCTGTAGACCCCCGGCCTTAGCTGGATTGTCATATTCCCGTAAAAGAACCAGCGCACGGCTAATTATCCACCATGCTGGACTTTTCCAGTCTAAGGACGAATCGTTACCACTGTATTCAGTATTTTTTGTCCTTTAGGGTAGTTGAGCCAGTGCTTGCCGGCTAAAACAGGCAAGTTCAATCGGAAATCCCGAGCAGTTCACGCCTGAACAGGCTCAAAGTGCCCATCGCGGCGCGGCGTCGATCGGGAGCACCCCTGCCTGCCGACCGCACATGGCGGGCCCGTTCCCCGTTTGGCCCGGAGACGACGATGTACGTTTCTCCCCTGCCAAGATTCTCGGTCCGCTGATCGCCTTCTTCTACCCCGTGGACTGCGATTCCGTACGTTGCTCCCGATGTTTGCCTGATTGCACGTGCCAGTGCTGCTGCCCGCTCAGCGCCATCTTCAAACGGTGGATTCTCGCCACCCGCCCGGGCGATTTTCTCCAGCGCATCGTTCGTATTTGCGATCGCACTCTCCAGGAACGCAGGGCCAGCCGCTTCCTGGATTGCTGCGGCTACTGCTCCTCCGCTGAGATCCTCGCACGTAGCAACGGTTGCCTTGCTTTCAGCCACGAGTTTACCGATTACCGACTCGATCGTTTCGTCGTCGACGCCGAAAATGTGGTCGCCCAGCAGCTCCCTTACCTCTGTGTCTACAACATCGATCAGTCCGTTCGCCTCATCAATGCTTTTGGCAAGCGCGGCAATCCGAACATCGACCTGGCCGGGGTGGGCAAGTACGCCGACCGTCGGGTTTGCCGATTCAGCGATCAGGTGTCCGATGCGGTCGTCAACTGCACTCTCTCCGAGATCGGCGACTTTCAGGATCCGGTAGTGGATCATCTGGGTAAGGCCGAATTTTTCTCGCAGGTAGGGGATCACCTCGTTTTCCACAAGCCATTTCATCTCGAACGGCACCCCCGGCAGGCTGATCGTCACGCCCCGGTCGGTTTCCACGATGAATGCTGGCGCGGTGCCGTTCGGGTTGCGAACGACGATTGCGCCATCGGGTATTTGCGCCTGGCGTTCGTTGTTCTTCGTCAGGATGAATCCGCGTTTCTGGAACCTCTCCCGCAGCTCAAGCAGCGAACCGGGATCGGTCACAACCTTGCGGCCTGTGACCTTCGCAATCGCCTCGCGTGTCAGGTCGTCCTGCGTGGGGCCGATCCCGCCGCCAGTGACCACGACATCGGAACGGTCAAGCGCACGATCAAGTACTTCGACCATCCGGTCCATGTTGTCGCCCACAGTCGTTTTGTAAAACAGGTTCACACCCGCTTCGGCCAGTCGCTGCGCGATCCACGATGCATTGGTATCAACGATCTGGCCGAGCAACAGTTCCGAGCCGATAGAGACGATTTCTGCGTTCATAAATTGTTCTTGGTCCTGTCCGGTCGGGACCGGATTGAAAGTCGGGTCGACTCCCGCCTTATGACGACGGGTTCTCTACTCAAGGGCCAAAAGTAGTGCCGATACTGGCTCTGGTCAATATCTGGAGGGCAACAACCAGGGAGATGGTCACCGTAATCGTCGATTAGCAGGACTCATGCGCTTGACTTAAATAGAACATGTGTTCGATACTAGCACAAACGTTCTAATAGGCGGACGTTAGTTCTGAAGAGGTCAAGATGAACCAGACTGCAGGTGCTATTGCCACACCGGAACGGCCCTTGAGGCTGAACCCGCCAACACCGGGGCACAGGTCGCCGGAAGCTGGATTGCGAAATGATGGGTTAAACGCGGCATGGACGAGGATCGTCCAGGGTGTCACCGATCGTGCGAGCAGCGAAAGTTCAATCATCACGGTCGATCTTGCCGAGGGTGAGAGCGCCCGGGAGTTTTCGACACGGTTGAGGATGCTCTTACTGTTTATGAACCGTGAAACAGGTTCTGTTTCCGCCACGGTCTCCCCTTCTTTCCAGAACGACACTTACCCGGCGATGCTGGCCCTCGTGAACGGATTTCACCGCTCCGGGGCAGGCGAAGACTGGAGTCCGGACGGTCCTCGGGCAATACGAGTGGGTAAGGCCAGCCACCTGTTCATTAGCGTGAATATGCCGGTTGCAGGTCGGAGTCCTTCACCCGACACCATGCTCGAGATTGTTGGGGCGCACATGATCGATGCCGCCTGGTACGACCAGCGTGTGCGCCCGCGTGCGTCTTATCCCGGACTGACCACCGTGATGTTCGGGGTTCCCAAAGAACCCACGGGTCACGATGCCAACGGCTCGATCTTTGGCAAGTCGATTTTTGAACGAGAACGCGCCAGGAACCTATCGGGCAGGGCTGGCGGGGTTCACTTTTCACGGCAACTGGACTGGGCCGATACCGCGGCAGTCTGAGTTCGTATTTATCCGCTTATTGCTTTTCGACTAATTATTGGCTGTGGAGGTTTCCTGATGGTGATGACGCTGGCTCCTGAGGCATCCGGTCCTGTTGCAACCGCTCTGGCTGCGCCACCTTTGAATGCACCCGTTGGGGGGACACTCGCTCCTGTCAGGTCCGACACGCTGCCGGAAAATACCCGCTACAAAGATGATGGCTGCGATGTTTCTTCGACCTGCCTCGACTGTCCGCTGCCGCTGTGTAAGTACGACGACCCCGGCTGGTTGCAGCGAGAGAGCCGCAGGACGCGCGACGATGAAATATTCCGCTTGCGGCAGAAAAGGGTTCCTGTTGCAGAAATTTCGCAGCGGTTCGAAATAAGCACTCGAACTGTTCACCGGATCGTTCAACGTGGTGGAGCGACTCCAGTTTCTGTTGCCGAAGAGGACGATGGCCCGCTGATTTCGCTTCGAGAACTTGCGGCCTCTTCACTGTTCAGGGCCCCGACTCCGCTGCCTCCGCTTCGGGAAAGCGCACCTGCCCGGTTCGCAATGAATTAGAGGTCTGGCAACCCGGAAGGCGAGGACATCCCTCGTAACGCCGCTACACTGTTCGATATGACCACCGGCCCGGCGCTGCCCGAACGTCCACAACTACGGCCAGTCGAAGTAAGTCGCATCTCTCACGAGGGAAGCGACTTACTTCATGTTAAAAGGCCCGCGCCGTTTCAGCGAGGAATCACTACTGGTTCCGGTTCCACTCGGGCCGTACCTCCAGAACATAGACGGCACGAACACGGTTCAGGAGATCATTGAAGCTGCGTCAAGCACCGGCGAGCAGGCCGATACCGGTCGTCATTCTGGGTGATCTGCTTGGCCGTCTGGACCAGATGTTCCTGCTTGAGAACGGTGCTTACACCGATGAGATGCAGAAACGGCTCGACGAATACCGGCGCGCACCGGCCCGTAAAGCAGCGCTGGCCGAACTTGCATATCCGGGTGATCGCGACGATCTGCGGGCGCACCTCGACGGTATGGCCTTCCCGTACATGCTGGGTGCGAACGATGTTCAACTTGCCGGGCAACGATCCTCTGGTGAACTAAAAGCAGTCGTCTCGCCGCACATCGATTTCGAGCGAGGGGGTGACTCGTACGCCACGATCTGGGAGCAGGTATGTGCCGATCTCAGGGAGGTCGAACTGTTCGTTGTGTTTGGAACGGATCATGCGGGCGACGGACCCCGGTTGACTCTCACAAACCAGCGCTACGAATCACCAATTGGTGGGCTGGAGACCGACCGGGAACTTGTAGGCCAACTTGCAGAGATTCTTTCAGCAGACAACTCGATCGAAAACCACGCGTTCGCAGACGAGTTCAACCACATCAACGAACACTCGATCGAACTTGCATCGATCTGGCTGCACCGGGCGCTTGGCAGATCGCAGGCAAAAATGCTGCCCGTGCTTTGCGGGTCGTTCGGACGTTCTCTGGAGGACGGCGAACCCGCCGTGGACGCCCATCTGCAGATCGGTGCCGTCATAGAGCAGCTGAAAGAAATCGCAATTCAACGTCGCACCGTGTTTGTCGCAGCTGCCGACCTATCGCACGTGGGACCCGCCTTTGGTGACCCGGAGCCAGCGCCCCCGGACGGCGAAACTCGCGAGCAAGTCCGCTCACGCGACGAGAAACTGCTTAGGGCAATCACACACGGTGATCGACAGCAGTTTTTCGAGTTGGTCAGGGCCGACTCAGACAGCAACAAGGTTTGCGGCCTCGCACCTATCTACATGACCCTCTGGGCCGCGGGCGCTAAGACCGGCACCTGGAACGGATACCTGCAGTGTCAGGCCGACGAGGCCGATACTTCATTCGTGTCGATAGCGGGCGCAGCACTCTACGGTTGATGCTGGACCGAGCGGCCAACATTTGGGCCGCCGTGCGATCACCGAGACGTGGAGGATTCGAGCTGCGTCGAGCCGCTGACCAGTTCGCCCGTCGCCTGGTACAGCGCGCGCTCGACGATGTTCATGGCCCGGTCGGCGACCCGCTCGACGTTGTGAGCCACCCACATCAAGTAAGTGGCCCGCTCGGCGCTGTCCGGGTTGCTCTTCACCAGCTTCATCAGATCGGCCTGCACCGTTGCGTACAGGTCGTCGACAACGTCGTCGTCTTTTTCGAGATCCACACTGAGCTGGCGCACTGTTTCGGCGTCGCGGCTGATAAACGCCTCCAGTGCGCGTTTCAGCATGCTCACCGCCATGTCGCCCATGCGGGGGATATCGATCAACTCTTTGAGCGGCGGCTCGTCTCCCATCGTGATGCTGATCTTCGCAATACCTTCCGCATAATCGCCAATCCGTTCAAGCTCACCGGCGATGTGTAACGAAGCGACAATCCGCCGGAGATCGCCCGCCATCGGGGCCTCGCGCCGGAGGAGCTCGATGCACGACCTCTCGATCTCAAGCTCGGTCTCGTCGATGCGATCGTCTTCGTCGATGACCGTCTGAGATCGTTCAAGGTCCCGATTTTTCAGAGCATTAAGCGAGTTGAAAATCGCCTGCTCGACGAGCCCGCTCATCAGGATCAGCTCGGCCTCAAGCCTGCCCAGGTCCCTGTCAAAGTCCTGTCGACCGGTCCGTGGTACGTTGCCCTGTTCATTCATGCTGGCCCCAGTGTACCCCCGCTGCCGCTAGCCAATGCGGCCCGTAACGTACGCTTCCGTCCGCTCGTCCTTCGGGTTACCGAAGACCTGGTCGTTTGTACCGTATTCAATCAACTGACCGACCCTCTCCTCGCCGGCCATCATCACCGCAGCGTAATCTGAAATTCGGGTGGCCTGCTGCATGTTGTGGGTCACAATGACAATGGTGACCTCACTCGAAAGCTCCTGGATTAGCTGCTCGATAGCCTGTGTCGAAATCGGGTCGAGAGATGAAGCAGGCTCGTCCATCAACACGATTTCCGGGTTGACCGCGAGTGCTCGCGCAATGCAGATCCGTTGCTGCTGACCACCTGAAACACTTAGCCCACTGTCGCTCAGCCTGTCCTTGACTTCGTCCCAGACCGCCGCGCGCCTCAGCGACGACTCGACGATCTCGTCCAGATCATCTGTCATTCCGTTGATCCGCGGGCCAAACGCAACATTTTCGTAGATGCTCTTTGGAAACGGGTTCGGACGCTGAAATACCATTCCAATCCGGAACCTGATTTCGGTGGGATCGACATCGGGTCCGTAAATATCCTGTCCGGCGAACTTGACTGTACCCTTCACAGTTGCGCTCGGGATCAGATCGTTCATCCTGTTGAAGCAGCGCAACAGTGTGCTCTTGCCGCATCCCGAAGGTCCGATCAGCGACACGACGCTGTTTTTGGGCACCTGGAACATGACGTTGCTGATTGCCGTGTTATTACCGTACGCCACCGATAGATTGCGTGTCTCCAACACCGGCTCGACATCGTCGAACGTGATGATGTTTTCGGATAGTCCGGCTTGCGATAGGGAATCGGTGTAGCTGAAGACCATTGCTTGTTCTGCTGGCGAGCCTGCTCCGCGTCTGATTGAAGTTCGAATCCTAAGTGTAATTGCGGAACGTTAACGGAATGAAAAACACCCTGTGATTCTGGTAGCTGCTTGGAATATCCACCGCGATACTTACCCGTCGATGGCCACGGCAGCAGTCGCCCACCCAAACTCAGTACCGCGCATCCCTCTGCCTGATTCCGGCGAGTAAAACTCGCGGAAATCCTTCAGTGCGGCTTCCTTCGACCGATCGGCAATCGTCCGGGCCTCATTAACGTAGCCATGAGCTCGAAGACCCCGTGCGAGTAGCCAGTTCAGGTTCATGCAGATCGGACCGCGCCAGATCATTTTTTCACTTTCCGGGTTGTACGCAGGCTCAGAAGCCGCAACGCTCGGCACCGGGAATGGTCGCCAGAAGTGTTTTTCGGCCGTGAGGTATTGCTCGACAACACCGGCGACCCGGTCCTTCGGGGCATCCCGGAGTATCAGCGGAAATATCGCCCCGACCGACAGTGTCGTATCGGGCGAGCGTCCAGCCCCGATCAGGTAGGTGTAATGCCCCCGCTCCAGATCCCAGCACCGTTCGTTTAGAGCCGAGGTTGTTTTCTCACCCTGTCTTGCCGCGCTTTCGCGGCCCGACGTATCACCCAGGGCTTCATGCAGCCGGGCCATTATCGCCCAAGAGTCTCCAAAGACTGAGTTCATGAAGGGATCGATTGCAACAAACCGATCTCGCTTCAGGAGAGTGTGGTAATCGAAGTTTTTCCCTCGAACGATGTTGTACCAGTCGAGCTTGCGGTTGGCCCACAGAATACGGATACGGCCGGCATTCGATAGCCCCAGTCCCCGGTCGAACGACGGATTGTTATCGAGGCCGGCCTCGTAGGGAGAAACGATTCCTATCAGCCCTATCTGCTCGGGGTCCCGCTCAACACTCAGCCAGTTGTAATAAGCACGAACCCGCGGCAAATACTTTTTCAACAAGTCCAGGTCGCCGGTCTGGAGCCAGAGCTCTTCCAGGGCGTGCGCCAGCACCGGGGGTTGAATCATCCCGGAGTGTCGCCGTCGCCACTCGCCGAAACGACTCTGGCCGTAGATAGCGCTCATGACCGCGCCGCGCCTGCCCCAGTAGGTGAGGTGCCCGATGAAACCGTCGTCCCTTTGCGGTTTGAGAAGCGTATTCAGTTCCACCTCAGCCATCGCCGGATTGAGTCGGGCGAGGGCGATGATGTGGAAACACGAGTCCCAGAACCACTGCCAGCGGTAGCGACCGGGTGAAGGTATCGAGTATTCGTACTCGAATCGGTAAAACGGGTCGTAGCCGCTCCGGCGGCTTGCTATCAGCCGGGCCAGTGCCTTTTCTTCAAGGGGGCCCGACTGTACGGATTGAACCGACAGGAGAGCGGAATCGGGTGTGTCCGGCGCTGGACTGGGATTTGTGTTGGGTGTCACCGACCCGAGTTTATGCAGTGGCCGCCGTAATGTCATGCACCTATTTCAACTATCCATTGCTAAACTTAATTTTTACCCCGTAATTTCGATTCAATGACCATACCTTCTTCCGCTTCTGACGCTGCCAGCGACACCCCTGTTGCCGAGAGCGGTGCGAAGGCCGCGACCGCTGCTGACGCCCCGACCGCACTGCCGTCAATACTCGACCTTTCGCGCGAAAATCTCGTCTCCGAAATCATGGACATGGGTGAAAAACGATTTCGCGCCGATCAACTCTGGCGATCGCTGTACAACGACGGCGCCGAGAGCTTCGACGAGATGTCGACTCTCAGCAAGCCCTTTCGCAAGTCACTCAGTGAAAAATTCTCGATAAACCCGATTGACGAGGCGCTGTCACTCACTTCCGCAGACGGCTCGACTAGCAAATCTCTTTTCCGTTTGCACGATGGCGAACTGATAGAAACCGTGCTCATGCGCTATGAGTCGGACGGGCACCGCCGCAATCGCAAAACCGCGTGTATATCTACCCAGGCCGGCTGCGCGTTGGGCTGCACGTTTTGCGCCACGGGCCAGCAGGGATTCAGGCGAAACCTGTCGGTTGGAGAGATCGTGGCCCAGGTAATCGCGATGCAGCGGACTGCCAGTGCTGAAGACGAAGCTGAAATTGCCGCTGGTAAGCGCACAAAAGGCGAACTGCAGGGCGTAACGAATGTCGTGTTCATGGGCATGGGCGAACCGCTTGCCAACTACAACAACACGCTGGCCGCGGTGCGTGTTTTGAACGATGGTCAGGGAGTAAACATCGGCGCACGCCATATCACGCTCTCGACAGTCGGACTTATTCCCGAGATATTGAAACTCGCCGACGAAGAACTTCAGATCAACCTGGCGATATCGCTTCACGCCCCCGATAACGCCACACGGTCACAGACCATGCCGATCAACCAGCGGTACCCGGTCGAGCAGTTGATCAGGGCCTGCCACCAGTACGCTGACAAAACGAAACGCCGGATCTTCTTCGAGTACGTCCTGCTGAAAGAACAGAACGATTCGATCGAACAGGCCCAGAAACTCGGCCGACTGCTCAA
>Ga0207991_1000374_pt1 | contig 30781 bp, 30 predicted proteins | sample ETN07SmetaG_FD_185786 | JGI IMG/M metagenome (GOLD analysis project Ga0207991, IMG submission 185786) | Marine microbial and viral communities from oxygen minimum zone, Eastern Pacific Ocean - ETNP2014F14-07SV275 (SPAdes) (version 2) | ecosystem: Environmental > Aquatic > Marine > Oceanic ...
TACGAAGAATCGGGAACAATGAACGGCACTCCCCTGCCAACGGGCATGAAGGCCGCTGATCGATTTTCTGAGCCGGTATTCACTCCTTCCACAAAGGCCGAATCGGGTCACGACATGCCCCTGACGCCGAGCGAAGCGCGAGACCTCGTTGGCGGCGAACTACATGCTCAACTCGAAGAAAAAAGCATCGAAATATTCCAGGTGGCCCACGCCTACGCCGCCGGGCAGGGGATGATCCTGGTCGACACGAAGTTCGAGTTCGGCTTCGTTGATGGTGAACTGACGATAATCGACGAAGTGCTTACACCCGATTCGAGCCGGTACTGGGATGTCGATGACTGGGTTCCGGGGAAATTCCCACCGGCCTTTGACAAGCAGTATTTGCGTGCGTGGCTGCTGGATACCGACTGGAAGCGTGAACCACACCCGCCGACATTACCCGACGCCGTAATTGAGCAAACGAGGGAGCGATATCTAGAGTCTTACCGGCGACTGGCCGGCAAGTCACTGGTACTGTAGATAGTCTTGAATATAACTGGTGCACCGGTTGGTGTGACGTTTGGGAACGCATGGCAGATTCAAAGCGAATAGCAACTACCCGCCCGGAAAGCCGCCGCGGGATGAGCAAGGGCCAGATCCGGGAAGAGCGTAGGTCGAGGAGCCGTACGCGGGCTCGCCGCAAGCGCTCACTCTTGATGTTTGGTGGAATCTTGTTCGCTCTGGTCTTTATCTCGGCGCTCGTGCTTTCACCGAACCTGAGCCCGCAGACTTCTGGTGGCCTCCGAGGCGTGAACAACGGTGGCTTTATCGAGATTGACGTGGATCAGGGCCGCGATCACATACCCGGGGATGCGCCGAATACCGGCGCCTACACAGTTGTGCCGGCGACTTCGGGCCCGCACTGGGCCGGAGCTACAACCCGTGTCGGCGTTTCAGCTCCAGCCAGATGGGGTACGTACGAGCAGATACTCCCCAATGAGGTCTTGGTCCACAACCTGGAACACGGCGGGATCGGCATTCATTACGACTGCGAAGGCGGGTGCCCTGAGATCGTGCAGGCACTGGATGACATTATTCCCCGAAATAACTCGCAGTTCATATTGTCGCCATACGTGAACATGCCAAGCAAGATCGCAATTACGGCGTGGCGACACCACCTTTACCTGGACGAGGTGGACGAGGACCTGATCCGACAGTTCATCGATGAGTACCAGGACCGTGCACCCGAAAGCGTGCCCGGAAACCAGTACTAGACTGCCCCTGATGTTCCTGGCAAAAGTCCACGTCACTCTCAAACCTACCGTCAACGATCCCCAGGGACTGACGATAGCCCGCGCACTGGGCCGACTGGGGTTCGACTCGGTCGAATCGCTCCGTGCGGGCAAGTACTTCGAGGTGAAGATCGAAGGTGACGATCTCGCGACTGCGGAAGCCGACGTGAAATCGATGTGCGAGAAACTGCTCGCCAATCCCGTAATCGAAACATTCACCTACGATTTGGAAACGGCGTAGCCCCCAAATCGCGGCGCAGCCTCAGTCGCGGCGCTGCTCGTCCTCATCCCGACCTTATCGGAGGGATCAAAGGTCAAAGCGGGTAGAGTCAACGCTTCAGCCGACAGATGACACTGCCAGTTCCCGATGTATACGCATACCGACCCCGGTTGTTTCGACACTCCGATTTGCCGGAGCTGCAATCAATTTGCTGAATCAGGGGAATCCCTCCGCAGGGCTCGGGAAGAGGAGAGTACCTCGGTCGGTCTCAGCCGGTGAGGGTGCCTTTTGTGCTCGGCACTGCATCCGGGTTCCGCTCGTCGATGCGTGAAGCGTCTCTCAGCGATCGTGCGAACGCCTTGAACGCCGACTCGATCACGTGGTGTTCGTTTTGCCCCGCCAGCACCCGGATGTGCAAACAGAATCGACCTTCGACAGCCATCGCCTCGAAGAAGTGACGCGCAAGGTCGGCCGGGAACTCACCGACATTGTTGTCGATGCCCATGTTGACCACTGCGTAGCCGCGGCCCGACAGATCGAGCACGGCGTGAGTAAGGGCCTCATCGAGCGGGCATGTGCGGTCGGCCATCCTCACGATGCCCTTCCGGTCGCCCAGTGCTTCGTCGATGGCCCTGCCAAGCACGATAGCCGTGTCTTCGACGGTGTGGTGTGACCCGGTTTCAAGGTCGCCATAAGCCTCCACTTTGAGATCGATCAGGCCGTGGCGGGCGATCTGGCTCAGCATGTGCTTGAGAAAGCCGACAGGAGTGTCGATATCTGCCTTGCCGGTGCCATCGAGATTGACGGTCACCGCAATTTTGCTTTCACCTGTCTCACGAACGATGGTCGCTACGCGAGGGTTGTTTTCTGACATTCTGGTGCCTTCGATCTCACAAATGGTCCGAGCGCTTGATTCGATGCTAACCGTGTGGGCGTTTGCTAAACAACCCTTCTGAGAGCGTCGATCAGCAAGTCTGTCTGTTCAGGGGTACCGGTGCTGATCCGGAGAGAACTATCGAGGACGGTCTGCGGGAACCTGCGCACGAAAATTCCGCGCTGTGCCAGTTCGACATAGGCTTCTTCGGCAGTTCGCCGCTCGAACCGGCAGAGGAGGAAGTTGGCCTCGGACGGGTAGTACGAGATACCGGGAAACTCATCCACGACCGCTTCGAGGCGCTTTCGTTGCTCAATTAGCGTGGCCGCACGCTCAAGCAACTCGCCACGGTGTTCCAGCGCTGCCAGAACGGCGGCTTCGCCTGCGATGTTGATGTTGTACGGCTGCTTGATGTCCATCAGGTGGCCTATCAGTTCGCTCGAAGCGATCGCGTAACCGACTCGAAGCCCTGCAATGCCCGCCCATTTACTGAACGAACGGAGTATCACTAGGTTTTCGTACTCGTCGAGCAACGGACACAGGGTGCTTCCAGAGAACTCGTAGTAGGTCTCATCGACACAGACGATGACTCCGGTCTTGAGTAGCGCCCGTGCGTCGCGCTCGGTCAACAGGTTACCGGTCGGGTTGTTCGGTGAAGCCAGGAACACGATCCGCGCCGAATCATCGATTGCTTCAAGCATTGCCGGAATATCGATGTCCCATGTGCTGTTTCGTGGGACCGAGACGATTTCTGCTTCGGCAAGCCGGGCCGAAAATGAGTACATGCCGAAGGTCGGTTCACAATCGAGGACTTTCTGGCCCGGCGCGATGAACAGGCGCATCAGCAGGTCGATAATCTCGTCGCCACCTGCTCCAGCCATAATTCGCTCGACCGGCTGCCCGGTGTATTCGCCAAGCGCAGCCCGTAATTTTCGCTGGTTCGGGTCTGGATACAGGTGAAGTGGCAGGCCCGAAAGGGCGGCCGATACTTTATCGAGTGGTCCGTACGGGTTTTCGTTCGCGTTCAGGCGAATGACATCCTCGGGCTTGATCCCGGCCTTGCGAGCGAGCTCCTCAGATGGATCGACCCCGTGATAGGTCGCGAAGTTGACCATGTGCGAACGCATGAGTTTTTCGATTTGAGACATATTGGGCAAGTGTGGACTGTGTGGCGACTATTCGCCAACGATGTTTCGACGCCGGTACTCAGAAGCTGCGGCGTGGCCGTGCAGGCCTTCAAGCTTCGCAAGGACTTCTGCGTCTTTCGAGAGTTCGAGAAACGTGTCGTCGTCGAATGTCAGGACAGGCGTGACCCGAACGAAGTTTCTCACCGAGAGTGCCGACGAAAAACGGGCTGTCCCAGCGGTCGGCATGACGTGGGAAGGCCCGGCAACATAGTCGGCCATGACTTCCGCCGACCACTCTCCGATAAAAAGCCCGCCTGCGTTGCGAACATTTTCTGCAAGTTTGCCTGCGTCTTCGGTAAGAATGCAGAGGTGTTCGGGTGCCGCCGCATTGGCGACCTGGATCGCCTCGTCGGTGCTGTTCACCACAATGGCCACGCCGCGATTTGTGAAGGCCGCCCGGGCGGTATCGCTGCGGGGAAGATCTTTCAGCTGGCGTTCGATCTCAGCCTCAGTTCGCTCGACAATCGCTTCGGACAGTGCAACGAGGATCGGCATTGCCACGGTGTCGTGCTCGGCCTGGGCAATCAGGTCGGACGCGGTGAAACGGGGGTTTGCCGACTCATCGGCGATGACCAGCGTTTCCGTCGGGCCGTACAACCCGTCGATCCCAACGTCTCCGAAGACCAGTTTCTTGGCCGCCGTCACCCATCCGTTACCCGGACCGCATATCAGATCGACCGCCGGAACTGATTCGGTGCCGTACGCCAGAGCCGCTATCGCCTGTGCGCCACCCAGTTTGAACACACGGTCGGCCCCGGCAATCTTCGCCGCAGCCAGAATCGCCGGGTGTGGCAATGCATTGCCGGGAGTGGGAGTGGCCACGATTATTTCGTCAACACCAGCAACCTTTGCCGGTACAACAGTCATTATCACCGTTGATGCAAGTGGGGCAGTTCCACCGGGGACGTAAGCCGCTATCGTTTCGAGCGGCGTAACTTTCTCGCCGAATTTTCCGGTTCCGTCGCTCCAGCTTTTCGGTAGTCCCCTGCCCTGAAAATTTCGCACGCGATCTGCCGCGAGCTCCAGGGCCGAAACTGCTGCCGGGTCGAGTTCGTCGAATGCCGAGTCGATCTCGGATTGCGTTACCTCGAAGACGTCTGGCGAACCACCGTCGAGGGCCGTGTTGATCCTTCTGAGACCTTCGTCGCCTTCACTTCGGACGATCTGAATCACCCTGGCGGCAAACTCGTCGGGAGATACTCGATCGGGAAACAGGCCATTTCCATCGGAAAGGACTGCTTCGGCAGGTAGATTGCGCTCACGGCGAAAGTATTTGATACCCGCGGCTGCGCCGATTACTCGTTTCAAGACTAATTGCCCGTTTCCCTGAACCGCGCCAGGTTTTCAACGAGTTGATCGTACGAATCGCATCGCTCTCGGTAGGCGTACTGGACGTCGGTCGCCGCGATGCCGATGCCACCGAGATCGCGAAAGTGATTCACGACCTCGGTCAGGTCGGTTTTCTGTACCAGTACCTGCACGGTGAACCACGAACTGTTGTTACCGGTGTGGACGGCAGATATCGTTGGGCCGTCTACACCTGCCAGCTCGCGACGTTTCATCACCTGCCTGACAACTTCATCCTCGGATTCGCCCTGGATATCACCGGTCACCCGCTGATACCTGTTCGCTCGAAGGCTCGCCTCGATTTTCTCAAGTAGCTTTCGGGTGAGAGTCAGTTTTTCAGGATCGTTTGCCAGGGCCCGTCCGTTGCCGACGATTACCGCCTGGGAATCGATGATTGTGCCATCGACCAGTATGCGCAGTCCGTTTTCCCGCAGCGTTGTGCCGGTTGCAGTAATGTCGGCGATGATATCGGCGTAACCCATAACCGGTGCGGCTTCAAGGCCCCCCGACACTGAGACCATCGATACATAGTTCACGCCGTTCATATTCAGGAACCGCTTGACCAGTCGCTGGTACTTTGAAGCGATACGAAGGTCGCGACCTTTGGCCCGGAACTCGAGCGCTATATCGGCGAGGTCGGCCATGCTCGTCACGTCGAGCCATGAGTCGGGGACCGCGATCACGAGGCTGGAAGTGCCAAATCCCAGGCCATCGTGGACCAGCACCGTATCGCCGCGTTCAAGTCGCGACTCGGAGTACCGATCGAGTCCGACGACTCCGATATCAGCGCTGCCGCCATCGACTTCGGTCGTAATGTCGGACTGGCGCTGGAACAGGACATCCACACCCGGAAGGGCTGGAATGTCGGCCGTGTATCGTCGGGAGTTGGCCCGACGGACAGCCAGACCGCAGCCGGCCAGTAACTCGGCGGTCCCGTCGTACAGCGCACCGGTCGACGGCAGGGCGAACCGCAGATTGCTCATCGCTCCCCCTGCCCTTCACCTTGCGAGCTCGGACTTTCGAAATCTATCGCGGCGCGTTTGCCCGAGGCACGGAGCTGGCGCGCCTGTTGTATCGCCGAGTCGACCGAGCCTGTTTCAACGGGAGAAACTACAGTCAAGTCTGGACTCGGGTCGAGCTCGCGGCTGCGAGATTCAACGATGGCGTCGAGGTTGTAGGCAAAGCCGAGGGCCGGGACGTCGCGGTCGTAACCAAGCACCCTGGTGAGACCGTCATACCGTCCACCTCCGCCGAGCGTATCGCCGTTGGAATCGCCGGCGTAGATGTCGAACAGCATCCCGGTGTAGTAAGCGAGTCCACGGACGATGCCGAAATCGACCGTGATCCGATCGCCGGACACCCCCTCGGCTTCGGCAGCGGCAAGTAGTTCGCGAAAGTCCGAGACCGGTTCGGAAGAAATTCCAGCCGAGGCGAGGATTTTGCCCGCCGTCTCCAGGGCATCATCGACTTGGCCGCGGACCTGGGATAACCGGGAAAGCATCCCGAGCGCCCGCTTGAAATCCTCCGGATTATCGGCCTCCGACATTTTCCGTACGAGTCGCGCGACGATCTCCTCGGGGCTGCGAGAACCGGTGTTTTGCCCGAGGGAAACGCCTATCCCTTCGGCCATTACCCGTTCGATGGTTACGGCAAGACGGTCTCGGTCTGCTGCAACCTGTGCATCGTCGACCACAATGTCGGTGATGAAACCGAGAGTGGCCGCTTTTTCTGTGACGGATTCGACCTGCCCGAGTTTAAGTTCCCCGATATTGCTGACCAGGAAAAGGCGTGCGCGTTCCGAAAGATTGAACTCGGAAAGTGCAGCGACTACGACGCCGACGTGGCCGACAATCACCCTCGCGCCACTGATGCCGAGGCCCAGCAGGCCCTCCATTGCCATGGCGATTATTTCGCCATCGGCTGAAGGCGGTCGTGGACCGATCAACTCTGCACCGAGCTGGGTGAACTGCCGGGTCTTGCTGCCGTCTTCGTCGTCCTGGTTGGCGTATCTGAAGACCGGCCCGTCGTACATGAGTCGCAGGGTGCCGTTGTCAACGCCGCGGTCAGCTGCGAGTCTAAGGATCGCTGAGGTGAACTCGGGACGCAGGCTTACTTCGTAACCGCCTGGCTCGGAAAAGTCGTACAGACGCGACGATAGTCCGCCGCCCGACTTGCGTAGATACAGTTCCGTCTGTTCGAGTACCGGGGTTTCGGCCCGGTCGTATCCCCGCAGCCCGAAAATTCCCCGCAGCGTCGAAATCGCCTTGTCGCGCGCAGCGAGTTCGCCAGGTCCGGCGTCCTGCATGTTCGGGAGCCTCTGAACGGGCTCGTATTGCGAGGTCATCGTGATTATGTCGATTCCGAGTAATAAGGTTGAGTCTTTGAAAGACGCCCACGCAGGCGCAGCTTCAGAGTCAGCCCGGGCACTTAATTCTAATAGAGATTTAGAAGAATGCCCCAGTGCTGGAACCGTGTAATCTTTTCAACCCGCGACCGGTTGGTCCGCACCCCGGCAATCGCCTGACATGATCGAATATATGGGAATCCCTGCAAGTGATCGAAATTCCAGCGTTGCGGTCGTCACCGATTCGGCGACTGCCCTGCCGCCCGGTCTGATTGCCGAGCACGATCTGCAAGTGGCACGCATGGAGATCACGATAAACGGGAAAACGTTCATTGACGGCGCAAGCGGTGAGCTTGACGATTTCTACTTGCAACTGGCTCGTTCGTCGGAAGCGCCAACGACCTCGGCACCAACGCCGTCCGAGTACCTTGAGCAGTTCCGGGCAGCTTCTGAACATTCCGATTCTATTTTCTGCGTGAGTGTGTCGGCGAAGTTGAGCGCGGCCTATGATTCTGCGCTCGTGGCCGCGAAGGAAATCGTAAATGAGCGATCAAGTACCACGGTGAGGGTGTTCGATTCCGAAACTGCTGCCGGATCGGAAGCACTCATCGTGCTGGCAGCCGCCCGCGCCGCAGCTGCCGGTAAGCCGGTTGAAGAGGTTGAAAGAATCACCCGCGTCGTCGCAGGGAAAGTCAGGCTGGTGGCAGTCCTCGACACGCTCTATTACATCCACCGGAACGGCCGGGTACCCAGGATTGCGATGTGGACGACGAAAGCACTGAATATCAAACCCGTCATGGAATATTCCGTCGGGAAAATCGGGGCGATAGCGCGGCCACGGTCGACCCGCCGGGCTCTCGAACGGATCCAGAAGGAGATGCTTGGCGATCTTGCTGGCAAGACTGCGCATGTGAACGTAATGCATGCGAGTGCTTCCGAACGGGCCGAGGAACTCTTTCGGTGGGCGTCGGAGAACCTCGATTGCGACGAACTGTTCATCACCCAGTTTCACCCGTTCATGGGTGCCCATACCGGACCGGGGCTGGTCGGTGCGTCGTGGTGGGCCGAATAGACTGAGGCGGGCCGGGAGTTTAATCGAAACCCCACACACGCGCCGCGGTCTTGCCGAGCACCCAGTCGATATCGTCGCCGTTTGCGAACGCCGGGTGACTTCGCACGCCCTCCAGGGTATTCCCGTAACCCTCCCTACCGGCACTGGGAGGAAAATCGCTGCCCCACATCATTCGATCGACCCCGAATGCCTCGTGGGCCATCTCGAAAAGCGGCGGGATGTTCTCGAATCGAAAGTCAGGAAGCAGGACCGGCGGTCGGCGGGTGATCTCTCCGAGACCCGGAACCTTTACCGTTGTATTCGGGCGTGTGGCACATTCGAGTGCCGATTCGTAGTCAGTGTATGGAGGCTCGGCAATCCCCACACCGGCCAGGTGTTCGACCACGATTTGAGTATCGGGGCAATCGTCGATGATTTTCTTGAAGCTGGCGCTCGAAAAGCGCTTATCGTCACCAAGTGAACTCACAACGAGCCCCAGTTCGCCGGCCTTCCGCCAGATATCTGTGACATCGGATAACGCCGTGAACTCCCCGTCGGGCGCAATCCGCACACCCGCGGCACCCTGTCCTGCAAGCTGCTCGAGTCTACCGAGCGGGTCGGGGTCTTCCGGATCAATCATCACGACGACCTTGAAGCGGCAGGCGCGTTTTGTCGCCTCTGCGAACAGGTAATCGTTGTCGTAAGTTCCCCCGTGCTGGATGAGCACTGCGGCATCGACGCCCGCCTGGTCCATTTCGAACTCCAGGGTTTCGATTGGCTGAAACCAGTTGAGGCCTGCGTGACAGTGGGTATCGATAATCATGTATGTACTCGGGTTTCGTCGGGGCTTCGAACGTGGAATTTCGGGTGCGGACTAGGTGGCGATTGCCATCCCGGAGGTGCCCACGCCCGACCCTTCGCTCAACACGAGATCGTCGATTTCTTTCTTAATTTCGTCCGACATCTCCCAATCGCCACCAAGATTGTCGGTTGCCTCGGCGGGGGTGACAGAGCCGGCCAGCGCAACGCTGATGCTATCGTTTGCCAGCACCCAGGCGATCGCCAGTTGCGGGATGGTTTTGCCGTGATCGGCAGCAATGATTTTGAGTTTTTCAACTACTGCCACGTTGGCAGCCAGGTTTTCCGGTCCCCACGAACTGATGCCGAAGTTGGCACCACCCCTGCGCCAGTCGTCCTCGCCAAACGTCTTGTCGGCCCCCCAAGTACCAGTCAGGAGGCCGTGAGACAACGATCCATAGGCCATGATGCCCATGCCGTTTTCCCTGACGAACGGCATGACCTCGGCTTCGGGTCTGCGGTCGAAAATGTGGTAGCCGATCTGGTTCGTGACGATCGGGCTGGACTCGCGGCACTCGGCCATCATGTCGACCGAGAAGTTCGAGACGCCTGAATAGCGGATTTTGCCGGCCTTTTTGGCCTCTTCAAGCACCTCCATCGGCTCCGAGAAAGGACGGTCCTTGTCGGGCCAGTGGATCAGGAACAGGTCGATATAATCGGTCTGAAGTCGCTGCAGGCTCTCGTCGATCGTGGCCCGCAGGCGTACGGGATTCGAGTCGGCAACTGTGGCCGAACTGCGGTCGGGATTATCACGCACCCATTCGCGCGCGCCCTTGGTAACAAGAATGACGTCTTCCCGTATGCCCTTGAGCGCCTTTCCCATCAGCGTTTCGCCGTAGCCCCAACCGTAGACGGCCGCGGTGTCGAACAGCGTTATACCGTTGTCAAACGATGTCCGCGCCGCGGCAATCGCCTCGTCGTCGTCGAAATCGCCGTACATACCCCGGCCCATTGGCCAGCCGCCGTAACCGATTACGGAAGTTTCAAGCCCTGAGTTCCCAAACATTCGTTTTCGCATTTTTTTAGTCCCTGGTAATTGATGTGACGACCGCGATTAGTTGTTTTTGCTGTTCGATCACAAGATTATTCGACGGTGACTCTACCTTCGCCATCGACATGGGTAACCGTTCCCGACCCGGTAAACGGACCGGCATTGATGGCTACCGACACCGAATTTCCGGCCTTTATGTTGAAAGCGGTACCGTTCTCCTGCGCCTGCACAATTCCGCCGTTTCCGAAACTGGTGCACGGTTCGAGCCCCGCGTTGTAGCACCGGCCGTACCACGGATAACCGTAGCCGCCGCCGTAGTTGCGCCAGTACCAGAGATATTTGAAAACATCGGCAGGATAGCTTACCGCCCAGCCGAGGTTTGACTGTTCGTTAAGCAGCGCATACCAGCCTTCCGACATCCCCGTCATGTAGGCCATATCGAGCGAGCGGTCTTCCTTGGGAGGGATGCGGGTGAAGTCGATGACCGACCCGTCTTTGGCGTTTACATTAGGCCAGTCGCCCTCGTATCCGGGTTCAAGTATCGAGTTTGGGTCGATACTTTCGGGGTGGCTCAACACCCGGCATTCAGGCACGTACAACCTTGCCTTGTGGGAAAGCACCGGTGGCCCGAGGGCGATGTGCTCTAGCCAGACGATGTCGAGGTCTTCCTCACCTTCGTTGGTTACCGTTTCTTCGACTTTCAGCATTGCCGATCCAGAAACCAGTGAGAGTGCTTTCGAAACAGTCATCGGCATGCGCACGCTCTTTGCCGTGAACCTGACGCTGACGCGTCCGGGGGTGTCTTCAACGATTACGGCATCCCACGGAATCGTGTTCATATCGCCATGAATGCCGAAATCGGCACCGTAAACGCTGTCCGAGTAGCCGCCGTGCGGTACGACGGTTTGCCAACCGCCCTCGTAGTAGTCCATCCAAATCGAGGTCGAATCGCCGGTCGATGGAACTGTTAGGCGGGGGTCTCGGACTCCCCAGGGAGTTCGCCACAGAAATTCGGTATCGGTTGGTTTATAAACGAAGCTGGAAATATCGGCGCCCTTATCGGCAAGGACCGTTACGCGAACAAGCTCGTTTTCGAGGATCACCGTTTTCAGGCCGCGATAGGTCCACGCGTCGGAAACGCGGCAGCCGCTGGTTCTTTCGTCCTGGTAGTGCATTTCTTGTTGTTTTCCGTTCTGGTGTACTTACAAGCCGGGCTGGATCACGATTCGGAACACTTTTTTGTTGGGATCGAGCATCCGGTTGAAGCCGTCTTCGATAGCGCGGCTCAGCGGCACTACCTCTGAGATTAGCGGCTTCACGTTGATCTTGCCCCCGGCAACCAGTTCAACCGCGGCCTCCAGGTCGCCCGGAGAGGTCGCAACCGACCCGATCACCGTTTTCTCCGTACCGACGATGCTGTTGAAATCAATCTCGGGCTTCGTCGAGTAAATCCCGATCAGGAGAACGGTCCCCCCTCGACGCGTCCACTCGATTGCCATTCGGGGGGTTTCTTTTGCGCCCGCGGTTTCGATGACGATGTCCGGTCCAATGCCGTTGGTCAATTCAAGTATGCGGCTGGCGGCGGCCTGTTCGTCGCGAGAATTTACCACTTCGTCGGCCCCGAGTTGGGTTGCGAGCTCAAGGCTCAGTTCCCGTACATCTATGGCGATGACGCGTACGCCCGCTGCCTTGAAGGCCTGGAGTGTGAGAAGTCCGACGGTCCCGCAACCAATCACGGCCACGGTGTCGCCCGGCTTCACTCCCGATCGCCGGACGCCGTGGACTGCGACGGTCGCAGGCTCCAGAAGCGGGGCCTCGACGTCTGAAATGCTGTCCGGCATCGGGACCAGGTGATCGGCGGGCCAGACCATGAATTCAGCGAGTCCGCCGTCCGCCATGAATCCGGCGACGGCCATATTCGGACAGACAGCCTGTTGGCCCCTCATGCACCAGAAGCAGGTCCCGCAGGTGAGGATTGTGTTGATTGCGACGCGATCGCCGACCGACATGTTTTCGACGCCCTCTCCCAACTCGGCGACGCGACCTGCCATCTCGTGCCCGATCACCAGCGGTGTCTGTTTACCCGTCAGGGCGTTTGGAGAGCCGTGTTGCACCCAGAGCGGACCGAACTGCCACTCTTCGATGTCGGTGGCACAGATGGATGTACCCGTGATTCGCAGCTTTACTTCACCGGGACCCGGAACTGGCTCCGGGACCTCTTCGAGCCGGATGTCTTTATTGTCGTGGTAAACGATTGCCTGCATGTGGAAATTACACGTGAACTTGTGCCGTGGTGATTTTCGACGGAATTCTACACGCGGTGCAACAGCTCGCGATCGTAGCGCGGATGAGGTACTACGCTGATCATAAGTGCTAACATCCCGCCGCGAAACCAATTCGAATCAACCCTGCACGGTTGTGTGGTCGATTCGAAAATCTATCCAACTCGACCATTTCACCAGGTGGGCCCCAAGGAGCCGGAAATGCAAGCCAGTCCAAAGATCACGAAAATTTTGGTTACAAGGTTCGAGCATGAGTTAGAAAATGTTGGCAAGGACTACAACACTTTCAACATGGTCTACGAGTCCGGGTCGAAGTTGAAACAGGGCGGGGCGATCCTGCAGATTCACACCGACCAGGGCATCGTTGGTGAATATCCTGCCAACGGATCGGGTCTCCTGGATGTCCAGCAGGTTGCCGACTACCTGATCGGCAAGGACGCACTCGCCCGGGAATCGATATACAACGACACGAAACGCGGACTCCGGCACGGGGCGATGCTCGGCGTTGGCCTTATCGACATCTGCCTGTGGGACATCGCCGGCAAGCTGTACGATGAACCGCTTTACAGGCTGCTCGGCGGCGAGAAAAAGCCACTTCCCGCGTACGCGTCGACATTGCATGGCGATGAAAACGGCGGTCTGAACACGCCACAGGATTTTGCTGATTTTGCCGAACAGTGCTACGAAATGGGCTACCGGTCGTTCAAAGTCCACGGTTGGGGACTCGCCCGAAGCAACATCCGGCGTGAGGTCGACAACGTCCTGCTGCTCGGCAGGCAGTTCGAGGGTCGAATGGACCTACTGATCGACCCTGCCTGCGAGGTGAAGAACTTCGGTGATGCGCTGAAACTTGGCCGGGCGTGCGATGAGGCCGGATTCTTCTGGTGGGAGGACCCCTACCAGGACGGCGGCGTTTCGCAGTTCGCACACCGCAAGCTGCGGCAGATGGTCAAAACGCCGATGCTACAGACGGAGCACATTCGACTTCTTGAGCAGCACGTCGACTTTATTGTTGCCGATGCTACCGACTACGTACGGGCGGGAGCACACGAGGACGGGGGCGTGACCGGGGCACTGAAGATTGCTCACGCTTCCGAGGGGTTCGGGCTCGATGTTGAACTGCACGGTCCGGGCCCTGTCCACCGGCACATCATGTCTTCAATCCGCAACACAAACTTCTTCGAGCTGGGCCTCGTGCATCCGAAGGTCAAGACGACGAAACCGCCAGTGTACCTGGGTTACAACGACGACCTCGATGGAATCGACAGCGAGGGTAACGTGTACGCACCCGACGGGCCGGGAATCGGAGTTCCGCTCGACTGGGACTGGATTCGGGCGCACCAGGTGGATGAGGGCGTGCTGGCTGAGGCGTAGATCGGGCGCGGTGCGACGCCGCGGGTTGACTCAGCTAGCGGAATTACCCAGACCCTAACCCTCTCCCCCGTAGCGAGAGGGGACAGCGCCTATCGCACCGTTACGTTGCCTTCGGGGGTGATGTATGAGACGCCTGTCGCGCTCTCGTACACGACGGCGCGCACGGTGGCTGACTTTGTTTCACCGGGTGCGAATATCATCGATGTACCCTGATCGTAACCGGGCTCCGGCATGCCTGCAGGGAGGCTTGTGAACGGCTCCAACCCGACGTTGTAGGTCCTGCCGTACCAGGGGTATCCCATCCCTCCGCCGAACACCTGCCAGTACCACAGATATCTGAACGTATCTACCGGATAAGTGAGGCCGATTCCCACGCCACGATCGGGGTTTGTAACCGCGTACCACCCCTCTTTCTGATTCTTGAACGCAGCGAAATCCTCCACACGATCGGATTTTGGCGGGAACGAGGATAGGTCGACTTCGCCACCGTCATTCCCCACGGCATCAGGCCACGAACCAGACTGATTGTCCTGCAGGCGGGTTGAATCACCGCCACCCGGAACGAAGAAGTCTGCCTCGGCCATGTCGAGGCGGCAGTTCGGGGTAAGGAACGGGTCTCCAAGAGCAACGTGCTGGCCCCACTGGGCTTCCGATTGTTCTTCGGCCTCGTTTGTGAGGGTGTCGGTAATCGTGAGCACAGGACTGTTGGCCTCGAGCGTCACGACCTTTTCGATCCAGAACGGTGTCCTGACCGTCCTGACGCTGAACTTTGCGCTTACCCGCTCCGGCGTGTCCGCGACGATGACGGTGTCCCACGGCATCAGCGTTGCCTCGGTATGCTGTCCTATGTCGGCGTTGGCGTATTTCTGCGGTGGGCCGCCGGTCGGTGCGATAGTTTGCCAGCCGCCGATATAGGCATCGTGCCAGGTGTTATCGCCATCGCCCGTCGATGGTGTCCAGAGCCCGACGTTCCTGACTGACCAGGGTGTTCGCCACATAAATTCCGTGTCGGTCTTCTTGTGCGACAACTCGAAAACGTCGGCACCCTTGTCTGCGATCAGGGAGACGCGCAGCAGTTCGTTTTCCAGAACGACTGTCTTCAGTCCGCGGTAGGTCCAGGAGTCGGAGATTCTGCAGCCATTAACACGCTCATCCTGGTAATGCAATGAAACCCTCCGTTTGAACTGTGGAATAGCGCAAGCATTAAGTTGCCGGGAACCAGTAAATTTTAATAAGCCGGACTGTCCCGGTTTAACATATTGCCGTCATACAAGCCAAATCGACTTGTGGAAATATATGTCATGCGCCATGATATTAGCCGCATGTGGCTCTGAATCTTCTGGTGAAGTTCTGTGGAGGTAGTGAGGTAATTGGCCCGAATACTGATCGTTGACGACAGCCCTGATGTACGACTTGCGCTGGCAACCATCCTCGAAGACACCGGCCACGAAATTGTCGAAGCCGAAGATGGTGATCAGGTTTTTGACCTTGCCGTCGCACAGAACCCCGATCTTGTGCTGCTCGATGTGATGATGCCCCGCGTAAACGGGTTCGATGCCCTGGCCACGCTTAAGGCCGATACTCGTACGAACCCGATTCCGGTAATTATGGTTACCGCGAAAGGTCGCCCAGAAGATATGGCGATGGCGCGTTCGCTTGGTGCCGTTGAATACATCACAAAGCCATGGGCCGACGGCGACGTCGAGCTTCGCGTCGACTGGGCTCTGGCGACGGACCAAGAGCAGAAAAACCGCTAATTCACCGGGATTATTAACGTATGACCGGTCTTGCGGTCGCCCTCGTTCTTGTATCTGCACTCGCTCACGCAAGCTGGAACCTGATAGTCAGGCGATCAGACCGGCCTGAACTCACAAACTGGCTGATGTTGAGCTCGGGGGCACTACTTGCATCCCCAATTGCAATTTTCGTGCTGCTCGCCGACCCACCCGACCTTACCGGCTGGCTATTCATCGCCGGCACCACCGCCCTGCACATCGGCTATTTCTTTACGCTTGGTCGTGCGTACCGATACGGCGACCTGTCGCTGGTTTACCCGATAGCTCGTGGTTTGGGCCTTGCGTTGATACCGATTGCTGGCGTTTTTGTCCTGGCGGAATCAGTGTCGGTATCCGGTGGGTTTGGTATCGCGGTGATTTTCGTCGGAGTCGTGGTAGTTGGTTCCTCGACCCGTGGGTCGTCGGGCGGAGAGGTGCCAACCGGGGGTGGGAGGGGCATCTGGCGGCAACCGCGGTCGTTGCTGGCGGACAGGGGCGTAGTGTTTGCGGTTCTGACGGGCATATTGATTGCCACCTACTCGGCGTTCGATAAACGCGGTGTCGACCATGTCGAGCCGATCGTTTACATGTTCATGATGACCGTCGGCGGTTCACTGGGCATACTGGCGTTGATTGCCCGAAATTACACGCGGCATGATTTTGCGGGTGAAATTCGAAATCACTGGAAGATCGGGCTTGCCGGCGGAGCGCTGCAATTCACCGCGTACACACTGGTGCTCAGTGCGTTCAGGCTTTCGCCGGTCAGTTACGTTGGACCGTTCAGGGAGCTTGGCATCGTTTTTGGCGTCGTCATGGCGTGGCTCATCCTGAAGGAATCGGTAACGTTGAACCGCGCGATCGGCGCGGCAGCAATCGGCTCGGGAGCGATACTGGTCGCGATCGCGCCGTAGTCGGGGAAGCAACTTCTAAAAACCGAGGAGGTCCTGCAGATTTCCGCCCTTCACCCTGGCACGCTCATCGGCGCTCCAATGTGCGAGATGGGTATCCACTATATTCGGGCTCCCGCTCCCCCAGACCATGCGATCAGGTCCGAAAGCATCTGCAACCCGCCTGCTGAAGGGCGCGACGCTTTCGTAAAACGGCCCGTCGGCGGCGTAATGGTTCAGGCCCGAGAGTTTCATATAAACGTTGTTGCACTTGGCCATGTTAATGACATCGGAATAATCAGGGCCCGTGGCGAACTTTGCTTCCGCCATATGGTCGACAAGTACTGTGAAATCGGAGAATTCTCGAACCAGCGCCATCGCCTGTGCGGCGTAGTCGGGGCCGATGTGAAGCTCAATAATGAGACCAAGTTTCCCCACCGTTTTCCAGAGTTTGCGAACATTTGCATAGGAGAAGGCATCGAGGTAGTGACGTTTTCCTTCATGGGCGTGGAATCGGAATGCGACCAGCTTCCCCGGATTTTCAGCAACAAGTCTTTTCAGCCGCACCGGCGCATTTTCGTCTTTTGGGTAGAGCAACGCGGTGGTTTTGAACAGGTCCGGCCGCCGGGCGACGCAATCCAGGGCGAGCCTGTGATCGTCCCCGTACGGTTCGGGATGGATCAGAACTGCGCGATCGATGCCCTCTTCGGTCATCCGCTCGATATAGTCGGCAAGTGGATCTTTGAAGTGATTAAGCCATGTCGTGACTTTACGGGGACTGTGGGTCAGACGTGCCGGGCGAATTGACTCTGCCGAATCTCATCCCTACTATTAGAAACGGTTCTACTTCCTGTGATCTCCCAGGTTCCAAGTCAGATTAGGGATCACAGGTAGTCGGTGAATCAGCGAGCCTCGGATCATGAGCTGCTGCTGTCACTCCCGGCTGGACTGCCGGAAGTGATGTTTGCAACTCCTTCCGATGAGAGGTCCAACCAAGACATTGCCAAACGTTCAGTCCCTGCGCTGTAAAGAGTGCGGTCGCGACTATCCCCTTGACCCGATCTATGTTTGCGATTTTTGCTTCGGTCCGCTCGAAGTAGCGTACGACTATGACGCCGCGGCAAAAAACATGAGCCGCGAATCGATACAGGACGGTCCGCCGACCATCTGGCGGTACGACCAGCTGCTGCCGGCCAGCCGCGAGAATGCGGTTGACATCGGTGCTGGCATGACTCCGTTGCTGAAGGCCGACAACCTGGGCAAGGAGTTAGGCCTGAACAATCTGTGGATAAAGAACGATGCGGCCAATCCGACCCATTCGTTCAAAGACCGCGTAGTGTCGGTCGCTGCGACCAAGGCGCTTGAATTCGAGTTTGACACCATCGCGTGCGCTTCCACCGGAAACCTTGCGGGTGCGACTGCGGCCCACGGTGCGAAGGCTGGCTTGAAGACGATAGTTTTCCTGCCCGCGGACGTTGAACGGGGCAAAATTCTGGGCGCGGCCGTTTTCGGTTCGGTCGTACTTGTGAATGGCAATTACGATGAACTGAACAGGTTGTGCTCGGAGCTTGGCGACGACCGACGCTGGGCATTCGTGAATATCAACATGCGTCCGTACTACTCGGAAGGCAGCAAATCGCTGAGTTTCGAAATCGCAGAGCAGCTGGGGTGGCGTGCTCCCAAACACATCATCGTCCCAGTCGCTTCAGGTTCGTTGTTTACGAAAGTGCACAAGGGACTCAACGAGTTCGCCAGGCTGGGGATAATCGATGGCGCCGAGACGAAAATGCACATCGCACAGCCGTTTGGTTGTTCGCCAGTGGCCTCGGCGTTCGTCGATGGCCAGACGCACCCGAAGCCGGTGATTCCAGACACGATTGCCAAATCGCTGGCGATTGGCAGCCCGGCCGATGGTTTCTACTCTGTGGGCATTGCAAACAAGACCGGAGGTTCCGCGACAATTGTCCCCGAATCGGAGGTCGCAGAGGGCATGCAGTTGCTGGCAGAGACCGAGGGAATCTTCACGGAAACTGCCGGTGGCGTTGTGATTTCGGCCCTTCGAAGCATGGTTCGCGCGGGCGTTATCGGACCGGATGAAGAGACGGTGGCGTTGATTACAGGTACCGGTTTGAAGACCCTTGAAGCCATCGCCGATACAGTGGAGACAAAGACGATCGATCCGAATGTGCGATCATTTGACGAAATCGTGACCGGGGCAGAGGTCAACTGATGCCACTCAGAAGAGTCACGTTCACATTCAAAACCGATCTGATTCAACGACCTGTGATCTACGAGCTCGGAAAAAAGTTCGATATCGTCACGAACGTTCGCCGTGCTGAAGTTGGGCAAGACACCGGGTGGGTGATTCTTGAACTTGAAGGATCGTTGGATGAGATAGATCGCGGACTGGCCTGGGTGGCCGAACTGGGGGTTGATATAAACCCTCTCGATGGCGATATTCTCGTCGGATAGCAGGGTGTTTTCGCAGGGAATCATGGGCACCGCAACAGCCCGAATTGCGTCTAACATATTTGTAGAAACTTATTGCCGGGCTTTATGACCGGCTTACGGACCCAGTAACGGTCAAAACTAGAAACAGGAAGCCTGATGTCAGCCACAGTAAAAATCCCAACACCCCTCAGGAAACTGACGAACGGTGAAACGAGTGTCAATGCAGACGGCGCGACGGTCGGTGCGATCATCGATTCGCTGGAATCGTCTTATCCCGGGATGCGTGAGAGATTGATTGATGAGACTGGCGACCTGCGGCATTTTGTGAATATTTACCTCAATGGCGAAGATGTCCGCTACATCGACGGCTTGAACAGCAAGGTCGGGGAAAGAGACGAATTGAGCATCGTTCCGGCCGTGGCTGGTGGCTTGGACTAGCTGCCACGAGCCAGTGGGTTGGTCTCCCTCTAAGGGAGAGGGGAGCTCGACTAGTCGAGCACGTCCTGAAGGGCCTCAATAACCACATCCTCTGGGACGTCACGGCGTGTTGTCGCCTGCCCCGGGCCTTCGAGCAGCACCCACCGGATTGTCCCACCACGTGATTTCTTGTCGCTTTTCGTTGCATCGATAATTGCCGCGGAGTCCAAATTTTCAGCCTTTGTCGGCAGGTTGTAGCTTTCGAGGAGCCGAAGTTGCCGCTCGACGAGTTCAGCGTCGATCATGCCCAATCGGGACGCGATGCCGGCCGCGGCCATCATCCCAATTGCGACAGCTTCACCGTGCAGATACTGCCCGTAACCGGAAACAGCCTCGATGGCATGGCCAATTGTGTGTCCGTAGTTCAGCAGGACGCGTCGATCTCCAGTCTCAAACTCATCGGCCGAAACAATGTCGCCCTTGATCGCCACACTGCGTCGTATCGCCTCAACGGGTGAATCGCCTTCCAGTGCCACCATTTGTGGGGCGAGTCGTTCGAATGTATCGAGTAAGTCGGCATCGAGAATGAGGCCGTGCTTCACCGCCTCGGCCCAGCCCGCTGCCATCTCTCTCGGGGGGAGCGTCTCGAGATGGACGATATCCTGCACCACCAGCTTCGGCTGGTGAAACGCGCCGAGAAGGTTCTTGCCCTGCGGAAGGTTCACTCCGGTCTTGCCGCCAATCGATGAATCCACCATTGCGGTCAGACTTGTCGGCACCTGCACGACACTGACCCCCCTCAGCCAGGTTGCAGCGACAAAGCCGACGAGATCGCCGATCACCCCGCCGCCCATCGCGACGACCACGTCGCCGCGTTCGGCACGCCGATCGGCCAGCCATGAGTAAACAACCTCCAGGGTCGCAATGTTCTTACTTGACTCGCCGATCTCCATGGCCAGGACGTGCGTTTCGTACCCGCCCCGTTCAAGCGCTTCCTGTGCCCTGCGTACGGGGTTGGAGAACATCACCTCGTCGGCCACGATAAATGCCCTGCCCTGTTGACCGGTCTTCTGGAGTTCAAGGCCAAGATCGTCGATCACATCACGACCCACGATCACCGGGTAGTTGCCCTGGCTCGTGTGAACGATAGTGGCGAGATTCGGATCTTGCTTCTGGTCAGTCACCTGTCGTCGCCGCCTCGTTAGCCTGCCACGCCTTCACGATCAAACCCGCTACCTGGTCGTGGGATTTTTCCTCTGTGTCGATCGTCACATCAGCTGTCGCGTACATCTGTTCGCGCTCGTTCAGCATCGTTTCGAGCGTCTCGATAGTAGTGTCGGTGCCGAGTAAGGGCCTTACAGCTCGACCTCTCTGGGCTACCGAGCTGGCCAATCGCCGGTGAATCTCTTCGGGGCTTGCCCTCAAGCGCACCACCATCCCCGACCGTTTCATCGTGGTTCGGTTGTCAGCCCGCACCGGAACCCCCCCGCCCGTCGAAACGACGCGGCCACCGCGCTCTGCGACCTCGACCAGTATTTTCGATTCTAGGTCGCGGAAGTACTCTTCGCCATTTTCATCGAATATTCGAGGAATCGATTTTCCTGCGCGGTCCTCAATGATGCCGTCCATTTCAACGAAAGGCCATTTGAGAATCTCTGCCAGGCGTCTGCCTGAGCGCGTTTTTCCGGTGCCGGAAAGGCCGATCAGGTAGATATTCGGCTTTGAACCCATAGTGTTCGTTCCGCCCTGAGGTGTGGAGTGTTCAGGAAGCCCGGTCTCAACCCCTGCCGAACTCCTGGTGAGATTCAATGTACCCGGTGTAGTTGCGACTCATCTCGCCGAGCGAGTCGCCACCGAACTTTTCGAGCATCGCTTCGACGAGCACCAGCGCCATCATCGCTTCGCCTACCGGGCATGCCCGCGCCACCTGGCAAATATCGCTGCGATTATAGGCCGCCTCAACGACTTCACCGGTGTTTATGTCGACCGATGGCAGGGGCTTTGTCATTGTGGCGATCGGCTTGATCGCGACATTGGTGATGATCGGCTGGCCGTTCGACATCCCACCTTCGATCCCGCCTGCATGGTTCGACGTCTGCCGAAATCGCCGCGGGTCGGAGGGATCGGGAACGATCACATCCTGCACTTCCCTGCCCGGTCGCCGCGTGTTTGCAAACCCGGTGCCGATCTCAACGCCCTTCACAGCGTTAATGCTCATCATGGCCCTTGCGAGGCGGCCGTCCAGCTTTCGATCCCACTGAACGTGGCTGCCGAGACCCACCGGGGCACCGAAAGCCACGACCTCGAACACGCCACCGATGGTCGTACGGTCGTCCTTCGCCTTGTCGATGGCAGCTTTGAATCGGGCGTCAGCGTCGGGGTCTGAAGCCCGTACCTCCGAGGCCTCTACTTTACCCCAGTCCACATCTTCGGTACCGACCTCACGTCCATCTTCGTCACCGGTGGCGACAGCTCGAGAGTGGATCGATATGCCAAACTCCTCAAGCAGTCTCCGGGCGACCGATGCTACGGCGACGCGGGCCGCGGTCTCCCTGGCACTTGATCGTTCGAGTACGTTTCGCAAATCGTGCTGAACGTACTTGAGCGCGCCGGGGAAATCGGCATGCCCCGGAACTACCCTGGTGTGGACTTTTTTGTCCACTTCTTCACCCACGGGAGCGGCCGACATGGCTTCAGTCCAGTTGACAAAGTCGAGGTTCTCGATCCACATCGCGATCGGCGACCCAAGCGTAATTCCGTGCCTTACCCCCGAGCGGAGGTCGGCGCGGTCTTTCTCGATCTTCATGCGACCGCCGGAACCGTAACCCTTTTGACGCCGGGCCATCTGTTTTTCGATGTACTCCTCGGTCAATTCGAGTCCGGCCGGTATGCCCTCGACGATCACGGTGAGGCCGGGGCCGTGCGACTCTCCCGCCGTCAGGTAGCGAAATGTTGTCATTCGTCTTGCTTTTCGTCTCTCACGTGTTTTTCGAGGCCATTTCGAACTGTATTAATTGGCGATCATGGCGGCGGACGACCGGTTCAACGTGTGAAACCGGGCTTCGATTATAGGCAGTTGCCGGGAACTGGCCGTCAGGGGCGGAAGGGTACTTAACCTGATTTGAGCGCCTTTTCGATTGCTGCGAACATCGTATCGACCGGCGCTTTTTGCCCGGTCGCCATCTCAAATCCTTCGATTCCCTGGTAGACGAGCATCGTCATTCCCCCGGCACTCGTGGCTCCGGCATTTTCCACTTCGCGCAGAAATTTCGTCATGGGGGGTGCATAGACGGCGTCGTATCCCACCGCATCCGCTGAAATCATATCCGCCAGAATCGGGGTCGCCATCTCGGCCGGCCCGCCGGCCATTCCAAGTGACGTCGTGTTCACAAGCAGTTGGGCGTAGGGGGCACAGTTCGCCAGCTCATCGCGGCTCAGACCGATCGCGTCGGGCTTGAACCTGCCTTCCGAGAATTCCGATGCCAGAGCCTGGGCCTTGCCGACTGTCCTGTTGGCAATTGTCAGGCGGGCTATCCCGGCGAGTTTCAGTGCGTAGACGATGGCGCGGGCTGCTCCTCCGGCACCGAATACAACCGCATCGACGCCCGCCGGGTCGAACCCGGTTTTTTCTTTGAGTGCGCGCAAGAAACCGGTTCCGTCGGTGTTGTGCCCGACGAGCTTACCGTCCCGATTGAATATCCAGTTGACCGCGCCGACGGCTTCGGCTGCCTCGGTCAGTTCATCGACCAGTGGGATCACCGCCTGTTTATGCGGCAGGGTCACACAGGCCGCGAGAAAGCCTGTGGCCCGGAAAGTTGTGACTTTTTCTTCGAGTTCGTCAGGCGCTACGTCCCACGCCTCGAATGTCTCGGCTATTCCCAGCTCATCGAGCCCGGCCTGTTGAAACACAGGTGATTTTGTGTGTCCGATTGGGTGCCCCATTACGCCGATGTTGCTGCTCATAATTCTCCGTTGACTCCTGTTCGGAAATGGAGTGGCCTGGATGACGCCCGACCACAGATTTCCCGACAGCGCAAAAAAATGTCCGTGATCAATTATCACTCACCCACGAGATATCGGGCTGGCTATTCGACGTCGGTTAGAGATTGCATATAGGCAGTAAGGATGATCGCTGCGGAAGCTGAGTCCACCCGCCCCCTCTCCGCCCCTCGGACTTTTGTCGGCGAATGGCCCGCCGCTCGCAGCAACGATTGCGCCTCAACTGTCGTCATACGCTCGTCCCATGCGATAACAGGCAGAGTGGTGATTTTCCGGAGACGTGCACAGAAGGCAGTTACCTTGCGGGCCGCCGGGCCGTGGGAGCCGTCGAGTGAAAGCGGGAGCCCCACGACGATGGTCAATACTTCCCGTTCGGCGGCGATGTCGACAATTGTTTCGGGATCGCCAGTTCCGGTGGCTTCGATCGCCGCGATGGGGCTCGCAATCGTCCCGGTCGGGTCGCTGATGGCAAGACCTATCCTGACCTCCCCGTAGTCGATCCCGAGCATCCGGCCCCTCAGCATTTTTTCCGACAACTTCTTCCCGATGAACCTATCGCTAGCCGTCTGATCCGTTCTCGAGCGAGGCACGGATAATTTCTTCAGTTGAATCGAGTGCGCTTAGTAGTTGATCGGCGTTCTTGCCGCCGGCCTGTGCAACTGACGCGCTCCCACCGCCGCCGCCGCCCATCTTGCCGGCCAGCGCCTTGGCGATATTTCCGGCGTGAATTCCTGCTTCGACAGTATCGTCCGTCGCCATTACAACCACCATCGGGCGGCCGTCTATCACGGCGCCAAGCACGACCACACCCTTGCCGATCTGCTTCTTCAAATGATCGCCGGTCTTCCTGAGTGCGCCAACGTTTGATGCCGGAACCTCGCTGACTTCGACGTGGACGGTCGTGCCGTTCGCTTCGATATCGAAACCCTGGTTTGAGTTGCCAGAGTCCTGTGAGCCCACGCCCACGCTGGCCTGCAGCAACTGTTCTTCCAGTTGCGCTACCTGCTTGCGTGACTGGTCGAGGTCGCTCGCGAGTGCATCTACCCGGCTGGTGACATCTGACACCGGGACCCGGAAGCGGGCGGCAACCTCTTCAAGGGCGCCGAACCGCTCGAAAATTGCCTGCTCGGATGCGAGTCCTGTTATAGCTTCCATGCGCCGCATTCCCGAACCGATACCTGTTTCAGACACGATCACGAATGTTCCGATACCCCCCGTGTAGTCCATGTGGGTCCCGCCGCAGAGTTCGTAGCTCCACGGGGAATCGATCTGGATGGTGCGGACCTCGTTGTCATAGGTATCGCCGAAGAATGCAAGTGCGCCCTCCTCGACCGCTTCGCCATAGGTTGTCCAGTGCACGGTGACCGGCCGGTTGAGCCTGATTTTTTCGTTGACCCGGTCCTGTATCGCCCTGATCTGCTCTTTCGTAAGGGCCTGCATATTGGTGAAATCGAACCGTAGTCTGTCGGCATCGACAACGGAACCCGCCTGTCGCACATGGGTGCCGACGATCTCACGCAGGGCGGCGTGCACGAGGTGGGTGGCCGTGTGATTGCGACGAATACGCTCTCGCCGGTCTCCGTCGACAGTGGCGGTCACGGCTGCACCCCGGGCCACACTGCCGGTGATTACCCTGCCGAAGTGGACGTTTATATGACCGTACGGTGATTTTGTGTCGGTTATTTCAATCTCGAAGCCATCGCCCGAAATCACCCCGGTGTCGCCGACTTGTCCTCCCCGTGCAGCGTAGAACGGCGTTTCGCTGAGCATCAGTGCAACTTTATCGTCATCGCTGGCCGATTCGACAGATTCACCGTCAACCACGATTGCTGCTATCACTGTGTTCGATGTGAGGGTCTCGTAGCCGACAAAAGGCGTGTCATCCAGGCCAAGCTGTTCGTAAACACGGGTCGAGTCCTGGTCGCCGCCGAACCCGCCAGCAGCCCGTCCGCGTTCGCGCTGGGCTTCCATTTCGGAGGCGAACCCGTCATGGTCAACCGACAGTTCAGCGGCGCTCGCCACCTCTTCGGTCACCTCGATTGGATATCCGTACGTATCGTAGAGGACGAACGACTCGGCTCCAGAGATGCGGTTTTTCCACGCCTTAGTTGCCCCAGCATCCCCTGATTTCGCGAGGCGCTCGATCTCGACTATTGCCAGGCGCACGCCCACTGTGTGAGCATCGTCACCTGATGGCGCTTTGAGCAACTTTCCGGATTCGATCTGCTCCATTGCATCGGCTTCTGATTCTCGATATTCGATCATCCCCGCCAACACGGACGCACCGAATTCGAGCGTTCTTGAGAAGCTGTTTTCTTCCTGTTCAAGGACATCCTTAATGAACTCGTGGTTGTCGGTGAGTTCTGGATAAACATGCCCCATGTGGTCGGCCACGGTGCTGGCAACCGCCGAAAGCATCGGGGTTTCCATGCCCAATTCCCGGCCAAACAACATCCCGCGCCGGATCAAACGCCTGAGGACGTAGCCCCGCCCCGAGTTGCCGGGAATAACGCCGTCGCCGATAAGGAACGACGCCGACCTTGCGTGTTCGGCGACGACCCGTATCGCACGATCGGTGGCTTCGTCCTGTCCCCATTCCTTACCAGACAGTTGCTCGACCCTGGCGATGATGGGTTGAAAGACGTCAGTTTCATAGACGTTCGGAGTGCCCTGCAGGACTGCCAGCATCCGCTCGAAGCCCATCCCTGTATCGATGTTTTTGGCGGGCAGGACGGTATCGTTGCCGTCGAGGTCGCGGTAGTACTGGGTGAATACGAGGTTGTACAGCTCGACGAAATCGTCGTGGTAGTTCGGGCCCCACACCCCGTTGCGCACCGGGTCGTCTACTGCCGGAACGTCGTCGAGCGAGCCGCTGTAGTAGCTAATTTCGGAACTGGGCCCACATACGCCCTCGTCGCCGGCCGGACCCCACCAGTTGTCCTCGTCGCCAAACCTGTAGATACGTTCCGACGGAATTCCCAGGTCGAGCCAGATCTGTTCGGCCTCGTCATCGGTGGTGTAGATGGTGTAGTACAGGCGTTCAGGATCGAGGCCGAAGCGATTCGTCATCAGATCGAGCGCCCATTCACAGGCTTCTTTTTTGAAATAGTTCCCGAAACTGAAGTTGCCCAGCATCTCGAACATGGTGAGGTGGGTATCGTCGCCTACCTCTTCGATATCGGTGGTCCGGAAGCACTTTTGCGAGGTTGCTACGCGCGGGTGCGGTGGCTCTTTCTCTCCCGAGAAGTAGGCCTTGAACTGCGCCATCCCTGCACCGATGAGCAGCAGCGTGGGATCGGCAGCTGGAATCAGCGAGGAAGACGGCATGCGCAGGTGGTCGCGTTCCTCGAAATACGCCAGAAACGCTTCTCGCAGTTCGTCAGCCGTTTGCGGCACCGTTGCTGAAGGACCCGGACTCATTTTTCTCCGAACTGGTCGCCAATCTGGCGGTTTGGGTGAATCGAACAACTGATTCTAGATAACGCTCAATTTGCCTGTCAAAGAAAAAAGCGACTGTATGCCGGTGGCTTGAAGCATCGGCATCTGAATCGTGCGCTTTCGATGAGATTGACCCACATCCTGGCCCTCCGTCTGCCAGTTAGGGGGCGATCTTGAACCCACCGCAGCGCGACGCCGCGGTCACAGGGGATTACTCGCCATCAAGTGTATCGATCAGCTGGGTGCGAGTTCGGATATCGGCGTCACCGATCCTCACAATGGTCGCGATGGCAATTGCCGCCAGCAGTTCTTCGCGCCTTTCTGGTGTAATCGAAATATCGGTTTCCGCCTCTGTTGAACCGGGTTCCCGGGTAGCCCCCACCCCGGCCAGGGCCGGCTCGCGTTCTGAGCGGGGTTCAGGTACTTGTCCCGTAGGCCTTCCCGCGGCTTTCGGCGGCACCTCACCCACATCCGGAGCGGCCTTTCCGTAGCCTTCCATCCTGGCGGCGTCCCATTGCAGTGGAACTTGCGCTTCTCCCCAGTAAACAGTCTGGTGGGGGAACGGAATCTCGATACCCTCGGCATCGAACCTGGTTTTGATGCGCTTGCGCATCTCGCCCATTATTTCCCATTGCTTCATCGGCTTGCAGTCGCCGAGCATCTTGAACGTAACGGCCGAATCGTCTAGCGAGTTCAAGCGCAGCACCTGTGGCGCGGTTATCAGCATGAGACCGTAGTAAGGGTCGGCCGCAATTTCATCACCGATTTCGTTCAGCACTTCGATGACACGGTCGACGTCCTCCTTGTAGGCGACGCCGATATCGAGGTTCACCCTTGACCAGTATTTGGTCTTGTTTGATGCGACGGTTATCTCGCCGTTCGGAATTACGTGCACCTGTCCACCAAGGTCTCGGAGCACAGTCCGGCGGAGGTTGATCGATTCGACCAGGCCGGAAATTCCTGCGATTGTGACCACGTCGCCGGTCCTGTACTGGTTCTCGGCGAGTATGAAAATTCCCGCAATCAGGTCTCGTACGAGGTACTGGGCACCGAAGCCGACCGCGATGCCGGCAATTCCGAATCCACCGAGAACGGGACCAATTGGAACCGAGAGCTCTGTGAGCACCATGAACAGCACCGAGACGTATATCAGGCTGAGTGCAGCGCCGAGGAACACGCTGGAGAGTGTTTGCGACCGCTTCATCACTTCGTCATGGTCGGCAGTCGAAGCCTGGCTGAGCATGATCGACGACAGTGCCCTGGGGATGACGCGCCTGGCTATCCGCGTCGCGACCCAGCCCAAGAAGAAGATCATTGCGATCCGCAGACCGTGAGTTACGAACCAGTTGCCGGTCGCTGCGCCGGCGTCTTTCAAGAAATCTGTGGCGGGTGTGATGTTGTTGCCAAGAACGTTGAGGATGCCAAGCGTCGCGGCGACCCCGAAAACTGCAGCGACCAGGAAGTTGGATATCCATGAATCGGCAGCCTGCACCGCCATGCCTACGTCGGCGGTCGCTTCGTGCTGGTCGAGACCCCGCACAGCCTGGCGGAGCCCACGGCGCAAGAACCTGCGGACCAGCCACCAGCCGACGAAGCCGCCAAGGCCGATCAGCAGCGCCCATAACCCGCCATCAACAAGCCAGGCCATGACAGTGCCTTCAGCTGGATGACCGAGCAGAGTATCGAGGAAGGAGTCTTCCATAAGTTGCGGTGGCGATCGGGCCAGCGTAGAAATTCGGTGGAGAACGAAAAATGGCTTGACCGACGAGACAAGTCCAGAGTAGAACCGGGCTTCGCCGAATCAAGGCAAACGATACAGGGCGGCCCCGTTTTCAAACTGGAAGCGCTCTAGTTCCCGATACTTTCCCAGATTGTGGCGTACGGTCCGCCTTTGCCCGATATCAGGTTGGCGATGTCCTGCGCGCTGGCGTCACCGATCGACTTGCGCTCTTGCTCCATAAGTTCGAGCAACTGCTCGATCAACTGTTCCCGGGCATGTGGGGCCAGCTTGCTGCCGAACAGTTCTTGCATCGCCTCACTGAGCAGAGGCCCTTCGAGCGCAAGTAGCGAGCCGGCGAAGAAAAGCACGCCCACCGTGCCGCCTGGCTCGTTGCTCGATTCGGGAATATTGATGTCCAACTCAGCAATTATTCGTTTGAGGGAGTTTGCCCTGACCATAGCCTCAACCTGCTGCGGAATGCTCATGAGTTCAAGGAATCCAGCGTCGTGACGGCGAAGAATTTTTGAAAAGTCACTTTCGACCTTTGAATAAAATTCTTCGCAAAGAATGTTCGATATCGGCAGTCGTAAAACCGCGGGGCCACCCGGACGATCGCCACGAGCGTCGATCGCGATGAACTCTTTCAGGTGCGGAAAAATGCACAGTGTGATGTCGGCGGAGCCCCGGTCTGATTCAAACATCCGTCAATTTTACCCCTAGCGGAAGCGGAGCATCTCTTTTATTCGCTGAAATATCCCCGGGCGGGTGCCACGCCGTGCCTGGTGCCAGCTACGCTCTGCAGAGGCCGATCTGCTGAGGTTGGCGCCTCGTTGTTTCATTACGTCACGAATCTCTCGGTCTTCGCTCTCGTCCAGCCAGAACCCGGCGTCGGTGGGGCAGGCCTCGATCTCCAGGTTGTAGCCGCGGTAACGGAAGTGAGTCATCTGCTCGCCACAATGCGGGCACAGGTAGTCGACGGCATGTTTGCCGTACTGACGCTGCCCTTTGACCATGTCGTCAGACGCTGCCTTATCCTCAAGCGATACCAGCGCGTCAAATGACATCCAGACACCCTTGCATTCGGGGCACTTCGACGACTCTTCTCCCGAGGTCTTGGACTCCAGCAGGGTGTTTTGGTCTATGGGACAGCTAAGGTTTTGCAATTCGATCAGCCCTCGGTTTCTTCACTTGACCGGATCAAGGCCGGAGCGGTGCCGGTTCTACGAACGTTGATTGATTGTACGAACCCAATCGTCGGTCGGCTTGATTTCAAAATCATTATCTGCCTGTCAGCCCTGTAAGTTCGAATTGGTCACTATTCGGATTCTGGTTTGGCCGAATACCTGAAATCGCAGTGTGTTGCGCCCTGCATGATGGTCTGGCTGCGCTTAAGGTTCAGTTCCGGGTTGAAACCGGCCACGAACTCGAAATCTCGGGTGCAGGAAAATATCGCTCCGAGATCTCCAAAACCGAGATCGTTGTACATTTCGGCGTACTTACAGCGGGTCACATCGAATGAATATCGTTTGGAATCGCTTTCGACAATATCGATTTCCAGCGCCCCGTGTCGGCGCCAGGCGTCTTTATTGGCTGCGTAATCTTCCAGGCCGTTCGCTCCGATCCCCTTTGCGAACTCTGAGCCCTGCTCACGGGCCAGCTTGGTGATGACGCCGGTCGCGATTTCGTTCGTCTTCTCGACCCCGAACTCGACCTGAAATGCTCTCAGCATCGGACCAAGGACCATCGCTTCAATGCGCCGTCGGTCGATGACATCCATTTTGCTCGGATCGAAACCCATACGTTTTCTCCTGTAAACCGTTGGAATTAATACCTGTTCATTGCATTGTTACGGACATTGCCACCGCCCCGCCGCCAGCATGGCATATGACCGCAAGACCGTTTTTGGCCCTGGCCGCCTGGAGGCCGTACAGCAAAGTTACGACGATGCGGGCCCCGCTTGCGCCAATCGGGTGCCCGAGCGCAATGGCCCCGCCCCTGGTGTTCACGCGGTCCCAGTCCCAGTGCAGTGCCTGGCCGTTCGCCAGTACCTGCGCCGCAAAGGCCTCGTTCACTTCGATCAGGTCGAAGTCGCCCAGTGTCTGACCGGTCTTTTCGAGCAGTTTTTTCACCGCCATACGCGGTGCATCGAACAGCATCCCCGGCTCATTGGCCGCGTGGGCGTATCCGGTGATTCGGGCGACCGGTCCGCCCGGAGATTTTTCCGCCATCTTTGACCCCGTGACCACGACTGCAGCCGCGCCGTCGCTGATGGACGAGGCGTTACCTGCCGTCACT
>Ga0207991_1000375_pt1 | contig 30748 bp, 37 predicted proteins | sample ETN07SmetaG_FD_185786 | JGI IMG/M metagenome (GOLD analysis project Ga0207991, IMG submission 185786) | Marine microbial and viral communities from oxygen minimum zone, Eastern Pacific Ocean - ETNP2014F14-07SV275 (SPAdes) (version 2) | ecosystem: Environmental > Aquatic > Marine > Oceanic ...
CTTGTAGCAAGCTTTGCGATAATACTGTCTTCCGTCATTGTAGGTGACTTCCCATGTGAGGTCGGTATTGCGCGGCCCCTCAAGTTCTACAAACTCCCCTTCTGTCCAGCCGGTATCGGTTTGGGCAAAGCTGTAGGGATCAGAGAAAGATCCAGCAAGACCGCCAGTGGCATAAGGCTCATTGGGTCTGATAGCTTCATGAGTTTGGTTGACCAATGTCTCATTGCCACCGGTCAATGTTAGGTAAGTTTTAAGGCTGTAGTCTGGGCCGATTTTCTCTTCAGGAAGGTCGATTTTATAGCCAATAGATACAGCCTCAGGCGGAACTTCGATGGATATTTCACCAGCGTATTCGATGCTGCACTCTTCCGCGCCATTTTCAAGTTTGTAGCAAGCCGCGCGCTTAAAGTTGTAAATGTCATCGCGCTCATAGACCTCCCATGTCAGATCAATGTTGCGGGGTCCATTTAACGGAATGAATTCGACTTCTGTTAAGTCGGTGTCGGTTTGAGCGAAAGTGTAAGGGTCTGAGAAAGATCCGTTAAGGCCACCTGTAGCGATGGGTTCATTGGGTCGCGTAATGGTGATTTGATTAGCGCTCAGTTCGTTTTGACCATGATGAAGTGCAAGAGTTTCTTCGCTAACCCAGTCTGGGCCTGGCGCTACGTCGGGCAGGAAAATCTCGTACCCAAGAGAGACAGCGCCGGGAGCAACGTCGATCGCTGCAGTAGTGTTGGTCTGTGTGCTGCTTGAGCAGATAGGATCGGCCCCAGCGGAGGGCACAAAGCAAGCCTTCCGGCTCTGGCCATTGTTAGGGATATTCTGGAGGGTGAATCGTAGAGTTTGGTTGAAAGTGCCTTCAATGGGGGCGAAGGCGCCCATGGTCCAACCGGAGTCGGTTTGTTCAAATGTATGAGACGCAAAGCTAACGGTTACATCTTTTACGATGGGGTCGCTTTCTTCACGCGCGACTTCGACCGTCCAGCTTTGAGCATCAACACCTTCAGCCGGCGGGATGGAGATTGTGACATCGTTTTCCCATGGCATCTCAAGATTTTCGCTTAGCGAGATGGCATAACCCATTGCTGTGGCTGAAGCAGGAACGGAAACGGCCGAGGAGGTGCCGGCCGTGCCGCAGATTGGATCCACGCCACCGCCCAGCATATAGCAAGAAGAGATGAAGCGCTGGGCCTCATGGGGGTTGCGCGAGGCCATTTGGGTGTCGAGCCAGAAGCTCGTCGCAGAGGCTTCGGTGAACTCACTGAAGACCAATCGATCTCCGGTTTCAGATTGCTCAAACATGACATCTGAAAAGTCTGTCTGCATTTGGGTTGGTGTTTCAGGATCCACAAAACGCTCATCTGGTGCCAGTTTGATGCGGTCATTGGGATTTACAATGCAGCGTTCTTGGCGCTCGATGCCTGGAACATATGTCATTCGGTCGGAGGCTTCGCAGAACACGTCAGCAACCTCATCGCCAGTAGAGACAACGGCACCAATGGCGCCAAGTGCGATAAGGCCGACAAGGATGCTGTAGTCGGCCATGGCTGCGCCGCGGATGGTGTTCTTTTTCATTATGAAGACCCAAGAGATTTATTTCATTCCGTATGAATATGGTTCCACAGGCCTGATGCTAAAAAAACAAAGTGGGCGTCACGGATAAAATCGCCAGGGCTGGCGCGCTGAGGTCGGGCTTGAGATTTCAAAAATGTCATCTCTCGCACCATATTTTCACTGTGCGTTCTCTCTTGATTTTGGAGACTTCTGGTATGTCTCATGCGCCTTCGTTATTTCTGCGCGGCGCTTTATTTCAGTGTGATACGAAAGCGGAGATAGGCCATCGGGATCGAGAAAGGCTTCACTCTCAATGCAGAGCTCACCATCGCAAATGGCGTGGATGATGGCCTCGGTAGGCGTTAGGGTTTCAGGTGTGCTGTAATAATGTGCTGCGTAGTCGACGAACTCATGGGCGAAATTCACAAGGGCAACAGGAAGCCGCAGTGTCACTACGGCCTCAGGGATGGGATAGGCGGCGTGTTCAGACTCTTTCAGGCGGATAACACCGAAAAGGGATGCATTCTCTCCTGTACTGAGGATTTTCAGCACGGCAGTATCGATGGAGTGCGGGCCAAAGAGGGCGTCTTCAATTTGAAGGACCTGCATGTTAGCGGTGATTGCAAGAATATTTTTGACAGAGTGTCGTGGGATGAAGGGAATTTCCAGGGTGGTGCCGCTGATAAAAGTCATGTGAGAACCTCTTTTGGGCGCGCATCAGGCGTCGCTCGACACAAAGGGAGAGGGGGGGCAGGAGGGGCGGTATTTGTTGCCTGGAATTTAGGAAGCAAGATTTGACTTCTTTCGGATCCGCAAAGAGCCTGGCGGGAAACAGCACCAAGGTCGACGCGTAGTTCCCATGGTGCAGAATAATTTGGGAAGCGTGTTTTTTTATTTTTTGCGCAAATTAAAAAGCCTCTGGCAGAGAAGCTGCCAGAGGCTTTTCGATCACATGCGCGTTATTGACTTACGTCCTCTCGCCATGCTCCGTCTATCGGCCTAACACCTCCCGGGTTAAATGGGTCAGGTTCACAGTACCTATCATTGTCAGCAATGACTTCAGCCTCACTTCTGCCGTTCCACGCTCTGTCAAAGCGCTTTCCATCAACGGTTTGAATTGTGCATGCACCTACAAATTCTGGTTCTCCGAAGGGGCAGACATGAAGCAACATTCCGTCGATTGGAAGGTATCTCGTGTAGAATGATCCGTTTTGTATATCATAGGCGCACATCATGCCGCCGAAATTAGGAACGTCCTCAGGGACTGTATCGAAGGTTACTTCTCCCGGTATTTCGAGCAATTCAGGCTCGCCGCAATAAACAATATCTCTGTTTGAATCAATCAAACAACCGTAATCGTCCACTTCGAAAGGACCAGTCGGATCTTCGGGTCGTTCATTATCGCCGCCTCCAAGATCAGGAAAACCTTCGTCAATACCTCCGATATCTCCAATATCGGGTATGTCGTCGCCTTCTCCAGTAGTTGTGTTTGTTTCACCGGTTCCTTCCGGGTCCTCGAGGACAGTCGTTGCTGTCTCGAACATATCCACTGTGGATTTTCCGAGTCCTATAACGGATCCGATAGTCACGATTGAAATAAGTCCAATCAGAATGACATATTCGACCAAGGCGGCCCCTCGGGACGAATTTCTTCGTATAATTCTGGACATAATGAATCTTCCTGCTTTCTCTGCGTAAATTGCTTAATTGATAAGAAAATAGGAATCGTGCAGATATTAAAAAATTTTTCAGGCAGCGCTTTTAATGCTCCACGCCGTCCATTTTGGCCGTCTTGTCAGCGATCGTACAATAAATGCCAGCTACTTTTTCGGTTTTCAAAAAAGGTGAGAAATACCCCATATACTCAACAAGCTTAATGGAGATCACTATGATGAAAAATGCAGTTTTTACCGCCGTCGCATTTGCGCTTCTGGCCGGTCCGGCCGCCGCTTTATCGTGTATGGCGCCAGATATTGTCCGGTCCTATGAGTATGCAGCCGATCAGGATGAAATCTATTTCCTGTTCAAGGGCAACATTTCTCTGGTTGAAGACCAAGAAATGCCTACAGGACGCACTGATTTGAGGTCGAGCGCGCCGGCAGAGGTTTCCCTTGAGCCTGTCTATGGATCTTTTGTGGGGGAGATTTTCAACGAGGGCGCTTTTGTGCCATATGAGGCCACTATGGAAGTCCAGGTTGAGTGCGTGGCCAGTTGGTGTGGCTCATATCCGGATGAGGATGAGGCGCTTTACTTCGTGTCGGCCGCAGAAAGCAATCTTTGGTTCAATCTGGGAATGTCGCCCTGCGGCGGAACACGTTTTCCTGTTGAGGAGGCTGACACATTGATCGCACATCTCGAGGCGCAAGGAGCCGAGTGGGGAGAACCTGATGTGATTGACGCGCAAGAGGGCGAGAATGCATCAGGCGCACCTGGAGATGAATCCCAATGACCTTTCAAAGGGTGATGTTGAGCGCTTTCATGGGGCTTGGTGTATACGCGTCGCCAGGGATAGCTGTCGATACGGTAGATCGTGGGCTATATGGAGATACTGATATTAAGGCCTATACTCAGCGCCTTCTTCGTGTGGAGGAGTGCTTCCCGTCTCTCGATCCAAGCTGGATGGAGGCCATTCTTCGGGAAGAAATGCGTGACGGCATGCGTCACTGCGCAGAAATGGACTTAGAGCTTAAACGCCGCAAGGAAGCGGCGAATGAGGATGTTGTAATCTTGAGGTCTTTCGAGGATCTGATTGGAGATCTAAGAGGCGAACAGGCAGGTCTGTAGTTCTGCGTAATTTTCAGAGGAGCGCGCCGCGCTTAAAGAGGCCTGCCTGCGCAGCTCTCCATCAATGAAGATGAGAGATCATCAAAAAGCTGGTCATCAAAGCTGTCAGGCAGGTCGCCCAGCATTTCACTAAATGCTTCTTCGACTGAGGTGGGAGAAATATCACTCCCGATCAAGATGCGTATGTCTTCAAGTAAGGACAGAGGCACTGGGCATAGATCGCCCGTATGCGATTCAATCGTGTCGCGCATTGTCATGACGTCATCATCCATGTTTTTGCCTCATGGTTTTTCACGCAACATTGAAGCGTGTATGTTTAAGTTTGTCTGACAGTCATCGCGTTTGAGAAGACTGTGCTGAAAAGCTCTGGATCATTGACAGTGTAGGGCGTTGTTTCGATTTTGCCTCGACCAATAAGGGCGAGGTTGAGATGCTTAGATGCGGCAGATGATTTGAGACGCCGCATGATCGCAAGATAGCGCAGGACAATCATAAGATGTCCGGCGGACGCTACATCATCTATTTTATCTACATCTCTTCCCAGTACAAAATACCGAGAGATGAGGCTCGGAACACCGCTATCGATGCCGTGATCTGTGATGGTTGCCTGCAGTCCGCGCGCCAGGCTTTCATCGAAGTTTGCGATATGCAGACAGAAGGCCTGGAGGTAGGTTTCCATATGCTCAGGAGCAGGGTTGCCCGCAGCGCACCATGTGGCGCACACATCTTCATTAAAGGCTACGACGGACTTTTCCGTCAGGCAGTCAAGTCCCAGAATCCTCTCTGCGACATAAGAGTGTTCTGGTAAAACCTCAGAAGGATCAATGGCCATCTCCATTGTTATACTGCGACTCCTGTAGAAGATGCCGATGGCTGATTTGCAAAAATGCCGAAACGCTTTTGGGCCATACCGGCGATTTGCAGGCCGCGCAGCGTGAGTTGCACATCCTCGGGATTTTCGTCTGATCCTTCGATAATGCCCCGATCATAAAGCAAAACAAGTTCAAGACGTGCAGCACGTGGGAGGTCGGCCAGAAGGAAGGTCTGTGTGATGTATGACAGCGTTTCACGATCGCGGATCATGAAATGCATCAGAAGGTCGATGATATCGCCTTCAACAGTTTCTGGAATTTGAGACGTATCTGGCAAAGCGCCATTTTCCACTGTTTCAACGCCTGCAGCATCGATCCATGCGGCGTCAAAGTCGTCACCCCGTGCGATGAGATGGTCTTCATATAGCCAGTGGAGTAAGAGATCAGCAGCGGCTTTTGGGTGCTCTACGGTCAGGTCTTTAACGGCTTGAATAAAGCGGTGGTCGCCGGATTTCAGGCCCGCCATTGTTACTTTGAGAAGGAAGGCGACGGTTTCGTCATTGTCGCCACATCCGCACATGTCGAGCGTATCAATCAGCAATGCCTGATGCGGTGTTTGGTGGAGTTGTCCGTGGATGTCCTGCCAGACTTTGGCGCCTTCCACATGTTGGATTTCGTCAGGAAAATGAAGATTTGTCTTATGCGGCATGGTCTATCTTCCTCAAACATAAAATTGCTAAACATGGCATCCCGGTCGGGTCCCACACACAGGACCCGATTGGGTGACAGAAGATGTACTTAAAAACCCTGTAAATGATCGATTTGATATTCAGATTTAACCACAAAAGTCGCCAAGAACGCGCCTTTGTGAGGGATTGTGCCCCATGCCAGAAAACACTGGCGCATCCTTCACTTAGTGATTGATGCGCCAGCAGGGTAGAGGCTTAAAAGTTACCTCGACGCGCGTTAGTTCAGACGTGTGATTTGGACGTTATCATCGAAGATAATACCTGTCGCTCCATGAACGCGCAGGGAGTATCCAAGATTAAGGCTTGATCCTGATGTCGGCCCTGGGAAGTTGATCCGGTATCCGATCTCAGTCGCTTCTTCAGGTATCTCAAACATTGCTTGGGAGTCGTCTGTTTGGCAGATCATCTGGCCATCGGATGTTTTGTAGCAAGCTGTGCTTTCATATGGAGCACCGCCCGCCACCGCAAACTGCATATTGATGTTTCGAGGTCCATTGAATGGCAAGAACTCCATGTCCGTCCACCCTTGCGTGCCTTGCGGCATGGTTTGATCCCTGAACGTGCCGCTAACAGTGCCTGGCTGATAGGCATCATTTGGACGTATGATTTCCACGAAATCGTGCGTAAGAGTACTGACTTCGCCGCTCAGTTTTATGCCGTGATTTGCAACAATATCTGGACCCTGTTCGTTTTCTGGAAACTGAATCTGATATCCGACTTCAGTCGCTTCAAGTGGAATTGTATGCGAAGCTGTTTGACCTGAGCTTTTGGAATCACCACAGTCTGTTGTGCCAGATGCCGTCTTGAAGCATGCTTTACGAGGGTGCGCATTATAACCGGATACCTGCAACAACAGTTCTGTATTGCGGTAGCCTTGAAGGGGCAGGAATTGGATATCTGTCCAGCCTGTATCGTCCAGCTCCATTGTTTTACTGGTGAAGTTTCCATTCAGAGATCCATCTTCGTAGGCCTCATTCGGACGGGTGACTTGGGCAGTATTCTGAAGCAGGGTGCCATTTTTACCTGTAACCGTCATTGAGTTGGACACAATCAGGTCCGGTCCGACACTCGGGTCAGGGAACGCGATTTGATATCCAATTTCGGTCGCTTCAAGAGGGATGTTATGCGATACGGTTGTAATTCCTGATTGACCGCTACCGCAGTCTGTATTGCCTCCTGCAGTCTTGTAGCACACTCTACGTGCGTAGTTGTATCTTCCGGACATCTGGAATGTGAGTTCAGTGTTGCGATTGCCTGTGAGTGAGAGGAACTGGACATCGGTCCAGCCGGCATCATCATAGTCCATGGTCTTGTCCGTAAACTCACCATCTATCGAGCCGTCGTCATAGGGTTCATTCGGACGGGTGATATCGACGACGTTGTTCAGTAGTTCGCCATTTTCTCCAGTGACGATAAGGCGCTGGGTTAGGATGAGGTCTGGGCCAACCTCTGTGTCAGGGAACTGAATCTGATAGCCGATTTCAGTCGCATCAAGAGGGATGTTATGCGATGGCCCAGTACTTCCCCCTGCTATCGAACCTCCACAATCTGTGACGCCTTCAGCAGTTTTGTAGCACACTCGACGACCGTAGGGGTTAGAGCCCATGATCTGCATTTCAAGCTCAGTGTTACGCGCGCCTTCAAGGGGGAGAAACTGGATCTCAGTCCATCCGGTGTCGTCCTGTGCCATCATTTGATCGGTGAATTCACCATCGATTGAGCCGTCATTGTAGGGCTCATTTGGACGGGTGATATCGACGACGTTGTTCAGCATTTCGCCGTTCTCACCTGTCACGATCAGGCGATGATTAAGAACCAAATCTGGACCTGTGCCTGGCTCAGGAAGCTGAATCTGATATCCAACTTCGGTGGCCTCAAGTGGGATTATATGCGAAACTGCTGCGCTACCTGCTCTACTTGCGCCGCAATCAGCAGTTCCTTCTGCGGTTTTGTAGCACACGCGACGACCATATGGAGTATTTCCGGTCATCTGCATTTCAAGCTCAGTATTGCGCGCACCTTCAAGAGCCAGGAACTGGATATCAGTCCAGTCTGTGTCGCCTTGAGACATGGTTTGGTCAGTGAATTCGCCATTGATGGAGCCGTCGTCATAGGGCGTGTTTGGACGGGTAATATCGACTTCGTTATTCAGAAGTTCGCCATTTTCACCGGTCACGATAAGTTGGTGAGTGAAGACCAGATCGGGACCCGCGGCTTCATCAGGAAATTGAATTTGATATCCAATTTCAGTCGCCTCAAGGGGGATGTCATGCGACACTCCTACTGATCCACCTGCTGTGGACTGTCCGCAGTCTGTGGTGTTTCCTGCAGTCTTATAGCACACGCGTCGACCATGTGGATTATATCCGACCATTTTCATTTCAAGTTCGGTGTTACGTGCGCCTTCAAGAGGAAGGAACTGGATCTCAGTCCAACCGGTGTCGTCTTGCGCCATCATTTGATCGGTGAACTCACCAGTGACGGAGCCGTCATCATAAGATGCGTTCGGACGTGTGATCTCTACGGCATTGGCCACCAGATCGCCATTTTCTCCAAAAACACTGAGAATGTGCGACAGAACCAAATCTTGGCCAACGCCTGGTTCGGGGAACTGAATTTGATATCCGACTTCAGTCGCCTCAAGAGGGATTGCATGCGACGCCGTTTGTGACCCGGCTTTGGTTTCGCCGCAGTCTGTGACACCTTCTGCTGTTTTATAGCACGCACGCCGAGCATAGGGGTGGATCGCAACCGCCTGCATCGTGAGTTCTGTATTGCGCACGCCCTCAAGAGCCAAGAACTGGATGTCTGTCCAACCTGTATCATTTGCCGACATCAGTTGGTCGGTGAATTGTCCATCAACAGTGCCATCCTCATAGGCCGCATTCGGTCGGGTGATCGAAACCACTGCCTCGCTCAAAGCTTGATTGTCCTGTGCGATCGAGAGCCCTTTCTCCATCACGAAATCTGGACCGGCATCGGTGGCGGGAAGGTCTATCTCATATCCCACCGATACGGCGCCAGGGGCAACTTCAATAGAAGCTCCATCTTGGCAGATTGGGTCGGCCTCCGCTCTTGGCACAAAGCAGGCTCTTTGTGGATAATTGGTGCCGCTTACGTGGCTCATATGGAAGGTGAGCGGACGGTTGAATGTTCCTTGTAGGGTTGCAAAGTGGCCAAATGTCCATCCAGTGTCTGTGGGCTCATAGATATGATCCGCGAAGGCTGCTGAGACATCTTCAAGTACAGGGTCTGACTCGGTCCGGGAAACATCAATATCCCATTGCCGCTCAACGATCGCGCCTTTGGCAGGGATAGAAAGCTGAACGTCGTTCTGCCAAGGTAGTTGCACATTGTCACTTAGATCGACGGCATATCCGAAGGCGGTGGCTGATGTCGGGACGGAAACGGCTGCATTTGCCCCGGCCATTGAGCAGATTGGGCCAGTACTTTCATCCAGCAAATAGCACGATGATATAGCTCGATTGGGTTCATGGGGGTTTCGTGAAGTAATTGCGCTATCGAACCAGAAACTTTCAACGGGCGGCTCTGCAAAGCTACTCATAATGACAGCTTCTCCGGTCTGAGAAGCCTCAAACATGATGTCAGTAAAAGTGCCGTGAATTTGTAGGGGAGCATCCACAAAGCGCTCACCCGATGGAAGCTCTACCGACCCCTCAACGGCCTCACTGCAATCCTCTTGATGATCGACGCCCGGAACGCGCGCCATTTCTTCTGAGGTTTCGCAATATACATCGGCCACTTTTTCGCCTGTCGTCGCGACCGCTGCCACGGCGCCAATTGTGATGAGGCCAACAAGTATGCTGTACTCTACAAGGGCGGCGCCTCGGTTGAGGTTTTTCTTGAGCTTCACGACAAATCCTTAGGAAAACTATTGTATCTTAAAAAGATTGTCCCAGCTGTCGGTCACTCCAAACTTCGTGGTTAAATATGTCTGGACTATATTCGGATGGATCGAAAACATATGCTCAACGTGGCATCAACATTCGATCCGGAGTACCTGAAATCAGGTACTGCGCTTGGTTACTCGTCCTCTTTGACAAGTTTGGTGTCGAGAATGCGTCCCCAGATATTACGAGCGATTAGGATCTCATCCCCGATTTGGCGCTCTGCGTAAGCATCGCGCGAAACCTGTGATGTTTCTTGCGCGCCATTTTCAAGCGAAAGGGTGGTGAGGTAGGTCTCGCGGTGCGCCCCGGGGCGACGTTTAGGGGCGTCTGTCAGGGCGGGCCAGTGCGGATCTGTCTCAGCCCCGCCCTTGGCGATCACCGTGTCGACCGGAATCCAGCGGTCGATATTATAGGTATACCAGATCTCGATGATATCTTTCTTCTGTGTGATGGGCCGGTTATAGGGCACCTCAACAGAGCGCCTCTCTGTCACATCGCGCGTACATTCCACATCCTGAAAAAAACCATTACCAAGATCTCTGCTGCCGCAAACATATGTTGTCTCGCCAACTTTGACGGTCTGCATTTCCATGCGTGTGTCCGGGACATGACCGACGACCACATCTATGGTTCGGCGTACTTTATTTTCTTTTGATAGCAAACGGGCGGAGGAGGGGAGCTGCCAGCCGTGATCCTTGACAGTGCGCAGCTCTTCAATGGTGATCTGACGCTCCCAGGAAAGATCGGCGATCTCAGCGGAGGAGTAAGAAGTCGGAACCATAAAGGAGGCAATAAGAAGAGCGGCTGCGAAACAAGCAGCCATAATCATCAAGACTGGCTTCAGTATGGATGCTTTGGTTTGCGACTTTTGTTTTTTGACATTCCGGCGGGAGGCGCGTCGTGGGTTGGCGGCCTCATCGGTGCGCGGTACGGCGCCCAGCGCATAAGATTGAGCTTGATAGGTTGTATCTGCGGCATCTCTCGCCTGACCGCAGTGTCCGCATGCCAAGACCTTGGCGCCATTGATAGACCCTTGGTTGGCCCCGCCGCAGTGATCACAGTTCCAGTTTGGCTTTTCGCGCGCAGCGGCCAGAAGGTTTGGATCAGTAACGATGGGAGAGTTCTGGGGAAGATAGAAGCGCACGTCAGCTGGACGGGCAATCCCACAGCCTGCCTCACAGGCAATGTCCCGGCCGGCATTTTCGCGACCACAGCTGCGGCAAAGCCAGCGTCCTTCACGGATTTTTGCCATGATCATTTCTCCATCTTCGGATTTTAACGGGGCACCGGAGCCGACTTCAGAGTTGCCTCAGTGCTTTGTGGGTTCATCGGAAAAAAGGGCGTCGCCTGTTGCTTTCCGTGAAATTTGAATCTTGTCGAGAAGATCGGCGTAAGTATCTTCGCGCATCACAACCAGTGTAGGGTATTCTGCGCGCCGAATAATGGCTGGGCCATTTTCCGTGGCGTCCGCGAGCGTCTTGAGGTCGAGCGTTTTATCTTCAGCTTGCGACATGGGTCACCTCCTGGATGTATCTTTTCTGGCGAAATACTTTTATCCCCGGTTCGGTCAGTGGGAAAAGGCGTCTGCCTCCACTGACACCGGGGGCGTCATTTTCCGGCTTAAGCCGGAATACTCTTTCGGCACCAAGGGTGCCAGTTTCTTCCCGCCACACACACCGAAATCCCGGAAAGAGACTCCGGGCAGGGAGATGATCTCCCTGTAAGTCCGATCACAGGACCGCACGATGAATACGGGCATAGATGATTGTTTGGGGGTGTTGATTGAAAGCGTGGGGCGCGGGGGCGTGAGCCCCCGCCGATCTAAGACCGCTCGCAGGCCTCAGGTCCGCCTTAGGAGATGATCTCGGCGCGACCTTCGGGATGGTGCATAACCACAACATGGTCAAAGCCTTCATCAAAATGCGGCCGCTTGTAGCCAGCGTGCTGGGCCCGAACAACCTCTTCAGGGATGAACTTGCCGGTTTCCCGCTGGCGTTCTGCCACACGCTCCAGCGTGAGGCCCAGGGGTGCCTCAAAACCGATTGCAACCAACTCATACTGATGCGGCATCAACTCGACCGCAGCGCGCCGAATGTCAGCTGTCAGATTGGTCTGGTCCCAGATCACATCGCAGCCCTCTGCAAGAGCTTTTTCCAGGCGGGCAAGCAACTCATCTTTCACGTCGTGGCGATAGGTAACATAAGCATCCTGATAGGAGAGACCATCGCGCGCGGCCCACTCTTCGATGATGTCATCGCTCGACACGACGGCGGCGACGGCCAAAGTGTCAAGGAGCGTGTCGCGGTAGGTAGACTTGCCAGAACCCGAAGGGCCAGAAAGAAGAATAAGACGAGGCATTGTGGTAGTCCTTAGATAGAAAAACAGACAGAAAGCTGTGAAAGTGAAAAGGTGTGTGAGGGATCACCCTGATCCTCCATTACGCACCGACTGAAGCTAAGAGATTTTCTTGGTCAAACCCGTAAGCTCTTCATAGGAAAAGCGCCTCCCCGTGGGCAGGCGCAGATTACTGGTTGTCTCGTGTTCCTCACGAATGCGCCTTAGGCGTTGAGAATGCCATCAATGAGTTTTACGGCATCGCCCACGGTGACGATCTTCTCAGCTGCATCATCTGCAACTTCGATGCCAAACTCAGACTCATAGGTCATGACCAGTTCGACGGTGTCGAGGCTGTCGGCCCCCAGATCGTCGAGGAAAGTGTCTTCCTCTTTGATTTTATCTGCGTTGTGGCCGAGATGTTCAGCAGTGAGTTCTTTGACTTTGACGAGGATGTCGTTTGTGTCCATTGGGACGTCCTTTGGTTGGGTGTTAAAGTGTGGTGTTGGTAAAGTGGGTATTTTGGAGCCATCCCCAAAACCCGCCGCACGATTTTATTGAGGAGAAGCTTAGATATATGGAGAACTCTTGATCTCCATGCTTGTGTGGGCAGATTTTAGGTTTTCGAGATGTGCGCATTTTAGGCTTTAGTGCAAACCTGCTCTCTTTAGGGAGCGATTGAAATCTGTGTCTTTGGAGCGCGAGCAAGTTTGCTGGTGATCTTATGAACTTCGCACTTGAAGTGATCCCGCATAATGCTTTCACGGATCATTCTGATCATATGCGAGGGTTTGTGATCCTGATGGGTCAGGGCACAACATTAAATGTCGCACCCTGGGAGCTGTTCAGCCGTCTGGACGCTGAATGAAGGCATTGTCCAGATGGATGACGGGCGGCATCTCAAGGTCTTCCTCAATACCAGCCAGATCAACGCGGAGAATGCGAGCCTCGATCTGACTTTTGGCGATTTCCAGGATCATCTGACGGGCGGTGTCCTCATCCGGCGCCACAGCAGTCAAAATGCCAAAGCATCCCTTATGGGCCAGAGCTTCGCTGTCCCAACTGAAAAGGAAGTTGCCAGCCTGTGCCTCCTCGGAAGGATCAGCCTCACCGGTTGTTCGGGTGGGATTGCCAGAAGTCATCTTGAGGCCTTGCTGTAGACCTGCCACATGGGCTTCGGCCTGCATGCGTGCATGCTCCAGATCGCCTTCAATGTGATCATAGGCGGCGACCTTTTGACCGTTGATTTCAACGATGATATTTGCGCCATCGTTTTGGGTTGTGATGTTCATTGAGATACCCTCTCAGGCAGCAACAGGTTGGGTCGGCATTGTCATGCCAAAGGCCTCATAGACCTGAGCGATCGTGAACTCCGCAAAGGTATAGCGCGGCGCATCGTGGATCACTTCGATGCGGCCGTCATCGTGCACGCAGATTTCAAAGATGTCATCCTGATCATCGGTATCCACCATATCGCCGTCTTCAACTGCCTGAAGGCGTGCATCAAGGTCGTCGAGCACTTCTTTTTCGAGTTCTTTGCGGTCGGTATAGGCGCCCAGCGCTTTGATGTAGCCCTCGGCATCAAAAGTCTTGATAGTTTCTTCCGGGGCCCAGCCAGGCTGCGGATTGAGGCCTACCATGGGGCTGTCGGACATAAAGCTGAGAAAGGCTGTTTTAGAGGTCATGAGATATCTCCTTTGAGGGGTATTTTACAAAATATGGGTGCGGATGTCCTCAGGGAGGATCAGTCTTTTGCGGAAGGGGTGTGGCGCGGCGCTGGCGTGGCCAAAAGAGCAAAGAGACACAGAGCCCCCAGCGCGGTCATCAACGCGCCCTGAAGGGCGGCCTGAGCCATTACAGTGGTGTTGTGAGGAAGGAGCAGGGCACCCGATGTCGCAACAATGGTCAAGATCGTTGCGATCTGAAACTGAATGCCGGCCAGAATGGTCAGGGCACTGATGATCGTGCGGTAAAGAAAGGGAATACCTGCATGGACAGCGGTGATTTTGTGGGCGATGCGGATTTGTAGATCGGTCATGCTATTCTCCAGCTTGCTCTAATAGCTCAACACAGCAGTCAGCTGCCCGGCTCATGGATGATCCCGGGTGGCTGAGTGCTGTGAGAGGTGAAGAAAGTAGATGCCGCGCCAGTGGCGGCTTGGGTGGGAGATTTGATCTCCCGTGGAGGCGTTAGCCCCCGGCGCGCTCGGCGAACTGGAAGATCTCTCGCTCGAGATCTTCCAATGTGTATTTCTCGCCAGTCATCCAGTTTCTGTTTTCCAAGACGAGAAGATGCTCACCACTTTCCAAAACCTCGATCCACCAGCTTTCTTCATAGACCAGAAAGCGTTTCCTGGGTTCATGCTCCCACATCGCATCGCCAATCAGCGCGCCGAACTCAGGGGCACTCATTTCTTTCCGTGTGGCTTGAAAGGTCAGAAACTCTTCTTCTGCGTCGCCTTGTGCATCGGCAAAGGCGCGTCGCTCGTTTTCGTCGATCATGCCGTCGCGATCGTAGGATTGATCCTTTTGAGTGCTCTGCACGAGGGCAAGAAAGGCATCTGCGTCGAATGTGCCTGCGGGATAATCCTTCTCAAACAGGATGTCGCCATCGGCAGAGTAGTGACCGACGCTAATAGCGTCGTCTGCGGCAGGGATTTCTGTTCCGCCTGTATCAGTGACAAGCCAGCGGCTGTCGTCGGGCAGAAAGTAGGCAAGGGCTATGCATCCGCCGCCGGTATGATAATCCGCAAAACCTGGAAGCGAGAGGAAGTTTTCTTCAGGCTGCTGGAAATAGCTCAGCTCGACGGTGATATAGTCAATCAGGCGCGCGTGGCGCTGGGCCTCATTCAGTGCCTTCCAGGCCTCGTCTTCCAGGTCGGACAAGCAAACACCTGCAACGCCGCCGTCGGTCACGCCGAGGCTGTTCTGGATCAAGAGACAGGCTTCGTCCAGATCATCTGTCTGAACGGCATTTGTCAGGGCTGCGGCAAGAGGCTGGATCGTGTCTGAAGTATTGGTCATGTTGATCTCCTTGTGAAGGGTGCTGGCCATTTTCGCCCGAAAGAGTGGCCAGCTTCACGCAAGGGACTTTGCGCAAATTCCTTCAGGTTTGGAAGTATTTAATAAAAAGGTCGGTATCTGGTTAAAAACCAAGATAGCGTGCGGGGACGTGGTCCGTGAGCCAAACGCCGTTATCGGCGCGGTAGAAGGCAAACCCGTCGCTCGCCATCTTTGCTGTATCCACCCTCAAGACAGTGGGTCTGCCATGGCGTCGACCAACGGTGAGGGCTGTCTCATAATCTGGCGAGAGATGTACCTGGCGCCGTTTGCCGGGGTTCAGGCCTGCTTCGAAGATCGCGTCGAGGCTGGCGGAGGCCGTACCGTGGAACAGGGTATCCGGTGGCGTCACCGGATCCAGCGCAAGATCGACTTCCACCGAGTGACCCTGCGCTGCGCGAATGCGGGTGTTGTCCTCGGAGATGGTGAAGCGCTTTTTGTCACTCTCAGCCACCAGGGCATCGAGCTCTGCGCGGGTCATCGACCTGCCGGCCTTTTTCATGCCGCGCAGAAGGGCATCGATGCGAACCCAACCTTGGGGGTCAAGCGTGATGCCTGCCTCCTCAGGTTTGTGGCGCAAGACGAGACTGAGAAACCTTGAAGAACGGCTCATGGACGTGGAGCTTTGCGGGTTTGGATTTGAGTGGTGCCCTCATTGCCTGCAAGCAGGTCTTCGATATGAAGGATGCGCTCTTTGCGGGTTTTCTCATGATCAATCTCTGGCAGAGTGTCCTCAACAATGTCCAGGACTGCGCGGACTGTCTTGATGTCCTCATCAGACATATTGGGCAGTTGCTTGAACTGGGCGAACTGCTCCCTCAGTTGCAGAATGGCATGAATGCGCAGCAAAAACCGAAGCGAGACCTGAGGGTCATGTAAAAGGCTGCCCTCATCAAAGGCTTGGGTCATGCCTGGGCTGTTAGGCACCTGTGCGCGGGAGACCACCAGCAGGGTAACTGCCAGGAAGTGTGGTAGCTCAATATCCGTATTTACAGGATGGAACTCTGGATCTGCAGGACTCCGTGTGAGGGTGTTACGGATCTCTTGCTGAAGCTTGGTGGTCGGCACATGCGCAGAGGGGGCGTGTATCAGCATAAGGAAGGCCTGAGTAAAGCCATCGCGCGTCTGCAGGTTGATATCCCCCTGCGTACCGAGAGCCTCCATGACAGACAGAATGCGCTGGGCCATTAGACTGCGCATGCATTTATCTTCAGTGACTTTATGGGCCGAACGAATGCCTGCCAGAAGGTGAGAAACTGGATCGAGAACATTCGCCTGAAATGCAGGACCTTCCTCAAGGGCACGGGTAAGGGTGTCACTCATGGTAAGATGCATTTGGAAGATCTCCTGATGGTGTATCTTTAAATATATGTCTGTCTGTGTTTCGGGTATGGCTGGAGGTGTTCGATCTTAGGCTTTTGCTGCGTCGATGATATCCTGCACCGCCTGCTTGTTCCAACCGGTGCCGTCGCAACCTTTGCACTGCCAAGTTTTGAAAGATATGTCACCGGGATCGGCGTCGTCGCATTCTCCAGTGCCGTCGCAGGATTGGCATTGGGCTTTGCGTAGATCGCTTACTACGTCTTTGGCGGTATTTTTCGTGATGAATTCAAAAGCGTCCATGTCGGTCTCCGGGATAGATTAATTAGGCCCAGCCCCGGGTCTTCTTGGACCCGGATTTGGACCTGTTGTGCGTTGTGTGGCAAGTCACCGTGCCACAGCCCTGATCATCTTCAGTTCACACCGCCTCAGCGACGCGATGTCCGCCGATGGCGATCTTGGCTTTGAGATCAGCATAAAGCCAGGCGCGTGCCGCATTGTCAGCGTAGCCGTGGAAGGAATACCCTTCTGGGGGCCGTGCCGTGTAACTGTCCTGCCATTCCATATAGGGCCAGTTGATCTTCACGCACCAACCATGTGCGCCGCAGCTTTCAGGCGTCATGTCGATGATATTAACCGGCATATCAGGGAACCAAAGATTGTGATTGCGCTCGGCCGCCTCAAGGGCGCCGTGATAGCTGTTTACAATGGCGGCTGCATCTTCCGTCATTCGAAAGCTGTCGGGGTTGGGAAAGATCTGACGCGCAAGGCTTTCCACTGCTGAAGAGTCACAGGATCTGATGGCGTCTCTCAGGGACTTGAGAAGGTCGATGTTGGTGCTGTTCATAAGATTTGTCCTTTTGCAGGCAGCCTTGTCGTAAAATGTTCGGGACGGGCGAGAACCCACTTCATCCAGGATGTGGGTTTTCGCCAGGAGGTGTCATTAGTATTTCACAACAAAAAAGCCCCGGCAGTGCCGGGGCTTGATGATGATTTATGGGGCTTTGCGTGCGGCTACAAGGAAAGTTGCTTGAGCGCATACAAGCGGACCCGGGCCACAAGGTTGTTGCGGGTGGGCACATGATCGCCTTCAAGCCAGGCAGGCCGCAGGGGCGATTTCCCGCTCTCAACAGCTGCCACGGCGCGGGCCTGAGCGGTGTCGATCTGTGCAAGAATTTCCTTGCGATCGATCGAGCCGCTTCGGATTTGACGGTAGTATTCCGCCCGAGGCCGCGGGAAGGTGATGTCACCTGTTTCCATCAACTCAGCTGCCGTTTCCATCATCCGCAGAGATGTGCACAGGTCTTTGTAGATCTGTTTTGGATCGGCATCGAGATTCTTGCGCTCAAAGCGCGCGAGGCGCTGTTCGGTGACGCGGATCGCTTCTGCAAGACGGGTATTTAAAGCCAGTTGGCGCGCATTGATAAACACCACCTGATCGCCAGCTTTATTGTCGCCAAACTTGATCGAGGGATGTTGTTGGAGCTCATCAACCAGGCCGTCGACGTCGCCAATCATCAGAGCAGGCGCATCAAGGCTGGCATTGGCCGCCTTTTGAAGGCACCGCAATGCGTGGCGGTTTGCCTGAAGTGTCATATCCGAAGGATCATCGCCTTCGATATATTTAGCGGCGCGCTGACGGGCGTGGCCAATGAAGCCCGCGTGATCGGCTGTGATGATTTCATCCTTGGCGTCCAGGATCATGTTCATCGCTGGATGCATCTCAATGCCAGCACGGCGCGCATGCAGGGCCGCAAAGAAGATTTCAACGCAGTTGACCTTCATTCGAAGAACTTGATCAATGAACATACCCGCAGGGAAGTAGACGATGTCATCGCTCTCGCCCAGATCGGCATTCGGGGTCAGGACGGCAGTCTCTTCTTTGGTTTCGCGCAGGAAATCATAGAGCGAGGACATGTAGACGCCGCGAATGTCGTGGTCTGATCCTTCGATGTCGCAGCCGTAGAGTTTGGAACCATAGACTGTCTCAAACAGAATTGTGCGGCCTTGGTTTGGAGTTTCAGCCAAGCTTTCGAGATCGACGGTAAAATCTTGTTCGTTTTTCATGAGGTCTTCCTTAAGGGAAATCTGGCTGTGTGTCGGAGGAAATGGTCGCAGGATTGCCATTTTCGCTGACACACGACGTATTCGGCCCCCAATCTTGTTTGGAGATGAACTGATACACACTGACAACGGACGCCAGCATGGTGTCCGGGTCATCAAACTGTCGGCGCAGGGCGGCCAGAAGTCGTACGGCTTCCCCGGCTGAGGTTGCACGGATATTGTGATGTGTGGCTGTCCCGTTGTCGTTTTGCGCCTTGACCCAATAGAGATTACGCTCTGCACCACTTGTGCAGCTTTGATCAATCCAAACCATGCGCTCCCGAAACAGGCTTAAGTTCGCATAAAGGCTCTGGCGACGATCAGGATCGAGAACGGATATCCAGGAGAACTTTTTGCAAAACTTGACTTCGACAGTCACATCTTCGCCAGAAAAATGGAGATGGAACGATATCTCGGATACCTTGATGCGCGGCACATCTGCGAGGGCGTATTTCAGACCCTCCATTGCGGCCTGCGCAAGGATTAACCCATGTGCGCTGATGTGGCCTTCCACGACTTCGACCTTGCTGCCCTGAAAGGGATCGTAAGCAACTTCTGCTTCGGTGTTATTTGCTGAGATCTGGTCCGCGCAGGCTTTTAAGTCTTCACAAGCACTGAGAAGGGCATCTTTAGTCATAGGGTTACTTTCGTTTAAATGCCAGGGAGCTGCCATTCTTTAAGAGGACAGATGATGTAGACGGCACTCACTGCCTTTGCGATGTCTTCGATGCTGAAATGGAAACCCTCTGCGGCAGCATATAGCATCAGGGCTTGACGCGGTGAGCCGGCAGGCTGCTCACTGATTAATCGTCCGTTAGTGGCGAAAGTCTCAATGCCGTAGACCAGAGTGGCGTGTTCATCAGGTGCTTCAGCAGCGATACGACGCAGGCGCCTCTCTACTTCTTTCAGCTTCATTTGGAAATCGTCCAAGCCAGCAATCCAGTGCTGGTGGGTCCAATGGATTTCCACCCATTTCTGCATGCTCGATTGAAGTCGGAAAACAAAGCGCAGACCTACGCGCTCTATCAACGGCAGATCATTCACAGCTGCAATCAAATCATCGCAGACGCCTTTGAGGCTGAGTTTTGTGTGCGCACTGGTGGCGTCGTCGTCAAAATGGATGGTTTGAGCACCTGGATCGACTTCAAGACTGAACCCTAAAGTCACATCAGGACGCTGAAGGCGCGCGCATATGGCCTGGGCGGCCACCTCAAGGGCGGTCATTGAGATTTTTTGGCAGTAGGATCGGCGATCCATTTAAAGGGAGTCTCTGGACCCTGGGGGCAGGCGTCATTCAACAGTTCATCGCAATAACACCAATATCCAAGATCGCCGGATATGGCCCGGTCATCTTCATCATAGTGTTGATAGCGTACAGAGGCCGAGAAAGGCCCAAAGTCGCCTTCGTCAGGGATGAGGATCGGCGTGCCATCCAAGGGTGCGTCTTCGAACTTATTCCAGGTCATTTGAACTCCGTTGATGTCTTGTGAGGACAGGCTGGCCGTCGGTGTCGATAACGAGTGTTCCGGCACCGGCGCCCGGGGTGTTCCAGTCAGGGTATGCGGAATCGAGATATTCACGTGCAAGGATTGCCAGTCGCATGTCCAGCGGCCAGTCGAGCGCCATTGCGCCGACGGAGATGCGACCATCTTTTTCTGTAATTCCTCGAACCATCAGGTCGAGATTTTCATCTGCCAATGCAATGTTTTGACCGGATTCATCCACAGCCTGAATTTTTGAGATGTAAGGTGTTTGATCTTCGTCTAATGGCTCAATCTCACAACACAGAGCGACGGCGTTTTGATCTTCAAGCGCGGCGCCGATCAGCAGCCAGTTAGCCGACATAATGATCTGAGAAAGTTCAACAGCGTAGCGCGCGGCTTTTTCGGGCGCTGTGAAATGCTGCAAATGATGGTCGTTGAATAATTGGCCGTGCATTAACAATCTCCTTTAAGACAAGAAGAAGATGGTCTCGCAGACTTGCAGGCGGAAAGTCAGGATTTCGTTCTTCATAAAAAATGCCCCGTCTGTTGAGACGGGGCAGCATCTGATGTCTATTTTTGCTCGGGGATCATGTTGGATGTATTTTGGTGGGAGACTTGAGTGTTGGGCCAGGAGGTCTCAAAGTCAATTCCAGCGCCTAAACGAGCAATATTGCGGATCTTAGCGACATCTTCATTGATCTCTTGGGTTGTTTTGGGGCGCTTTACCCAGATGGGAAAGCCCTCAAAAACCTCCTCGCCCTCGACGGCAACTCTTCTGCGCAGGAAGGGTTTGGAGTTTCGATAGTAGCCAATGGGCTCAATCATTTCTGTGATGGGATTTGTCCGCATCCCTCGGTCATAGAAGACGCATCGGCCGGTCTCATCGAACTGAGCGTTGGCTTTGGATATGCGACCGATGGCGGAGAAGATGTGAACCCCATCTTCGGTAACATGGCTGTGGCAAATAGGCCCCCAGGTCTCATGTTTGCTGGCGTATGTTGCGCCAATTTTGATTTTCTTCTCGGTCATTCCTGTGTTCCCTGTCTTAAGGTTTGCGCATTTTGAGTGTTTCCCTGCGTGTCAGTCCAATGCGCTCAAAGGGCGAATGTCATCTACTGAGAGAGCGAGCCCTTCTGGTTCAGTGGTAACACCAAAGCAGGTTGGGTGTGCGCCCCAGTTGGGATTGCGCAGATGGGCTGGACCACCTTCGATCATAACCAGACGGCGCCCCATAGGGGCCGTGTCGTCGCGCGCCTCGATGAAGTCGAGAGAGAAATGGATGGCATCAGCGTCAAAGCCATCACGGTGCTCATACATCGGATGGTGCGGGATGGCGCTGGTTTCATCAAGCAGAGTCAGGAGGCGTTGCGTGGCGCATTTGGCCTGGCGTGCCATTTCAAGTGCGATTTGCTCATCTACAGGAGTCTCGCCTCGTGTGGTCGACGTGTAGTAGTTAGAGATCGCTTTGATCTCTCCATCTTTGACATAGACGCGCCATTCGCATGGAAAAAGGTCTCCAGCCCCTTCGGGTAGGGTTTCGCCTTCTGTCATCCGGTCTTCGGGCATGACAGCGCTTTGAAAGCCCTTGTTGCGATCGCCGGGGATCATCATGGGTTCGATCCATTTTCGGATCCACACTGGGGCGCTGTTTTCCGGGTTCGCCATCATATTGTCGACCAGCCGTTGGTCTGTGATTTTAGGGAAGACGATGCCGTCTGAATTTTTGGTGTAGCCCTTCCAGGCCGGGGTTGCGCCATTGTCGCGCCCGAGCGTCATGACGCATTTGACTTCAGCTGGTGCACAGGTATCAAAACGGATGATTTCATCATCTTGGATGTCCTGAAAACCTTGTAGAAAGACATTCATGTCCTCGGCCCAGCGGTCGCTAAACCCGTTTTGAGTGATGTCGAAGATCATGAGGGGGTTGATCACGGCGCCGAGGCGAGAGGGGATGATCTCGACATTTGCTGCTTCGCATAGGGTGATCCAGTTGCCCAGCGACATGGTCGAAAACCAGCCACCTTGGTCAAGGAGATGGCGACCCTGACGGTACTGTTCCGCTTTGCCCATCACTTCGTTCCAGTTGCGCTCGAGTTCTTCTTCGATCTCACTACGGCGCATGTCTTCGGGCATGTTGTGAGTGCGCTTGGCAATGCTTCGGATACGTTCATTGATTTTAGCAAGCGGCATGGAAAACATGGAAAGACCTCTTTGAACGATTAGTGGAGTGGGAAGACATCTGCCCTCTTGATATGGGGCTGATGTCGACGACAGCTTACGATATTTTAGTTTGACGTAATGCCGGCGCGCGTTAGGCGATCTCTGATGTCGCTGACCGCGCTACGGTAAATTTGACCAACGCGCTCGCGTGTGATGCCGTGTTTTGAACCAAGAATGCTAAAATCTATAGCGTGATCCTCCAGTAGCGCGGTCAGAATGTCGCGATCACGCGGCTTCAGGCTGTGCGTTACTTCCTGCATGACTTGGCGCACGGCTGCAGCTGTGCTGTCATGCAAAACGATTACCTCAGGATTGGATGTGCGCGCTGTGTCTTCGATTTCGATCTCTTCGATATCGATCGTTTGGCGGTTGCGGCGCTGGGCGCAGACGCGGCGCACGGATTTCTCACTGACTTCTGCGATGTCCGCAAGAAGGGCAACATGTCCGGGCGTGTCGACATTAAAGTCTACTTTGTGCTGAATCTTGAAGGTGGATGTGAAGTCTTCATATCCAAAGATCATGACGCGATCGGGTGAGTTCGTGCCGACGGCATAGGCTTCGCGATTGCGCAGGGCGTAGCTCATCAGGTCACCTGAGACTGTGTAGGTCGCATATGTCGCCAGACGGGCGCCATTGGCTTCACCGCGGTAGCGACGGATCGTGCGAATGAAGCTCGAGATGGCTTCAGAAATGAGATCTTCTTCGGCCTCAGCCATATCGTTTTTGACAGCAACCTGTGCGGCGATACCTTCAAGAAAGCTCATATGGCTTGTCACAAGGGTTTGCAGCGCCTGACTGGCTGCTTGCGGCCTGGTGTGATCATTGGCGCGCGCAACCAGCTTCATCTCAGATGGGATGTCGAGTTCTTTTGCGCCGGCCAGGTGGAAGGCCAGACGGCGGAAGCGCGGGTGCGGTTTATGGCGGCGCACCACGTCTTCATCTTCTAACCGGATATAGGAGACGTTTTCCACTGTATGTCCTTCCTTGGCCTGTTTGATGCTTTATGAGGGATGACCCCTGAGCACGGCGGATTGCACACACAGCATCCGCCGTGCTCAGGGGTATCTCTGTACTCCAGAATTATAAAACCCCGGCGAGATAATCGCCGGGGTGAACTCTTTTTCTGTAGCGGACTTAAGTTGGATCAGTAGTCGACGTCAGATTTTTCGACTCTCTCGTAATTCCCCTCGGAACCCTTCATCACAGTGATGTATTTTAAGTTACTGCCTAAGCCTGAGTAGTACTTTTTAAGATTGGGGTTTTCTGAAGACTCAATGTACGGTGCTACGTAGCAATCGGTATCACTCATATCGGCAAAAATGTAATCATTCGTGATATAGCAAATGGCGTCGGTCACCACCCCATACTCTGGATGATCTGGGGGGTAGCATGTGAGAATGGTCATGGTCTCCGATGGATCCAGCCAGCCAGGCTCTTCTCCGAAGATAAATGTCCCATCAAGATCATCGTATGCGCATTGATTATCCTTAAACATTGGCGCCTCTGAGCCAGTGTAGGGCTTAATGCTGACGTCATCGGGAAGAGGATCACTGCCATAGGTGCACCAAAGCGTATCACCATTGGAATCTCCGAAGCAATCTGGGCTCAGCGCCTGGTAAGGTCTCAGGCTCGGATCGCCGTTAATGGTAGGTTCATCTGGGCCGCCGGGACCACCAGGTCCACCGGGATCTAAGTCGTCACCACCGCCTGTGTCGGTAGGGTCATGAGGATCGTCTGGGCCCCATCCGCCTTCCAATTGGCAGAGGAAGCCACCTGCAGACTCATAGTCTGCGTGGACCCATGAAGTATCCGTAAATACCAACTCTTCTGCGTCGCAGTTGGGGATTTCAATCTCAAGAGTGCTGCCGGCCGTTGTGATGACGAACCCGTCACCACCCTGTGGCCAGGAAATGGTGACATCGCTTGATTGCAGGGTTTGGAAAATCACCCTATCCCAGCCGTAAATGCCCTCAATTCTTGTCTTTGTTTCATTGTCTTCAATAATGAAGGTGTTGTCTTCGTCGTCCCCGATGGCTGTTGATCGCATCATACTTGGGTTACCGCTGATAAACAGAGGTCGCGTATCTTCATTTACGAACCCAAATTGGGTCATGCCTTCCTCTTGCGGCATGGTAAAGCAGGTGGCGAGTGGGGCTTCTTCTGATCTGTAGTTTCCGTAGTTATCTGGGACAACCTCACAGCCCGTGCTGTCGGTGGGGAGGGTGGGGTCAGAAGGTCCGCCTGGGTCAGTCGGGCCGCCTGGATCTGTCGGATTATCTGTGCCAGTGCCGGTTTCATTTGGCACTTCGATGCCGATAGCATCTGCGACATATTCATAAGTATCTTTTACACCGCCACCCAGGCCGATAACAGCAGAAAGCGCTGAAACGCTGATGAGGCCTGTTAAAATGGCGTATTCGGTTAAGGCAGCCCCCTTTCGAGCTGGCTTATTGGCAATAATCTTTTTTCGTGATCTCATTACGTGCTTCCTGGTTTGACAATAAATGAAAGGGACGCTTCATCTGGGCGTTCCAATTTCACTTAGGTCGCGAATATTGCTCAATAAAAAAATTTTCAGAACAGAAGGAAGAAATTCGAAAAGGCATTAAATTTTTCGGGATGCAAATCGGCTCTGCCGCAAGCGCAAAAAAAGGGCCGGCACCATGAGGTGTCGGCCTATGTTCGGGTTGTGTTAGGCCACGTCCGAAATGTGGTGGATGCCGGCGCCCTCGAGGGATCTTCGAACATCAGATACAGCCCCGCGGTAGATTTGACGAACGCGTTCGACGGTGATGGCATGCCGCGTGGCGCATAGTCGCGCAAGTTGCGTAAGCTCTTCTTGGTTGTTGATCATGGTTAACATGATGTCTCGATCGCGATCGATTAGGGTGTCTGCAACCTTGTAGATGTGATCTTGTATGCAGGCCGAGCCGCTTGCGCGGGCCGCTCGATTTTCTGGTTGATCTTGGACCCGCATGTCATGGATTTGAAGTTGCTCATGGGGAATGGCTGCGCCGGAGCGTTCAATCTCCATACCCCTTTTAAGGGCTTTTGCTGTGATCCCGCTGAGCATTTCAGCAGCCTCCAGGTCGGCATCATTGCTCGTCAATGGTCGGCCGTAGAACTCAAAGAATTCCCCGCGAAGACGAGGCAGGCCATAAAACACCTTTTTGTCGTTGATGTTGGTGCCTACGCGGAAAGCGTGTTTCATATCCATGATGTAGCGATAGCATCGCGCGGAGGCATAATATTTACCCAGAGTGGAAATGCGCGCACTGCGGGTGCGGTCGAACTTCCGGATCGCCTCCATAAAGCCTTCGGCAGCTTCGCTATAGAGATCATCAGCATGGTCTTCCAGGCCATTATAACGCGCGGCATTATTGGCAATATTGACCAAAAATCCCATATGCGCTTCAACCAGAGAGTTCATGGCATCGGTGCAATCTTGATCCTGCGCCATCATGATCAATTCGCTTTCTTGTTCAGGCTCAAGCATGGGCGGTCTCGGCCCTTTCTGCGCGTTGTAGGCATGAACCAGATTGTTGAAAGCTGGGTTTACCTTTCGTGCCGGTTTTTCATCGGCTGGCAGGGCTGTGAATGCATGAACGACAAGCATGGGTGATCTCTCCGACTAAAATATCTCTGGGATAGCCGGATGCGATCTTTCGCTTGTTCCGGGTCCCGCACTTGTGACGGGTCCCGAACAAGGGAATGACGCTTGGTGTAATCTGACGAAAAAGAACGCCTCTCTTCTCACTCCCACTTTCTGTAAGAAGAAATTTTCAAGCCTTGGCGTCTAAATATTTCTGAACTGTTAGGCTTTGTTCCTGTTCAAAATAGAAGGGCCCGCTCAGGATCAGGCGGTAGTCGCGAACTCGATAAGGCGGGCGAGAAGCTTTGGTGCGACAGGAACTGATGTGCCGACGGATTGATCTGCTCGGATCATGAGGTCTGCGGTGGCGATCCGCAGGTCGTCGTGAGTGGTGCCAGAACGTTTTGCAAGCCGCCCTGCCACAGCGCTGAGCAAGTCTCTCAGATTGCCGGCTTCGATGTAGAGAAAATCTGGAAGTTTTGGGGTATCTTTGCGATTTGTCACGACGGCCATCTCCTTGGGTGTGTGATGAGAAGATGGGTGCGTTTGTTTGATGCAAAAACAGACCGCGCCGAAGCGCGGTCCTTAAGGTGGGCCTGTCTTGGTGGCTTATGGCGCCGGGCAGGTTCCCCATTGCGGTCTTGCTGCGGTCCAGGCAGAGGCCCCGGTATCGAATATTTCTGGTTCTGAAGCAAAGTTATCAACGCACCAAGATGACAAGTCTTGATCGAATACTGTCGCATCGTTGAACATCCCCTCCATGTCTGTCGCGCTCGATGTATCCCATCCTGAAATATCGCGGTTATACGCGGATGAGTTGAACATACTTTTCATAGTGGTGACGTTGGACGTGTCCCAAGAGGAGAGGTCTTTGTTAAAGTTTTGAGTATTCCAGAACATGCCGCTAAGACTTACGGCATTCTGTCCAACTGTTGTGAATATAGGGCTGGAAAAGGCGTGAGCACCAGCAAACATCGTTTCAAAGGTTGCTCCGTTTGAGACGTCCCATCCTGACAGGTCCTGGTCAAAAGAGCGCGCATTCGAGAATGTCTTTTTAAACGATGTTCCCTTGGATACATCCCATCCAGAAAGGTCTCGGTTGAATGCGGTATTCCCATCAAAAATGCCACTGAAGTTTGTGACATTGGAAACATTCCAATCAGAAATAGAAGGATCATTAATAGTGGTGGAACCAAAAATTGCGCCAAGAGACTCGACCTGGTTTGGCTGTGACAGATCAAACAGGGTGCCACTAAAGGTCGCTCTGTTGAACATTGACCCAAGATCTTTAGCTGATGTCATTTGCCACTGAGACAAATCAAGATCGCCAAGATCGCTTTGCCTAAAGATGCCTTGGAATTCATTCACATTCGATACATCCCAACCTTCGATCGTGTCAGGGAATGTGGATTTAGAGAATGTGCCATTCAAGTTGCGAACGCTGCTTGGAAGCGTTTCAGGCAAATAGGTTACATTTTCATTATAGAATGTATTGTTTAGCGTTGTTGGGCGTGCATCTCCGAAACTTTTCAAAGCAAGGACGCCGTCAAGGTCTCGCAAATCTCGCACGTCGCCGTAAACATAAACATCGGTAGGCTCAGAGAGACTGCGTGAAATCTCTATGTTTTGGCCGTTGAATTCGATTACATCCCCTTCGGCCCATTCAATGTGTCCGACGCCAGAAAGACGAACCACTGCGTTTCCGGTCATCGTGAGAATAATCGGCTCAGCAGGTGGTCCACCGATGTAGCCATCGACCGTTCCGTCAGCAGCATCACCCACCTTGGAGGCCAAAGTCACTGAGGCTGAACTGAAAACCTCAGTGACACGATCACCAAGGCTGACAACGGCACCGATCGAGACAACGCCTATAAGCCCTGCAAGCAAAGAATATTCGGTCAGGCTGGCGCCACGGTTATTGGGTTTTGATCTTTTAAAATGCTGCACTTATTATCGCCCTAATTGTAATCATTGGCACAACGAAGGAGATAGGCGTAGATTGTGGATACCTAAAACGCAAAAAAATGACGCATCTTCATGTGAAGAAGGGTCATAAAGAAACTTTTTAGATGGCGTCGAGAATGCTTTGCGTGAACGCCATGCATCCCAGAATAAAGGCAAGAGCCGAAATGATTGCGAGACCGTCAGTCATTTTTTCTGCAGTTTCGGGTTTTATAATGATTGGCTTCACCAACTTCTCACGTCTGCGATGAAGGCGTCCTTGCTGAGAAAATGCCTCCAGCGAGACCATCATGCAGGCTGTGCCAAGAAGAGTTAGTAAAGTAATCAAAGGTCGATCTCCATCCTGTCTGGTGGAGATAGGATGGTTCAGGTCAACACTGAAAAGTATTTAGATCGAAATAGTGCAGCTGCCCGGATTTTTCTTCCGGGCAGCCGTTAGATTAGCTGCAACCAACACCGGTGCCTGTCGCAGCCGAGTCGATCATTCCAGCCTCTGCTGCGTTTTTCATTTTCTCAGCCGCGAGGTTTTTGCGCCGTTCGTATTCGTTGATCGCGATGATGGCGTTTGCGATGTGATACGGATAGGGCCCTTTGAATGCGCCAGCTTCCTCAAGGGCTTTTGCTGCACGCTCAGTAAACTCAGTCATCATTTTGTTGAAGGCTTCGCTTTTTGCCTCTTCGGCTTTGGCTGCAGCCAGCGCATCGAGACGATCAATGTCTTCAAAGGCTGCATATTCTGCATCTACCATGGCGCCCATGGCTTTCATGGGCAGGCAGCTGGCTTGCCAGGTGGCCTGCTTCATGCCTGGAAGGCTGGTCGGCGCGAAGATATCGGGGATGTCGGTAAGTGTGGATGCTTCATCATGCGTGGCAAACTTTCGCGTCGCTACGACCATGAACCGCAATACAGGCTTGCGGTCTTTAACGTCCATTTTATAGACGACGTCAGTTTTGGTGAGCATGTAGGTTCTCCAGATTGGTGTTGGTACGGGCAGCAACGCCGCGCGCGAGGTCTGTTGCCAAAAGGTGGGCGACATGAGCGTTGAGCTTAAGCTCGACGGATGCATAGATGGCGGCGTAAGTTTCAATGCGCCTGGGCATCTCAAAGTCCTGAGGGTCAATAATACCGCGCAAATCTTCCTCGGCCAATCCCAGCTTTGTGAGATCCTCGACAAGGCGCTCGAGCTGCCCGCGGCGCAAGTCGGCACAGAACTGAGGGACATTTTTGCGGGATACTCGAAGGTCGACGCCAGGAAATTCGTCAGCCAGAATTAGAAGCTGGTTCGATATTTCCGAGACGTATTCCTCAGGTGAAAGCCTGTCCAGCATCGTTTCTTGACTTGCTTGATCCAGCATGTCTTTGACGGAATGGAATGACATATTTTCTGCTCCTTATTGAGGTAGCTTAACCAGAAATGCTGTCTGGCGAAAACCGGGCTCCGAAAAACTCAGCGACTTCTACAAGCATCTCTTTGGTTGTGTAATACGGGCTTTTATCGGGGCCCATTAGAGAAGGGAGTTTCTCAATCAAAACTTCCCCTTCTCGAGTTATCCGAAACCCCTGACTGTAATCATCCGTGTCATCATCGCGTAAAACGAAGGTCTCCAGCAGAACTGTGCGCGTGTCAGGTGGTAGATCTGCGAATTCATCGCAAGGACGCCCACGGCTTAAGTCGCGAGGCTCGCAATCTTCATTCTGCAACATGACGCGAACGCCCATCTGACCTAAGAGGAGCCCCATGACCTCACTTTTGTCCCAACTGTCGCTATCATAGCAATAGGCGCTTGGGAGGAGTTCGAGGACTTCTTTGCCGTCGATCTTGATAACGGCGCCGTCGGCATCGGACATGCCGCAGTCATCACATTCATGAATGTCGCTCAGCCATTCAATATCGATCTGTTTAGATTGCATGGATTTCGTCCTCGTTCAATGTTGGATGGCGCAGGCTCAGGCTTCTGCGATGTCGCAGCGGAAGGGGTACTCGTAGGCTTTTGACCATTGTGCGGCGAGAGTGGCACGAGTCTCGGCAATTTCCCGGGTCATGGGGCCATGGATGGCATGACCCTTTTTATGCACCTCAAGCATTTTTTGCTCTGCCTCTTCGACCGACATTTTGAAAATTTCGGTCATAACAGCCACAACGAAATTCATTGGTGTGAAATCATCGTTGAGAAACTTTACAACATATTTTTTGGGACGCTGTAGCTTAGGTTTCGTTTTTGTGCTGTGCTCGGTTGTCATAATGAAATCCTTGGATGAGAACTTTTCTGGGGTCCTGTCTGCAGGCCGGTCGCTTTGATCCGGCGTGAAGACTTAAGGTGCCCGTCTTGAATGGAAATGGCTATGATTTGGGGGTAGTGGTAACACTCAGCGGGATTATCCCGCTGACACATCAGCCCCTAAATGTTGTATTTAGAGCTTCAGGATTCGAGGGAGTGGCCAAGATTACTCGGCCATGCCCCATCGACCCGTAAAACGCGCCCCAGACAACATCACTTTTTCCGAGATCGAAGAGATCGCCTCGGACCAATCTGCGTGTCTGGCGCTCTTTGAGCAAATGCGGTTTCCAGACGGCCTGCATTGTGCCGCGTGCAGTGCCTCCGAGGCTGTCGGGAAGTCTTTCACGCGCCATCAGACACGGCCCGGTCTTTTCACCTGTGGCTCATGTCGCCGACAATTCACGCTCACTTCGGGCACAGCGATGCACAGAACCCGACTGCCGCTTGGCCAATGGCTCCGCGCTATCTGGTTGACCATTTCTTCTTCAAAGGGCGTTTCCGCCCGAAAGCTCTCTGAGATGCTCGGCATCATATACAAAGTCGCTTGGCATCTCGGGCATCGCATCAGGGCGATGATGATCGAC
>Ga0207991_1000376_pt1 | contig 30714 bp, 24 predicted proteins | sample ETN07SmetaG_FD_185786 | JGI IMG/M metagenome (GOLD analysis project Ga0207991, IMG submission 185786) | Marine microbial and viral communities from oxygen minimum zone, Eastern Pacific Ocean - ETNP2014F14-07SV275 (SPAdes) (version 2) | ecosystem: Environmental > Aquatic > Marine > Oceanic ...
CCTAAGGATGCAGTTCTAGCATCCGTTACATGTTCGAAAAGCTCCCAACCATAATTCACCCAAAAACCTTCTGAATACCCCATACTCAACATACATAGGCCTAGAAAATAATTTCGTGTCTTCGTGGTCATACTACAACCCATGTTCTTTTTTGATCTCATCTAATATTTTAAGTGCTTCCAAGGGTGTCATGGAATTCACATCCAACTCATTTAATTTTTTGCGCAATTTTAATTCCTGTTCCTGAAACAGTGTTATTTGATTGGACGGCTGCGGTGGTGTAGAAGTTCCACCTTTTTCCCCAGATTGTTGGATATGATGATTCAATATCTCGGTTGCACGATGAATCACAGATTTAGGTAATCCAGCCATTTGAGCCACGTGAATCCCATAACTCTTATCAACGGACCCTTTTGCAATGGACCGAAGAAAAACTATTTTATCTCCAAATTCTTTCACTTCCACATGATGATTCTCAACCCGTTCCAAAAGTGATTCCAAATCTGTTAATTCATGGTAATGGGTTGCAAATAAAGTTCGGGCTGCAACGCCATCGGTATCGTGAAGATACTCTGTAATAGCCCAAGCTAATGAAAGTCCGTCAAATGTGGCTGTTCCACGGCCAATCTCATCCAACAGAATTAAACTTTTATTTGTTGCATTATTTAAAATATTGGCTGCTTCGTTCATTTCAACCAAAAAGGTACTTTCCCCACCGGCAAGATTATCACTGGCGCCCACTCGGGTAAACAACCTATCTACAGTTCCAATTTTTGCTGATTTGGCCGGGACAAAACTGCCTATCTGAGCCATGAGTACAATGAGACCAATTTGTCTTAAATAAGTGGATTTCCCTGCCATATTGGGTCCCGTAATTAAATGGATCTGATTGATTTTAGAATCGATGGAAAGATCGTTGGGAATAAATTTTTCGGTGGATGGCAGTAATTGTTCAACCACAGGATGACGACCCTGGTTTATCTCCAATTCAGGTTTATTTGTCAATTCAGGGCGAACAAAATTTTGATTTAATGAAGTTGCAGAAAAACCAAGCAAAAGATCCATACGATTGATGGCTTTTGCATTGGTGTGGATATCAGAAATGGCCCCGAGTAAAAATTGGCATAATTCGGAGAAAATATTGGATTCAATTGTAAATATTTTTTCTTCAGCATTGAGAATTTTATCTTCATATTCTTTTAATTCTTCGGTGATATAGCGTTCTGAATTAACGAGGGTTTGCTTCCGAATAAATGATTCCGGGACTTTATCCTGGTGCACCTTTGTTACTTCGATGTAATAGCCAAAAACCCTATTAAATCCCACCTTGAGTTTTGAGATGTCCAATTCTTCTCGCAACGAACTCTGAAAATTGTCTATCCATTCTTTTCCGGAATGAAGCAAAATCCGCAATTCATCCAAATCACTATCCACACCTGTACAAACGATATTCCCCATTTTGATCTGCACCGGCGTATCTTCATTGATTATGGATAATATTTTTTCAGTGATGGGACTTGTATCCATAAATGATTTTGCCAGTGATGCCAGGTTTTTGTCATCAGCTGAGTTTAATTCATTTTGCCATTCTGGGATTTTCTGCAAGGTAAGGGCGATTCCAATCACATCTCGAGGCGATGCTTTCCCATGGTTAACTTTTCCAAGGATACGCTCCAAGTCAGCTGTTTTGCTCAAAGATTCACGAATAGATTTCAAGAGTCTGGTATTTTTGGAAAAAGCATCAACAATATCTAAACGTCCATTAATCTTTTTAATGTTAGTCAGTGGATAATGGAGCCACCGTCGAAGTAGCCGGCCCCCGCCTGCCGTTTGGGTTTGATCGATGCAATCAACCAATGTTCCATGGGTTCCTTGGGTGGATAAACTTTGGAAGACTTCTAGATTCCGAATTGTAAATCCATCTAACCCCATAAAGCCTTCATTCAAAATTGGAACTATTTTAGAAATGTGATCGAGATTTGAACTCAAATTGGATTTAATATGGTGCAACAAAGCACCACCAGCAGTGATCCCTAATTTCAAATCATCACACCCGAATCCTTTTAAAGATTTAAGATTAAAATGCTGGGTCAATGCCCGATATGACGTATCCTGATCAAATATCCAATCTTCGATCTGTGTAATAAATGGACGAAATTCTCGGTACCATTCTGTGGTGGAATAAACAATATTTTCTCCCAAAATCATTTCACTGGGAGAAAATTTTAATATATTATCTTTTAATTGATCAGCAGGACATTCACCGATATGAAATTCTCCTGTGGATGGATCCAAAAACGCAAATCCGGTATAATTCTTTTCAAAGGTCAAGGACCCAATATATCGATTGGATTTTTTACTCAATGCCTGGTCGCTAATGAGAGTTCCGGGTGTTACAACTTCAATCACTTCCCGCTTCACGATTCCCTTGGCCAATTTTGGGTCTTCTACTTGTTCGCAAATGGCTACACGATATCCCGCTTTTACCAATTTTGGGAGATAATTATCCAAGGAATGATATGGGAATCCCGCCAAAGCAACGCTGGCAGCTTTTCCATTGGCCCGTTTGGTCAGGACAATTCCAAGGACCTTGGCTGTAATTTCCGCATCTTCCAGAAATGTTTCGTAGAAGTCACCCATCCTGAAAAGAACCAGCGTATCTTCATACTGGGATTTCACTTCCAGAAATTGCTTCATTACCGGTGTTTGTGCCACCACATCTTTACCCATTCAATGCATCTCCTTTTAAGCGCATATTTTCTTGCCGAACGGTAAAATGTTTCTTGTCCAAATATTCCAGTAGTGGAATGGCCGTTTTTCTGGATAATCCTGTAATCTCTTTAAAATCTGCCACAGCTAACTGCTCATTAGAGTTGAAATAATCACGAATATCTTGAATAACATTATCAAGATTGGAACGGTTTAGCCAAAAGTTATTCCCGAGATTTTCCACTTTTCCCTGAGCAAATAACAAATGAATCAGATCTCCCACCCGTTTGGGCTTGAATCTGGATGCTTCTGTGATCTCTTTTAGTAAGATCGGCTCAAACCCGGATTGTGTTAGAATGGATTCAATTTTTCCCAATTCTTCTATATCCTTTTGAGAAAATTCAGGTTTATATCCTGAGAGAGAGAATCCGCCTTTTTCTTCCCATATACTGTCATTTTTCAACATTGTTTTCATAACAATCTCAAACCAGGCTTCCGACCAGTTGAGTTGGTTTAAAATACCGTCGGAACTCAGGACAGTCCGAAATGGATTATTTTCATAAGATTCATCAAAATAAGATTTTAAATCTTTCTTTCCCCTGTCTAATCCAGATTCTGAATAAAGAATTCCACTCTTAGATTCCATTATGTGTAAATCAATGATCCATTCATTCAAAATTAAATTCGATATAAAAAATAGCGACTGCCAATTCGTTTTCGTTTTAGGATTTTTCCAATCTTCATCGATCAAATAACCAAATCGTTTTTTAGGATCGATTGGAAGATTCTCGGATCGCTGTCGCAACATTGACCATTTCCCTAGTGGTTTTGGATCAATCACCAATCCGCCTGCAATTGTATCCATGGGAGAATAAGATCGGACCACAAATCGGTCATCCATGGCTACAGCAACCGGTGACTCAAGATCGATAATAACATTTCCAGATTGACCTTTTTCCAATTTTTTCCCTGTGACTCGTCCCAGGATCTCTGAGGTTCCTATATGGAAACGTACACGTTGTTTATTCTTGATGATCCATTCTGTTGAATTTGTCATAGAAATATTTGCCAATATTCGGTTGGTTGACAGCAGACAATCCGGGGTGGCAAGAACGGTCCCACGGGTTAGATCAGACGATTTTACATGAGCAAGGTTTAATGCAGCACGATCGCCTGCAATTACAGAAACCGTTGCGCCACCATGGGTTTGCAACCCACGAATTTTTGTTTTTATTCCCGAGGGTAGAATCTCAATTTCATCCCCATTTTTGGCAGAACCATTTTGGACGGTTCCAGTTATGACGGTTCCAAATCCGGTTTTTGAAAAAACACGATCCACATTCAGTCTAAATTGCGGCGATGATGATGTGGATTGATAATTTTCAGCCATAGATAAAATATCTGATTTCAGTCCTTCAACACCCTCACCAGTCAAATTATTAATTCGGTGGATTGCAATGGAATCAAAACCAATATCCTCCAATAATTCGGAAATATCCAGTTCAACCAAATCCAGCCATTCATCATCATTCACCAAGTCGGTTTTGGTCAAGGCGACGATTCCATTCGTCACGCCTAAGAGTGTCAAAATATTCAGGTGCTCACGAGTTTGGGGCATCACACCATCATCCGCAGCAATCACCAACAATCCAAAATGGATGTTTGCTGCACCGGCAGCCATATTTCGAATAAATTTTTCGTGACCGGGAACATCAATAATGGTAATGGATTCGGTGAGATAAGCAAACCCGAGATCAATCGTCATACCCCGTTTTTTCTCTTCGGCGAGCCTGTCTGTATTGGTCCCGGTTAAGGCTTTAACCAGAGACGTTTTACCGTGATCAATATGACCCGCTGTCCCCACCACAACCTGTGCCATGGTTAAACCTCCTGAATCGCAGTTGAGAGCCGTTTTATTTGAGAAGGCAATACGGCTTTCAGATCAATATAAAATGTATTTTTTTGGATATATCCAACAACGGGAATGGATCCACAACGGAATGCTTTTGCCAAATCCTTTGCTTTCCCTTTTTTGGGGGAAAATGACAAAGCAGTACTTTCAATCTTTTCCTCTGGCAAAGAACCACTTCCTGCCTCAACTTCAGAATTCACTCGTGAAATTCCCAGATCTTTAATTATTTTTTTTGTCAATAAATCCAAAATCTTTTGTCCACGGGTGTTTAATACTTTCCGCGATGTGGTGAGCATGGTAAGAGAAAGATTATCTTTAGAGAATGATTGGGATCGATAAGACCGTAACGTTTCTTCTAGAAGTCCAATCGTAACCTTATCGCATCTTAAAACACGATAAAGTGGATTTTTCTTGCAAGCATTGATCCATTTCTTGCGTCCTACCATGAGTCCGGATTGCGGTCCACCCAGGAGTTTATCTCCTGAGAATGATGTAATGTCCGGTCCAGAATTCACAATGGATTTCACCGGAATTTCGTCCGCTAGGCCCAACTGATTCATATCAAGCAAAGCACCGCTTCCCAAATCTGCCATGACGGGAATCTTATGTTTCTTCCCAAGAACGACCAGATCAGCCAAAGAAACTTCTTTTGTAAATCCTTTGACCACATAATTGCTGGTATGGACCCATAAGATTAATTTCGTCTTTTTGGAAATGGCTTTTTCGTAATCTTTCAAATGGGTGCGGTTAGTGGTGCCCACTTCTTTCAGGATTGCGCCACTTTTTTCAATAATATCGGGAATCCTGAAAGAGCCGCCAATTTCCACCATTTGCCCCCGGGAGCAGATCACTTCTCCGCCTCCTGCCATTTCGTTCAATGCGAGAAAAACGGCAGCAGCATTATTGTTCACCACCATTCCTGCTTCTGCGCCACACATGGAACTTAATTGATCCTGTATTATGGTTTGCCTATCACCGCGATTCCCGGATTCCAGATCAAATTCAAGATTAGCATAACCGTCTAGGCGATCGGCCAGATTTTTTAATTGTTTACCACGAAAGGGTGCGCGACCAAAACCGGTATGAAGTACAATCCCAGTTCCATTTATTACATTAACAAGTTTCGGCGCTGATTGTAATAAGACCTGAGATACAATATGGCTCAATAATTCTTCTTTTGTTTTAGAAAATATCCCTTTCTTTATATTTACCCTGATCTTTGATAATTCTAAATTAATAATATACTTTATATAATCTTCATGTAATCGGTTATGCCCACTTATCTCAAGTAGAACTTGATGTACAGATGGGCAGTCTTTCAGGGTCGTTTTCATAATTAGGGGCAAGAAGTTCTAACGAATCATCCTTCAGTTCAAGCAGTTTGATTTTTTTGCTTCATTAAAAACCACCCGGCAATAACAGCGGGAATTAAACTAATTGCCATAAAGGGGAAAACCATTTCAATCGAATATTCATTGGTGATCCATCCACACACAGCCGGTGCAATTCCGCCAATCCCGAAACTTAAAAAGAATGAAATTCCGTAGCCGATGCCGCGATGTGAACTGGGGGTCAGATCAGCCAATAAGGCATTTGATATAGGCTGATTCATGAAAAATGCGATACCTAATAAAATACTGGATAGGAGTAATCCATACCCGCTGGTATATCCCATCAGGAATAAAAATGGCATATTTAAAATAATAATCCAAAATAAAAGGAATGATCTTCTATATCGATCTCCAATATAGCCACCAATGGTTTGTCCCAAAATCCCCGATGTAAATACCAATGTTGTGAAAAACCCTGCTTTCAAGGTTTCTGGCAATAACGCAAAAACACCTGTGGTTTGAGATCCAAATAATGTGGGCATGTATGTGGTGAATCCACCAAAAGAAAATCCCAATGCTGTCGACATAACATAATAAAGGACAATGGACCGTTTTTCTGTTATTTCAAATATTTGTTTTTTGGGTTCATTCTCAATGGGTTTATTCCGTCTTTTAATCATGAAAAAAGTCACAAATACGAGAATGACCTGTAAAATGATCCAAATCAGATAAGAGTCCCGCCAACTCCCAAATTCAGCTGCTACTCCGGCAAATAGAGGGCCCATGGCCAATCCAATGGAACCAGCTACACCATGAATCGCCATACCTTTACTTAAATTTGTTAAACGACGGGAAAGGATTGTGAGTCCAGCGGGATGGTATATACTGGATGCTAATCCTAAAATGGCTAATCCAATCGTCATTTGCACAGGGTTCTTTGCAAATATGAGACCCAGTCCGCCAATAATAGATCCAATCTGATAGATCAAGAGTAAGGCTCGTCCTCCCAATTTCCCTTCAAGATATCCTGCTGGAATTGCACCCACACCAAACATGAATGCACCTGCCGTAGCCATGACTCCCAACGTATCCAATCCTAAATCAAATTCATGATGAAATAAAAGCATCAATGTTGGAAAGACCATCATTTGCGCATGTACAGCCAAATGTGAAAAGGCTGTAACACTCATGATTATTTTATTTTCTTTATTCATAGCAAAAAGCCCCTGCCGCAAACTTTCGCTTCCGGAGGGGCTTTAATCGTTTTAAAAAAAGTAACTACCGTTTTTCTTCTATTCGGGCGGCTTTTGAGCCGACAATGTCTTTCAGGTAGTTCAGTTTTGCACGACGAACTTTTCCACGACGCTTCACATCAATAGAAGCGATCATAGGTGAATGAAGTGGAAAGATCCTTTCTACGCCAATTCCATTCGTTACTTTCCTAACTGTGAAGGTTGCATCCAGACTCGTTCCGCCATGACGTGCAATGACGACACCTTCATAACGCTGTACCCGTTCTTTACTTCCTTCACGAACACGTACATCCACTGCAACCGTATCCCCTGATCCAAAGTCAGGAATATCCGTTTTTAAAAATTCCTTCGTTGCTTCTACTACTTTATGCATGATTTTTCTCCGATTCTTTCAATTTTTCAAATTTTTTCCAGAGGTTCGGTTTCTTTTCTTGAGTCCGTCTCTCTTTTTGATCCTGTCTCCAGGTTTCAATTTTTGCATGATGTCCGCCCAATAAGACCTCCGGGACTTCCATCCCATCGATCTCACGTGGCTGAGTATAATGCGGATGATCTAACAGATCCTGCGAATAGGAGTCCGTTAATGCCGAGTCCAGATTATTGAGTGTTCCTGGGATGAGCCGAACTGTACTATCCAGCATCACCATGGCAGGAATCTCACCACCGGTCATGACAAAATCACCCAGGGAATACTCATGCGTCACATATTTCTCCATGACACGTTCATCAATTCCCTTGTAATGTCCACAAATGACAATAAGCTTTTCTTGTTGGCTGGTCTCTTCAGCGCAATCCTGATCCCATGTTTTCCCTTGGGGTGATGGATAAATAACTTGCACATTTTCAGGTCCACCGACCAAATCCATAGCATGATTAATGGCTTTAAAAAGTGGTTCTGCCATTAAAACCATACCACTACCTCCGCCAAATGGTGTATCATCAATCTGCCGATAATTCCCTTTCCCGAAATCCCGGAGATTCACAATGTGGAATTCAACCACATTTTTCTCCACAGCTTTCCGAAGAATACTGTTTTGGATCAGGGTGTCAATAACTTCGGGTACCGGCGTTATGACTGCTATTTGGATCAATCCAGTAAACCTTCCATGGGCGAAATCACAATCACACCTTGTTCATGATTAATACCTTTAACTACTTCCGGAATTACAGGAATTAAAAATTCCTTTTCTCCATAAGTAATCACATAAACATCACTATGTGGAAGCCACATTACATCTTTCAGGATGCCAACAAGATCTCCCGATTCTGCAAAGACCTCATAGCCCAACAAATCTTTTCCAATCATGTTAATTTGGTCTTCTTTCGATGCTTCGATATAAATGGTTTGACCCACAATTTTCTCAGCATCAGAGACCGTATTAACACCTTCGAATTTAAATCGTCTCCTTTTTCCCATTCCTGTTACTATCTCAAGACGAACATCTTCAGATGTATCAGGCGAAAATCCCAACATAAGTTGTTTCTCTTCTATATAATCATCGAAATATCGGGATAAAGGTCGCAACCGCACATCTCCGGTTAGTCCGGAAGTTGTGGTAATCGTTGCAATGGGATGAACGCGGTTTTTCATTTAATCAATAACATCCAATCGTGCTCTTTTACCACCTTCTTTTGCATTGATCGCAAAAACCAATGTCCGGAGTGCCGAAATATTCCGTCCACCTTTTCCAATGACTTTTCCATAGTCACCTTCGCCGACGGTTAATTCGTAAATAAGTCTTTGTTCTGTTTCAACAATTTCAATATTTACCTCATCCGGTTTATCCACAAGGAGCTTTATGGCTTGTTCAATGAACTCTAACATAGCATCCTCCGTTTTTTTATTGACTAATAAATTCGGAAAATTCTTAATCTTCTTCTGAAGGAGTCTTTTTATCATCGTCTTCTTTGGATGTTTCATCGTCAGATTCTTCTGCCGGTGTTTCATCACTTGAATCATCTTCAGCTTCTTCTTCTACAACTTCTGAAGCATCATTTTCAGTTTCGGATTCGGTAGATTCGTCATCACCGGAAGGTTCATCTTCAGTTGCAGATTCTTCACTTGATTCTTCGGCGCCTTCTGATTCATCTGTATTTTCTTCAGGAGCTTCTTCTTCCTTAGTTTCTTCTACAGGAGCACTATCATCGGATTCCGGCTCTGCTTCTTCAGTGGTTTCTTCAGCTGAGTCTTCATCAGTCTCATCAGATGATGTTTCGTCCTCAGTGGATTCTTCAGCAGCATCTTCGTCAGAATCATCAGCAGGCGTTTCCTCTTCAGCCTCGGTTTCTTCTTCTACAGGAGCCTCTTCAGTTTTGGGCTCGGTAGATTCGTCGTCACCGGAAGATTCCTCTTCAGTTGCAGGTTCTTCACTTGATTCTTCATCACTTTCAGTTTCATCTGTGCTTTCTTCAGAAGCTTCTTCTGCAGGAGGTGATTCTTCAACTGTTGAAGGTTCTCCTTTAGGTTCAGCTTCTTTGGATGTTTCTTCTGTAGGCGTTTCTTCTTCAACAGATTCATCTGCTGGTGCATCTTCCACAGTTTCGTCTGAGGATGTTTCATCGACCACTTCTTCTTCTACAACTTCTGAAGCAACAGCCTTGGTTTTTTCATCTGCTTTCTTTTCAGCGCGTTCCGCACGTGCATTTTGTACATCTTCCCTGTTCATTTCCCATTTTTTCATTTCTTTTTCAATCTGGGCTTCATCCAGGCCTTGCTTCATCAAATGCCATTGGTGAGCAATTCCGGCACGGCGTAATAATTTTTGTGCAGCTTCGGTGGGCTGTGCGCCTTCACCTAACCAATGAATTATTCTTTCACCTTTTAGATTAAATGAATGTTCTGCATCAATAGGATTGAACCAACCCAATTCTTCAATTGCAGCACCATCACGGCGATTCCGTGAGTCCATTACAACCATCCGGTAAAAAGGTCTATTTCGACGTCCTATTCGTTTCAGTCTTATTTTCGTCGCCAACTTGTATCTCCTTAGTTAAATCTTCCAAAATCACCCATTCCAGGTAATTTCATGTTTTTCATTTTTCCCATTTTTTTCATCATTTTCTTCATTTGAGAAAATTGAGTCAAAAGGGCATTTATTTCCTGAACCGGTCGTCCACTTCCTTTAGAGATCCGCAATCTGCGACTGCCATTAATGATCTCCGGTCGCTGACGTTCACCCGGCGTCATAGAATTAATAATCGCTTCAGTCCAACCGACTTGACGATCATCCATATTCAATTGTTTTAAAGCTTTTGAGTTCATGCCAGGCATCATACCAATAATCTGACTCATGGAACCCATTTTTTTCATTTGTTGTAATTGCATTTTGAAATCATCCAGATCAAAAGTGTTCTTTACCAGTTTAGTCTGGAAATCCTTTGCCTGGTCTTCATCAAAAACATCCTGCGCTTTTTCTACGATGGAGACCACATCTCCAAATCCAAGGATTCGATCTGCTATTCTTTTTGGATCAAATATATCCAACCCATCTAATTTTTCAGATGTTCCGATAAATTTAATGGGTTTGCCCGTCACTTCACGGATTGAAACTGCCGCACCGCCTCGAGCATCACCATCCATTTTTGACAGGATAATACCCGATAAAGGAAGTGCTTCATGAAAAGCTTGGGCTGAATTCACAGCATCTTGGCCCGTCATTCCATCTGCAACAAAAAGGATCTCATCAGGATCAACCCTATCAGCGATTTGTTGAATTTCTGTCATCATTTCGCCATCTACATGGAGTCGCCCAGCTGTATCCAGGATTACAACATCATTTTTCAAAGATCGTGCTTCTTCGATCCCCCGTTTGCAAATCGCCAGCGGATCACCGGTTCCTTCTTCGTATACTGCCACATCAGCTTGTTGCCCCACAGAAATCAACTGCTGGACGGCTGCTGGACGGTACACATCAGCGGCAACCATCAAAACCGATTTCCCGGATTTTTTCAACCGATAGGCTAGTTTCCCAGCTGTGGTTGTTTTTCCGGATCCTTGAAGCCCAGCCAATAAAATAACTGCTGGTTTATTCTTCAAGACCAGACCTTCTGAATCTGTGCCCAAAAGGGCAACCAATTCATCGCGAATAATTTTCACGAATTGCTGACCCGGTTTTACCGATTTCAAAACCTTTGTCCCCTGTGCTTTCTCTTGCACAGTTTTAACAAAAGATTTCGCCACCTGGAAGTTCACATCTGCATCTAACAATGCCCGTCGAACTTCCCGAACGGTGTCATTGATATTTTTATCAGTTATTTTACCCAGACCCCGAACATTTCGAAGAATAGATTCAAACCGTTCTGTGATGTGACCAAACATGTGTTTCCGAATCGAAAATAGCCCGAGAAATTAGGTTAATTCTTTCCCTAAAGTAAATGTGAAAAGTCATTTTAGATTCTAGAGATTTTATGATACAAAACTATCGTAGTTTTTCGTCGTGGAAATTCAATCAAATTTAATATTTATTGTTCTATCCGGTTTGGCTATCGTGTCAAAGTACACAAGTCCAAACAAATTGTATCGATTATTTAAACTGCTCCCAATTCTATTATTGATCTTTTGGATTGCAGTTTTAGGAGATTACCAAACCAATCTTTACACAAGAGCAATTTTGGCCGGGCTTTGTTTTTCCATCCTCGGTGATTTCCTTTTACTCTTCCCATCCCAATTCAAATCGGGACTCTTTAGCTTTCTCACAGGTCATGTTTGGTATATGGTGGGATTTCTTTCTGACGATTGGTCCATCCCTATTCTTCCAATAATAATCATCATTATATTAGTTATAGGGATGGTCTCCCAACTTTATCCTAGTGCAGGAAAATTAAAGATACCAGTTTTGGTTTATATTACAGTGATTGCGGGAATGGGCATCACCGCATTCGGCAGATTCGAAGCCCTTCAATCAACACCAGCCATAATCGGAGCAATCGGTGCGACTTTATTCATGGTTTCCGATGGCGTGCTTGGGTGGAACAAATTCAAATCTCCCTTCTATGTGGCTGAAGGAATCATCCTGTTTACCTATTATTCAGGACAATACCTGATTGCCTATTCAACCATGTTGCATCTTTAGAAAGTATAATCAAGGGTGATACCAATTTGTCTTGGATCGCCAAAGCTTTTCCAAAGTTGATCGGGGTAATCCGGCGGTATTAGACCAAAATAGAATCCGCGGGTCGTGTATCTTTCATCCAGTGCATTCCGAATCCAAAATGTTGCCGTGATTTTCCGAAAGGATTTCCCAAGCGTCAGGTTCAATAAAGAATAGGGTTCTGATTTTTGGTTATGACTATCGGAAAAATAATATTCATCTTTAAAGCTCATTTGAGCTGAGGCAAACATGCCAGATTCATTTTCAAACATCATTCCGATTGCGCCGGTAATTTTTGGTGCCATAGCTACATCTCGACCCTTAAAATCAATTCCTGATCCTTGGTGGATCACATACTCTGAGCCTTCAACCCAAGAGTCCAAATACCCAACTGATGTATTTAATCGCAATGTTGGCAGTACCTCTTGCTGGTGTTCCCATTCAATACCCCGAATCGTACCGGTTCCAGCGTTTCCGGTATAATAAAGAAAACTATTGGGATCGCCTTCTACTGCCTGGATTGAAAAAGAGACTTGCCCATCTTTGCGATCACTTAAAAAAGCTGTTAATTCCGATCGGTAATTATCTGTAGTTCGTTTAAATCCAATTTCAATATTTTTCAAAAATTCAGGATCGTAGGGACGAAACTCATCTTCGAGATAAGGCTGTTGATTCACACCACCGGATTTATACCCTTGAGAGATAGAACCATAGTAGGATGTGAATTCATCTTTTAAATAATGTAAAGATGCTCGATATCCCAACATGGAATGATCGATATCAAAGTGAATGGGTGGTAGAAATATTTTTTCCCAAACATCATTTAATCCCTGGGATGCGCCATCATAAATAATGGAATTTTTTTCATACCGGACATTCGCTTTCAATTTGACTGATGATGCTAGATCCAAACCATATTGGGCATACCCTGCCGTGGCCTGGAAATCATAATGACTGGTTGCATCCGTTGCCACACCGCCAAATAAATAGCCTGTTGCCTCATCCTGTTCGATCAAATGTTTGAAATATCCACCCAGGATGAGGGAGCCCAGGGACAAGCGAATTTCCTGAGTGAGATTTGCACGATTTCGTTCATTCTTATCATAAAATTCATAGGACCAATATTCTACCGCCGGATCAAAGCCATGATTATCATGCCAATAAGTACTGTCCGCCCAATCACCATCATAGGCGTGGACTAAATTTGTTTCTGTGAAGGACGTAATACTCGTAACAGTAATATTTTCTGAAATATCCATGGCCCCACGGATTGAATATCCATATGTCTGCTGGCTGTCTTCCCCTTTATCATTGGAATATGTTTTGAAATCCGTATTATTATCCGGCGCCCAAGCATCGTATCCATTTTCAAGTTCTGAATAAATAATTGTAGCCAAAATGGAGAGACGATTGCTCGGATTATAGTTTAATTTCATTCGGGAGAACGCTTCTTCCCGCTTATTAGAATCCGTTATGTTTTGGCTTACATTTTCACGAAATCCATCACTGTAATTGTAAACACTGGTCAATCGCATATTCATATTTTTCATTATACGAAAATTCAGAACCGAACTTCCACCATAATGATTATCTGTTCCAAAACGCGTTGAATATTTCATTTCAAATTTTTCATTTGGATCCGTGGACCGCATAGAAATGAGCCCTGCCATAGCATTAGGACCATAGACGGAAGATTGAGGACCCTTGAATACTTCAATTTGATTCAAATCATACAAAAGTCCCACCATCCCCAATCCGCTTAAATCCATGTCATCCATGACAAATCCCACAGAAAAGTTGGGTGGCCCTTCCCCAAAATAATGGCTTCTTTCTCCGATTCCACGAATTTGGAAATAGCGCGGACGACTGGTGCCCCCGGCCCAATTCAAGTTTGGGATTTGATCGATCAAAGTCTGGAAATGGTCCGCACCGGATTCCCTAATATCATCGGCAGTAATTACAGTAACGCTAGCTGTGGTTTTTTGGAGTGATTCATCTGATAAACCAGCTCGGACAATGATCTCGCCTGATTTAATCACTGCTGGATTCATTTCAACAGACATACCATTTTGTGCCAATTGGCTTTTTGAATGATAGCCGATATGAGAAAATTCCAATTCGGTCCCGGGCGGAACATCAATACTGAATTCACCGGATTCGTTTGTGGCTGTCCCCGATTCCTCGGCAGTTACATTCACACCCTGAAGAGGGTCACCGGTGGCTTGGTCCTGCACAGTCCCTGATATTTGCGAAAATAAAAAGGATGAAAAAAGGATTGAAAAAAGTAAAGTTGCTTTGAAGTACATAGTATCTCCCTACGCTGGCATTATCCAGATCAGGTCAATGGGTTTGTTCTCAGCCGTTCGATCTGGTTCTGAACGGCACCCCTGACTTGATTAAAATTACAAAATATTTTAGCCATGAAACGCACGAAGTTCTCTAAGATTTTCAATTTATAAACCAGCCCTACTATCCCTCCTTGTGAAGGATGGGACGAATAACTCCTTCATGGTTTTTCAGATTAATTTGGGGTGATTTTAAAAAATAATTTAAAGACATAAATATTAGAATTGGATTTATGGAAAAAAACATCCATCTAATAATCCATCACTCCAACACTTGAACACTCAAACACTCGAACACTTAAAAACCTGAACCCTTCGATACTCCGTTTCTTTCATTGCAGAGTTCGATTTGGAACCCCTACCTTCCCCACTTATTTCAAGGAGAAAAAATGTCCAAACCTTTACCTGAGATTACCCCCAAAGCTATTGTATTGGGAATCCTTCTTTCCATGATCCTTGCCGGCGCTAACGCTTATCTTGGATTATTTGCAGGCATGACAGTTTCAGCTTCCATTCCTGCTGCGGTTATTTCTATGGGTGTGCTACGGCTCTTTCGTAAATCAAATATATTAGAAAATAACATTGTTCAAACGGCAGCATCTGCCGGTGAATCTCTTGCTGCTGGTGTCATCTTTACAATCCCTGCCTTGGTACTTATGGGTGTTTGGACAGAGTTCGATTATTTGGAAGTAGCAAAAATATCAGCCATTGGTGGTGTCATTGGTGTTTTATTCACAGTTCCATTGCGTCGAGCTTTGATTGTGGAAGCAAAATTGAAATATCCGGAAGGTGTTGCCACGGCGGCCGTTTTGGAAGCAGGTGAAGCATCCCGGACATCCACAGAAAAAGATGAATCGGGTGGTCTCATCACAATTGCCATTTCAGGATTAGTGGGCGGTGCTATGAAACTTTGTCAACAGGGATTCGCCATGTGGCATGCAGCGGTGGAAGGCGCTACTGTTGTGGGTGGTTCCATTTTCGGTATCGGAACCGACCTCTCCCCGGCACTTGTGTCTGTGGGCTATATTGTAGGCAGAAATATTGGAATTTTGGTTGTGGCCGGTGGACTCATTTCTTGGGCTGTTGCTATTCCAATCTATACTGCTATTTATGGATTTGAAGGCGAACCCATGACTGCTGCGTGGGATATATGGAATTCCCAAATCCGGTATTTGGGCGTTGGGTCCATGGTGGTGGGTGGTGTTTGGTCCCTCATCAATCTTGTTAAACCACTAATTGATGGAATCAAGGCCAGCTTGGAATCAGTTAAAAAATCAAAATTAGCTACAGATATTCCAAAGCACGAACAAGATTTTCCTATTAATTATGTTGGAATGGTTTTAGCAGTTTTGCTGATTCCCGTTTATCTCCTTTATTTTGAAATTGTGAATGATGTTGCCATCGCTGCGCTTTTGGCTGTGGTTATGATGGTATTCGGATTTTTATTTTCTGCTGTTGCGGCATACATGGCTGGGATGGTTGGATCGTCTAACAATCCTATTTCTGGTGTTACCATTGCCACGATTCTGTTTGCATCACTTTTACTTTTATCTCTGCTAGGAGAAGATTCTGATGTGGGTGCTTCCGCCGCCATCATGATTGGCGCTGTGGTTTGCTGTGCCGCCGCTATTGGCGGAGATAATTTGCAAGACCTTAAAACAGGATACCTATTGGGAGCGACACCCTGGAAGCAACAAATAATGCAGATTGTAGGTGTTTTAAGTGCAGCAGTTGTTTTGGGACTCGTTTTGGATATTCTTCACACAGCTTATACGATTGGTTCTCCCACTTTATCGGCACCACAAGCAACACTAATGAAATCTGTTGCTGAAGGCGTTTTTACTGGAAACCTTCCGTGGACCATGGTTGGATTCGGTGCTATCATTGGTGTGATTATTATTTTAATTGACCTTCGCCAAGAGCGAATTGGGTCCGATTTTCGAGTTCCCATTTTGGCCGTAGCTGTTGGGATCTATCTTCCCATTGAACTGACCGTCCCCATCTTTATTGGAGGCATGATTGCTCATTTTAGTGATCGATCAGGCGCAACAGAAACCATGAAAAAGAAAGGATTACTCATGGCTTCGGGACTCATTACAGGTGAAGCGTTGGTTGGAATCCTGGTTGCGGTACCCATTTTCATTACGGGAAGCAAAGACTGGTGGCCCCAATTCCCGGGATTACAAATTTTTGGAATTGTAGCCTTTTTAGGTGTTTTAGGGTGGTTGTATAAATCCGTGACCAAAAAACCATCAACCCGTTAGTTTTATAGATCTATGGCGATAATAAATCAGGCATTATTAAAACAACTTCCAAAAGTAGAACTCCACTGCCATTTGGATGGGAGTCTGCGTCCAGAATCCATTTTAGATCTTGCACTTAAGGATAAGGTAAAGTTACCATCCCTTGACTTAGACGAATTAACATCCTATCTCAAGATTGGCAAGAAACGGGGTTCACTTGTAGATTATATTGAACGATTCGACATCACATTAAGTGTGATGCAAACCCCTGAATCCTTAACACGGTTTGCCTATGAATTAATCGAAGATGTTGCCAAAGAAAACGTCCGCTATATTGAAGTTCGTTATTCTCCCATTTTACACCAGGAAAAAGGAATGACATTGGACATGGCAATAGAATCTGTCAAAAAAGGGCTAAAAAAGGGAGAAAAGAAGTTTGGTGTAAAATCAGGAATTATTGTTTGTGGTATTCGCCATATTTCACCGGAAGCATCTCTTACTTTAGCTGAACTTGCTGTCCGCTTTAAAAATCGTGGCGTCGTTGGTTTTGACCTTGCAGGTGTAGAAGAAAATTTCCCTGCCAAAGAACACCGGGAAGCGTTTTATCTAATTCGGAATAACAACATTAATGCAACAATTCATGCAGGCGAAGCATTTGGGCCATCTTCAATTCATCAGGCAATTCATCAATGTGGTGCGAATCGCATTGGACATGGTACTCGGTTGAAAGATGATAAAGATTTGATGAATTATATAAATGACCATCGAATTCCTCTTGAAGTTTGTCTTACATCCAATTGGCACACAAAAAGTGTTCGATCTTTAAAATTTCATCCATTCAAATATTATTATGATCAAGGAATTCGGGTCACTTTAAATACAGATAATCGTCTTATGTCTGATACAACTTTGACCAACGAATTTATGATTGCTCATCAAGTATTCGATTTCAAACTCCATGATTTTAGAGAGATTACCATTACCGCTATAAAAAGCGCTTTTCTCCCTCACAATGAACGGCGCAAAATGATCAAATCTATTGCTGAAGAATTTGAACAGGATTTTGGACTTCACCCCGAATATATCACATTTAGCAAATAGGAATTTCCAAAGATGAAAAAACCGATTTTTAAACCAGAAACACTTATGATGTCACATGGATATAATCCTCAACTATCTGAGGGTGCTGTGAAATGTCCTATTTTCCAAACATCCACTTTTGTATTTAAATCGGCGGAAGAAGGAAAATCATTTTTTGAAGTCGCATATGGACTTCGTGACAAAAAAGAGGGTGAAGAACTGGGACTTATTTACAGTCGGATCAACAATCCTGATCTTGAAATTCTTGAACATCGACTCTGCTTGTGGGATCACGCAGAAGTGGCTGCTGTTTTTGGAAGTGGAATGTCGGCGATTACAACGGTCATGCTGGAATTTTTAAAACCCGGCGACCTTCTTTTACATTCCAAACCAGTATACGGAGGTACCAGCCACTTTATTGATGATATTCTCCCAAATTTTGGTATCGAAACAATTGGGTTTCATTCTGATCATGACAAAAATGAGATTATTGAAAAATTAAAAGGGTCGGGTAAGAGTGACCGTCTCAAATTGATATTTGTTGAAACACCAGCAAATCCTACAAATGCTCTTATCGATTTGGAAATGTGTAAAGAAATTGCGAATCATTTCAAAACAGAATCCAATTCACCCATTGTCGCAGTAGATAACACCTATATGGGACCGCTTTGGTGTCAGCCCTTAGACCTGGGTGCAGATTTGGTAATCTATTCCGCAACAAAATATATTGGTGGGCACAGCGATTTAATCGCTGGAGCGGTTTTAGGCAATCAGGAACTCATGACGCGAATCAAGGTCCTACGAACTTTCTTAGGAAATATGACAGGTCCATGGACTGGCTGGTTATTAATGAGAAGTTTAGAAACTCTCAAACCTCGGATGGAACTTCAAGCAGCAAATGCAGCAAAAATAGCAGATTTCTTGTTAGACCACCCTAAAGTGGAAAAAGTATATTATTTAGGTCATTTAAAACCAGGGTCTAAAATGCATCAAATATTTGAAAAACAATATTCATCTCCTGGGGCCATGATAAGTGTGGATATTAAAGGCGGTGAAAAAGAAGCATTTACTTTTTTGAATAATTTGAAATTATTTCATTTAGCTGTCAGTTTAGGGAGCACAGAATCTTTAGCCCAGCATCCATATTCCATGACCCATGCTGATGTTTCAGAGATTGAGAAAAACGCCTTAGGCCTGACCAATAAAATGGTCAGACTCTCTATTGGTGTTGAAAATGCTGATGATCTAATCTGGGATATTTCGCAAGCGTTAATCTAAAAAAGCACTCAGTATTTTGGACAATCCCATACCTCACTTTTATAAAGGGGATTAAATGTGTGCTAATTTTTAATAACTGTTATTTTCTCAACGGTCTGGGATCCATCCATTCCATTGATCGGTTTTCCAGCAGTGTGGAAAATGCAGATGATCTTATTTGGGATATATTACAGGTTCTTTCATTTTAATAATTGATTAAACCTCCTGACCTTATAAGTGCGTGGTCAGGAAGGAGATGATATCGGGCCAGTATTCATCACGGACCTGGTAGAACCATTCATGGGTCCCTCCATCGGTATTTCCATCCGTATAATCGGTTTTTGCCACATAGGTTTTTCCTAAATTTTCCAATTTATTGATCAATTGATTTACTTGGGATTTGATGGATGTATTATCATTTGCACCTACGGTCACCATGAGGGGGATGGCTAGTTGATTCAACTTGTCCAAGGCATCCTGGAATGTAATATCTCCATCTCCGCCTGTTGAAGGTGACATGAGTACCACCGCTGCCACTGCATTGGGATTATCTAAAACATAATGGAGGGATAAAAGTCCCCCGCGAGAGAACCCGATCAAAGCCAGTTTATCCGCTTTAATATCATCCTGTTCTTTCAAAAGGTCGATTGCACCCTCATAAAGTCCATCGTCATGTGAAGAATTCTGCATTCGAATGGGAGATAGCCCAACAAATCCATTGGCAGCCAAGGCATCGGAAAAATCAACAATATCATATCCCAGAGCTTGCGCGCCGGAATACCCTTCGGTCTCAACCCGCATGCCGTGATGATAGATGGCACCACTGACTTTAGTTCCGACGTTTGGATGGTTGTAGTAAGCGTCCACAGTTACACTTGATGATGCCTCGTATTGTAACCACCCGTTCTCTAAATATGTACCTACAACTTCCGTATCTTTTTCGGTTTTTTCATCCTCGCATGAAACAATTAATAAACATGTGAAGATCATTATTAGCTTTTTCATGATTGTACTTTCCCCTTATGAATTCAAATCCTTGCGAATGAATTTAAGACTGTTTTGAAAAACCTGATACATATATTAAATCAAATTGAATTAATATTGAAATATCTTACCTATTCATAATGTCGACGATCTTATTTGGGATATTTCTCAAGCAATGATCTAAAAAAGCACACAGGTCTTTGATATTCCATTGCCTCCTTTTATAAAGGGGATTAAATGTGTGTTAATTTTTAATAACTGTTATTTTCTCAACGGTCTGGGATCCATCCAACCCATAGATCGCCAATAGATACACACCGCTGGACACATAATCGCCGGCATTATCCCGTCCGTTCCAGGAGAGTTGGTCTCCATCAATGCTAGTTCCTTGACTAGGCACATGTCGAACCACTTTCCCATCTAAGGTCATGACCATCATGGCAGATTCGTAGGGTAATCCATCCACTTTCATGGGTTTGTTGGTGGGGATGTAAAATGGACTGGGGAACACCTTTACGTCAGAGGTTGTGAGTTTTTCTGTCCCAAAGGGGATGCGGAGGATATTGACTCCTTTGCTGGTGGCGATATAGGCCAAATTCCGTTTTTCATCAAAAGCTATATCGGTGATCTCATCAGATAAAAGTGGACTATTGTCGGCACGAAATCCATCAATATCCGGCCAGTATGTTGTGTTTTCCAGTAAAACATGAATCCCCTGTGAGGGTGAATGGGTCCATACATTCCCATGGGGATCCATCTTGATCTCTGCCCCGCTTCCAAATGAAATATTGGGGAAAAAGGCGTAAGGATTTTCCCGGGACACAGGGCTGGGTGAATCATTCAGGTCAAAATAATTCAATCCTGTGGGGGTTAAATAATAGATCCGGTTATTCAGTCCCATGCCTAGGGACCAAACCGTTCCATCGTCCTGCACTTTTGTCCAAGTAAAATAACCTGGATTAAATGGGTCTCCCTCAAAATCTAGCATAAAAATCCCTCCGTCGGGATAAATACCCAAATTTGCTTCTGAAGCGTGGAATGCAGAGTACCAAGTTCGTCCCCAATCGTCAAATGCAATAGAGCCAGGTGTTTGGCTTATTCTCAAGGGAGTTTCATAAGAGCCATAATGCTTCCATTCATCCTGTTGAGATCGTACATGGATGGGCATATTCCCATTGATACAATAGGGGTTGGCTATCCATAAGTTTCCATTGGGGTCAAATTCTATATCCATCACAATCATATAGGGTCTCGGGTTTTGGGTCGTTGAGAAATAGCTTAAATGGGTTGTGTCGATAAGTGTCACATTCGTAGGGTCATCCACATCTATAATAATAACGCCGCCACTTTTTCGAATGGGTTCATTAAAGGTTTGATGATAGGCACCCCGAATCGCACAATACAAAAGGCCATCGGGACCTTGCTCAAGATCTGCAATATATCCACCAAAATTATAAAATATTGTATCACCGATAAATGTGGAATAATCATAGGATTCATGAATCGTATCTGTATTGGTTTGTATAATTTGAATAATATTTCGCCACCCCTCATCACTGTAAATGGAGATACCTTTTGAACTACCTCCCACCAATCTACCGTCATCTAAAACTGTGATGGCTGAAAATCCGCTGGTAACAGGTGCATTGGCAAGATACCTGGATACTTTTTCACTACCATCGGTTTGTTTTTGAATAAATAATATTCCATTTCTTGTCCCTACAACCGTTTCAGTATTTGATTTTGCCCATCCTGAAAGCCAGAACCGATTATCTAAAAGAACACCCGTATCGTCGGAAATTTTATACAATTTTTTTTGATCAATGACCCAATAAAAATTTCCATCAGCGTGAATCTCACTTACATTATTTAAGGTAAATCCAAACGGGATTTCATTCCAATCTTGTGTTTCAAAACTATATTCATAGAGTGTTGTGGCTGACGAGAATGCTAGGATAGATCCATTCAAGGAAAGGGCCGTTATTTCAAGAGTTAGGTTTGAATTCAACGGAATCCAGTTATTTGGATCTTTAAGATTATCCGAAATATCACCTACATAAATGCCATGGTCCGTTCCCACAATTAAGGTTGAATCAGTGGCAGTAAAACAATTGATGTATCCTGCTTCCTGCGGAAAATTCCTGAAACTGTCTCGGTATTCCCATTTATCGGTATAAAGGAATTTCATGATTCCCGGGTCTTGTCCATCCAAATAAAAAATCCATGCCATAGAATCCATAACTTGTATATCAAAGATTTCGGTGAGTCCAAAATCAAAATTGGCAATCGATTGAATTTTTTTGGGATCAAATATTTGGACAAAACCATTGGGGGATGAACCGCCCATCCAAATGTGATTATTTTGATCAATGGCAAGTGCGGATAGATCTACACTTTTTAACCCTTCTACTGTGGTAAAGGTTCGAGTTTCTTCTTGAGAAATCTTAAATAAACCCCCTTCCGTGGCAGCGAACCATTCCCCATTTGAAGCTAGGATATCCCTAACATTTAATGGAGATGTGAGTGCTTTCCATTCCCCGATCCGGACTTGGGAAAAACAAACTGTTACAGCGATGAATGGTAATAATTTTTTAAACAGCCGCACTGTTGTTTTTTGACTTTTAGTTATATTCATGAAATTCGGATAAGGAATCTACCTTATACAAATCAGCACTTGAAAGGTTTCCCAACCTTTCTCTTTTGTCTTTCCAAAATTCATCCCAATTTTGGCCCACATGAAACGCTTTGTCATTGTCCTCATCACCCTGTCATGCATTTGGGCTCAAAAACTGAATCCATTCAGCATAGATATTCGTCCGCGTGTTATTGATGGTGCAAAGGTTCTTGTTAATGTAGAGGTATTGAATCATGTGGGGAAACCGGTCGATTATCTGGAAGGATTTTTAGCAGAATATTCCAGTGATGGCGAATTTTTGAATGAAAAAAGAATGGTATTGATTTATAGTTATGAACCACCTTTACAGACCGGTTATTCCACCACAAAAACAATGAAGTTTAAATTAATACCGGACAAACCCAACACCTATGAATTCACTATATCTAAAGTAAAATTTGCAGGTGAATACAGGGTTTTTGCCTGGCACCCGAAATCGGGTTTTATTCGGATCGATTGAACGATTTATTATGGTGTTTGATGAATTTATCTTCCATCAATTTACTATAGTCTAATTCATTCAAATTTGTCGATAATTCATTGATCCAATTTCTCGTTTTTTCAATATAAGTTTCAATCAAAGGAACAGGAATCCTCTCTGCATACATATTGGCAATAACAATTCCGGACGGGATTGGGATATACGCATTCAACGGATCTTGATAAAAATTATCCAGGTTTTTGACCAATTCCCGAGTGGTTAAATAATCAACCGTTTCACCGAAAACATGGTCCGCTAAATAGGAATCTTCTTTCCATGTTTTTAGGTAACCATAAAGCCGACCATCTAACACACCATTGAGATATGCTGTTTTAATTCGATAGGTATTTTCCGGGTGATAATCCATCGTTTTTGTGATTCGATTCCAATCTCGACCATCCCAAAAAAGTCGGTTTTGTTGGCTCACACATAGAGAAAATAAAAGTGAAATAAGAATTAATTGAATTTTCATTGGGGTAATTTTACTGTAATTATCAGTCTTTCACGACAACAGTTTTAATATTCACAAATTCCATCATGCCAAAAGATGATAATTCCCTGCCGTAGCCGGATTGCTTGATTCCACCAAAGGGTAACCTTGGATCCGATTTTACAAAATCATTCACAAAACATAATCCAGCATCTAAGTGCTTTTTAGCGATTTCTTCGCCTTTGGACTTATCCTTCGTAAATACAGCAGCGCCCAACCCAAATTCTGTTTGGTTGGCTAATAAGAGCGCCTCAGCTTCATCTTTTGCTTTTATGACGGAAAATATGGGTCCAAAGATTTCTTCATCAAATGCAGCCATTCCCGGCGTTACATTTGCGAGTAAGGTAATTGGATAGTAAAAGCCGGGCCCGTCAGGCATTTGTCCACCCAATCGTAAATCAGCTCCAGATTCAATTGTCCGTTCCACCTGGCCATGTATTTCATCTCTGGCAGAAGCAGATACCATGGGACCCATATCAACTTCATCTAAGGGATCTCCCATTATTTTGGTGGAAAGCTTTTCTTCAAGCTGGGTCAAGAATAAATCATAAATTGATTCATGGACAATAATTCGTTTTGCACCAATACAACTTTGGCCTGCATTCAAGGTTCTGCCCGTTATACATGCATCGGTTGCAACGGTCAAGTCTGCATCATCCAAGACCACATAGGGATCACTACCTCCAAGTTCTAAAACAGTCTTTTTTAATACAGAACCGGCAGTTTCTGCCACTGATTTTCCTGCAGGTGTACTTCCCGTTAAGGTAATGGCAGCGATGAGTGGATTTTTGATAACATCCGCTACTTCTGTTCCTGGAATGACCAAATTTCTAAAAATATTTTCAGGGAATCCTGAATCAATAAAACATTTTTCAATGGCCGCTGCGCACCCCTGAACATTGGATGCATGTTTTAGAATACCACTATTTCCTGCTGTAATGGTTGGAATGGCAAACCGAAATACCTGCCAGAATGGAAAATTCCATGGCATGATCCCAAGAACCAATCCAATGGGTTGAATAGAGATAAGGCTTTTTTGACCTGAAATATCCACCACCCTGTCATCCAGGAATGATTCCGTATTTTCGGCATAATATTCACAAAGCCATGCACATTTTTCAATTTCTCCTAATCCTTGGGATAACGGTTTTCCCATTTCTCTGGCCATGAGTTTTGCATATTCTTTCGCCCTGTCTCGAAGAGTTCCGGCAATTTGTTCCAAACAAGAAATACGAAGATCCAGATCTGAATTGCACCAGTTTTTTTGTGCCTGAGATGCTTGGTCAAGAATATAAGCTACCTCATTTGGAGCGTATTTCGGATACGCTTTTATTTCATTCCCGGTGGCAGGATCAATTGAAATTAAATTCATGATTTTATTCCAAGTTTATCCAGAATAAATGCGTAGTAAAATGCCACATCTTTCAGGTAATCGAAGCGCCCCGAAGAAGAAAAGTGACCTGCACCCATAATGGTTTTTAATAACAAGTCATTTTGATCTGTTTTCATGGATCGAAGTTGAGCCGTCCATTTTGCAGGTTCCCAATATTGAACACGTGGATCGTTATAGCCAGCCAATACAAGCATATGCGGGTAATCCATCTGTTCTACATTTTCGTAGGGGGAGTAACTGAGCATATAATTATAATAATCTTTCTCTTTCGGATTTCCCCATTCTTCGAATTCTGTTACAGTCAGTGGAATGGATTCATCCAGCATTGTATTAATCACATCCACAAATGGAACACTTGGAATGGCAACCTTGCATAAATTGGGTGCCATATTTACAACGGCTCCAATGAGGAGCCCCCCAGCGCTGCCACCATATATGGCCAATTTTTCCGGAGATGTGATGCCTTCTTCTGCCAGGAAATTTCCAGCTGAAATAAAGTCATGGAATGTATTCTTTTTATTTTTGAGTCTGCCATCTATATACCATTGACGACCTAAAAAGGATGAACCGCGAATATGGGCTCGGGCATACACAACACCTCGATCTACCATGCTAAAAATATTGGATGAAAACCAAGGGTCGTAGGTGGCGCCATAACTCCCATATCCCCAGAGAAAACAGGGATTATTCCCCTTCAAATTGAGTCCTTTTTTATACAGTAAAGTAATGGCTACTTTTTTTCCATCGTGCGTGGGAGCCCAGATTCTTTCTGTGATATAATTGTCCGGGTCATAACCGCCCAAGATTTCTTCCCGTTTTTTTAATGTTTTATCATGGGTGTTAAGATTTACATCATAGATGGAAAAGGGCGTAATAAATGAACCATAACTCATTCGGAGAAAATCTGAATTCCAATCATAATTCGCATCAAATTCAACAGAATAAATTTCCTCATCCATTTCAAGAGCGTGCCAAGATTCTTCCTGAAAATCGAAAATACGTATCGTCAAATTCCCTTCAACCCGTTCCAACACAGCCATATGGTCTTTAAAAAGAGTGATATCCTTTAAGTAGCAAGTTTCACGATTTGGAATAATCTCCTCATCCCCACCCCCTGTAATGGATTGACGAACCAATTTGAAATTTATAGCATCTTTATTTGTCAGGCGGTAGAGATAATTGCCATGATGATAAATATAATATTCCACACCTTGTTCTCGGGGTTGAACCATTTCCCAATCACCCAAAGGATCATTTCTATCGAGAAGGTGGACTTCTGTGGTTATATTACTCCCGAGAGCCATTTTCAGGAATGCACCGCTCTTGGTCCGGTGGAGTTCCACAAAGAAGCGGTCATCATCTTCCTGGTGAATCAATACATCCTGGGATTGTTCATCACCCAATTGGTGGCGCCAAAGTTGGTAGGGTCGATGGGCTTCGTCCAATTTGGTATAAAATAATGTTTTGTTATCATTTGCCCATTCTACAGCACCGTCAAGGTTTGACAAATTATCATCCAGAATCCTTCCCGATTCCAAGTCTGTAATAATCATTTTATGTAATTCAGCGCCGGAAGTATCTATGGTAAAAGCAAGTTTTTGTTCATCCGGGCTTATCTTATAGGCATTTAAAACAAGGTAATCATGTTTTTGAGCCATTACATTTAGGTTTAAGGTCACTTGTTCTTCACCTGTCATGGAACCGGGTTTTCGGCAATAAATATCGTATTGTTTCCCCTCTTCAGTTCGGGTGTAATACATAAAAGTTCCGAATTTGTATGGGACCGTTGCATCGTCTTCTTTGATCCTTCCCCGCATTTCCTGAACCAGCTTTTTCTGTAATTTTTCGGTAGGCTTCATTTTTGAAAAGGTATAATCATTTTCAGCATTCAAATAATCTAATACTGGTTGGCTATCTCTTTCTCTTAGCCAAAAATAATTGTCAATTCGTTTATCGCCATGGATTGTCACATCCTTGGGAATCCTTTTTGCCACGGGGGGCATTAATTTTTGCTTGGGGGGTGTCATTTTCAGTCCGATTATTATTATTCCCAAAAAGAGAGTTGTTAATCCTATTTCTGTTTTAGTCAAGTGTGGATCCTTTTTTAATAAAGTGGAACGGCGCATAGGCAGCCATATAGTGGAGTAAAGCTACAAATTCTCCCACCAAAATATACCACGGCCATGGGCCCATATAATCCAATAAGGATGCAGTGGGTGGTTTACCACAGATCCAGAAATAATTAGCATCTAAAAGAAGGTTTACGCCCACTGCCAAAAGGAGAAATACATTTAAGGCAAGGAAGGATTCCCACAACCCTTTAAGCGTAGGTTTTAGATTATAAACTACGATGGCATAGATCAAAGCGAGGACCATCCCATTGTGCCCAATGAGAAATCTGAAATAATGAAAATGGGGAAACCCGTGAGTTACATCCGGTGTAATCATGGCTTGAAGCATACCCGACATCCCCCAAAAGTATAAAATTTGGAATATGCGTTCCGGCTTCCAGATCATGACGATGGGGATTGCAAGATTGGCGAATCGACAAAGTTGAAATGGGAGATGCAATTTTATATCGAATGATCCGGCAATCAATTCCAGAACGACCCAAACCAGATAATTGGACATAACAATAAATCCAATAATAACGCCGACTCTATCCTGCATGGATTTAGTTAGGTTGTTTTTTGCATACCAGGGGAGTCCAATCCAAAGGGCGATAGATATAATGGTGCCGGCTATATGGTCCACTCCGAATAAAATAAATGGATTGGGCGTAGATAAATAGTGATGGACCATATTTTGCATTTAATGATCCTGTTTTACTTGAATCCCTTTCAATATGGAGTCACATCCACCCCAAAAGGCGATAAGGGCCAGCACACCCATGTGATTATAATTTTCTGCCATGGCACGGAGTGTCAGGGCATGTTGGACGGCAACACCTGCACCTACAAGCATGAGTATTCCACCTATTATTCGTATTCTCCAGTCTATATTTTTCATTATATTTTATGAATGGATACCATTACCAATAAACACAAAAGTTTAGTTGCAAAGAAATTTTGAAAATCAATCATCAATTAATTCGTTAATATTGGGTGGAAATATAATTATTCAACCCCAATACTTTTCGTATAAATTCCATCTACATTTATCTATTATAAATTCAAAGTAAGACTATAAATGACCCTAAAAAATAAAATTACTAGCAGAGATGCACGAATTGGTGTAATCGGATTGGGATATGTGGGGCTCCCCCTGGCCATGGAATTTACTCGTTCCGGGTTCAATGTAACGGGAATTGACATTGATACTGAAAAAGTTGAGAAACTGTCCCGAGGCGAAAATTATATTCAGGATGTGAAAGATACTGATCTAGACCATGCCATTCAGAAGAACTTATTTTCTGCAAGTACTGACTTTTCGGTGATTCAGGACTTGGATGCTATTTCTATTTGTGTCCCTACCCCTTTAAATAAACAAAAAAACCCGGATATTTCATTCATCAATAGTGTGATGAATAGCTTAAAAGATTATATACATCCAGATATGTTAATTGTTTTGGAAAGTACCACTTATCCCGGTACAACCCGTGAATTGATCTTACCTAAACTGACAGAAAAGGGCTACGTTGTAGGAGAAGATTTTTACCTTTGTTTTTCCCCAGAGCGAATTGACCCGGGAAATAAGGAATTCGGCACAGCTAATACACCCAAAGTACTGGGCGGCGTCACCAAAAAATGTGGTGAAATGGGATCTGCACTCTATGAAACCATTGTGAGCCAAGTGGTATCCGTATCTTCACCAGAAGCTGCAGAAATGGTAAAACTTCTTGAAAACACTTTTCGAGCTATTAATATTGGATTGGCAAACGAAGTGGCTATTATGTGTGAAAAATTAAAAGTAGATGTTTGGGAAGTGATTGATGCCGCCGCAACAAAACCATTCGGATATATGAAATTTACACCTGGCCCCGGATTAGGCGGCCATTGTATACCTATCGATCCACATTATTTATCGTGGAAATTAAAAGCATTAGACTATGATGCTCGATTTATCCAACTGGCGGGTGAAATAAATACAGCCATGCCAAGGCATGTGGTCAATCTGGTACGGGATGGATTAAACAGCCAACAGAAATCTATAAAAGGTAGTAACATTTTGGTTATTGGAGTGGCCTATAAAAAGAATGTGAATGATGTGCGGGAATCTCCAGCACTGGATGTGATGAAATTGCTCCAACATGACGGGGCAATTGTATCCTTTTTCGATCCCTATGTTACAGAAGTCCGTTTAAATGGCTCAGTGATGAAGGGAAATAAATCCTTAAGCAGTGATTTTTTGAACCAGACTGATGCTGTCATTATAGTTACAGATCATGATTCTATTGATTTTCAACTCATTCGTACTGAAAGCAGACTCATCATTGATACACGGAATGTGATTGATGGAAATTGTAGTCATGTTGTTAGGCTTGGTGTTGGAAATCGATGATAATATCTAATTGAGTATCTTTCAAAAAGCTTACTTTTATATATTGAATTATAATTCAATGACCATTAATTCTAACCAACCCTATTATAATAACATTGGACGTATGTTTTGTTTCTTTAAGCTTGGACATTTTAATATTTTATTTTATTGTTGAAGATTAGAAATATTTTCTCGTTTTAGGTACATAATAAGTTATATATGAAATGGATATAAATCTTGTATCATATTGGAAATGTTTTTAAGTTTTTCCCGTAATTATATACAATGTCAATACATAATAAAAAGGTTGGTTTAAATGATGAATAAAAACTATATAACAAGGTATCTAATTCTAGTATTGCCATTGCTGTTCATAAACTTGAACGCGCAGGATCAGGTAGACCCTTTAGAAGCGGCACGGCTTGCTAATTCCGCAGCTGAAAAAGCACAAGCAGAAGCAGATGCTGCTACAGATGTAGCTATCCAAGCCGCTGCAGAAAAAGCAGCTTCTGAAGCTCGTTCAAATGCAATACAAGCTAATGAAGATGAGAAAGCACGGAAACTAGCTGAAACCGAGGCTGCAGAAGAAGCAGAATATGATGCCATAGCCAAGACTGCATCAGATGAAGCAAAGAGAAAGATTGCCCTGGAACTTGGGCTCGATGATGATTTTTCAGATTTTGATGATGATGCGGAAACAGAAGATGCTGATAGTAGCGGTGGCGAATTTACTGTTTTGGGCTTTACTCTAAACGGTGGGTTGCCCATTTATTCCGCTGCATTTCTCGAGAATTATTCGGCAGGTGTTACAGGCGGATTAACCATCCATACCAGCTATGGATTTAATGTTGGTTCTTTTGCTTTCTTAACTGATTTGAATGTATTATATGTTGATTATGGCTTAAGTGAAGATTCCGGATTGGACGAATTTGGGAAATTAGGCGTATTTGCACAATTCAGGACAAATACATCGGAGATATTAAGTTTCATACC
>Ga0207991_1000380_pt1 | contig 30545 bp, 28 predicted proteins | sample ETN07SmetaG_FD_185786 | JGI IMG/M metagenome (GOLD analysis project Ga0207991, IMG submission 185786) | Marine microbial and viral communities from oxygen minimum zone, Eastern Pacific Ocean - ETNP2014F14-07SV275 (SPAdes) (version 2) | ecosystem: Environmental > Aquatic > Marine > Oceanic ...
TTAAAGTAGTTTTACCATGGTCAACGTGACCAATTGTTCCCACATTTACGTGAGGTTTGGTTCTTTCAAATTTTTCTTTTGCCATTTTTAATCCCCTATATTCATTCAATTTACGTGGAGCTCACCACCGGATTTGAACCGGTGACCTCTTCCTTACCAAGGAAGTGCTCTACCGACTGAGCTAGGTGAGCACAGTCCTAACCACATGGAGCGGGTGATGGGAATCGAACCCACCTCATTAGCTTGGAAGGCTAAGGTAATACCAATATACGACACCCGCAATTTCCTATTCTCATGTTTCTCTGGTGGAGGGAGTTGGATTCGAACCAACGTACTCAGAGAGAACGGATTTACAGTCCGTCGCCTTTAACCACTCGGCCACCCCTCCAAAAAAACAATCAGACATTATCCCATAACTAATTTCGCTTAGCAAGGATTAAATAGGCTAAATAAAAGGTTTTTAGAAGTTTAATTTAACCGTGAAACACCGCTCTTAACTGCCGCATCAAAAATAGCTTTTGGTACGAGTTCGATTAGCCTTGGATCAAAAGGCTTTGGAATAAAGTAATCTTTACCAAAACTCAGTTCTTTAATTTGATAAACCTCCAATACCGATTCTGGAACAGGTAGTTTTGCTAGGTCTTTAAGTGCATGAACAGCAGCAATTTTCATTTCAGTATTAATAATTTTAGCGTTAGCATCAAGCGCACCTCTAAAAATATATGGAAAACCGAGAACATTATTCACCTGATTTGGATAATCACTACGACCTGTAGCCATTAATACATCATCTCGACAATTGTAAACATCAGAAGGTGAAATTTCTGGATCAGGATTAGATAGTGCAAAAATTATTGGTTTATCAGCCATTGATTTGACCATTTTTTGAGAGACAAGATCACCTCTTGCGACCCCAATAAATACATCAGTACCATCCATAGCATCAGAGAGTGTTTTTTTATCAGTTTCTATTTCAAACAGAGCCTTATATTTATTTACTTTTATTTTTCTATTTTTAGATACAATACCGTTACGATCAACTAAAAGCATATTTTCCCTTTTAATTCCAATTTCTTCTAACAAATTTAAAGTAGCTATACCTGCTGACCCTCCTCCAGCACAAACAACCTTTACTTTACTGGGGTTCTTTCCTTGAATCTCAAGAGCATTCAAAAGGGCTGCAGCAACAATAATTGCAGTTCCATGTTGATCATCATGAAATACAGGAATATTAAGTTCATCTATCAAACGCTCTTCAATTTCAAAACAACGTGGAGCAGAAATATCTTCTAAATTAATGCCTCCAAAAGTAGGGGAAATATTCTTTATTGTATTAATAATTTCATCAACATCCTGAGTATCAAGCTCAATATTAAAAACATCAATATCAGCAAATCGCTTAAATAAAACAGCCTTACCTTCCATCACAGGTTTTGCTGCTAAAGGCCCAATATTACCCAGCCCCAAAACAGCTGAACCATCTGTAATAACTGCTACAAGATTGCCTTTAATGGTAAATTCATTTACAGAATTTGGATTCTTTATGATTTCTCTAACAGGTGCTGCAACTCCTGGACTGTATGCCAAGCTTAAGTCTTCTTCACTATTGAGATTTTTAATTGAAGATACTGTAATCTTTCCTGGACGATCTTGTCGATGATAATCCAGTGCTTTTTCATGAAATTCTAGAGACATGCTTGTGCTGAGTTAATTGAAAAATGCCATTATATAGATGTCTTATAGTGCATTTAAAAGATTTATTATTAAATTAAATAACAATTGAAATCAATTCAAGTATTAGTTATTCTTTAAATAATTCACCTAATAAAATATCAGCTTTAAGTGTATCTAGAGAGGCATTAAGTGTTGTTTCTTCAAAATCTGAAAGCTCGCCATAACTAAGAATTTTTTCAACACCATTTTTCCCCAAAAGAACAGGTTGCGCAAAAAAGCGAGCCTTATCTCCAGAACCTTCAACATATGTACACTCAACTATACCTTTTTCACCATTAAGTGCGCGAACAAGAGATAGTCCAAATTTTGCAGCGGCTTGGCCCATTGATAAAGTAGCAGAGCCACCTCCAGCCTTTGCTTCAACAACCTCAGTACCAGCGTTCTGGATACGTAATGTCATCGCAGCAGCCTCATCTGCATTAAATTGAAATCCAGACTGAGAGAGTAATGGCAATATAGTAATCCCCGAATGCCCTCCAATAACTGGAACATTTACATCTTCAGGGTTTACACCATTGACTTCAGCAACAAAGGTATTTGAACGGATAATATCTAGCGTTGTAATCCCAAATAACCGTGCTGGATCATAAACACCTTTTTGTTTTAAGATACTAGCAGCAATAGCAACAGTAGTGTTGACAGGATTTGTAATTATGCCAATTAATGCTTTTGGGCAAGTATCTGCACAAATAGAAACAAGATTTTTTACAATTCCTGCATTAATATTAAAAAGATCTGATCGATCCATACCTGGCTTGCGTGCAACGCCAGCTGATATTAATACAATATCAGCACTTACTAGAGCGGGTGAAGGATCTTCCCCAGAAAACCCTGTTACTTTCACATCAGTTGGGATATGACTTAAATCTGCTGCAACACCTGGTGTTACGGGTGCGATATCATATAATGAAAGTTCAGTACCATTTGGCAGCTGTGTCTTTAATAATAAAGATAGTGCTTGTCCAATACCCCCAGCGGCTCCTAAAATTGCAACTTTCATAACACCTCCTAAAAAAAATAAAACATAACCATATAACTAGGCCAACAATTAATCATCAACTAGATTGTTAAGATCAAAATAAGTCTAACTTTCACTTATCAGATTCAAAGTAAGTTATTCATAGAAGCAATGTTGCTCACAGAAATCTCTTTCGGACAAATCACTTCACAATGACGATGATTTGAACAACTTCCAAAACCTTCTTCTTCCATCTGATTTATCATCCTTTCTGCACGCTTTTTACTTTCAATTTTTCCATGTGGTAACCGTTCAAAATGATTTATTTTTGCAGCAACAAACAAGCTTGCTGAAGCATTTGGACATACTGCAACACAAGCGCCACATCCTATACAAGTGGCAGAGTCAAATGCGCAATCAGCATCATCTTTATTGATTAATTGAGAATTAGCTTCAGGTGCAGAACCAACAGAAACTGAAATAAACCCTCCAGACTGAATGATTCGATCAAATGACTCTCGCATTACCGCTAAATCTTTAACAATTGGAAAGCTTTTTGCACGCCATGGTTCAATCCAAAGTTCATGCTGATTAGCGTAATCTCTCATATAGAGCTGACAGGTTGTAGTTGCTTTTTTTTCACCATGTGGATGGCCATTTATAACAAGTGAGCATGTACCACAAATCCCCTCTCTACAGTCATGATCAAAAACAATACAATCCTCTCCTTTATCAATAAGTTGTTCATTTAGCTGGTCAAGCATCTCTAAAAATGAAGTATCACTATCAATGTTATCTATCTGATAGGTAACAAAATTTCCTGTACTTTGAGTATTTTTTTGGCGCCAGATATGTAGAATAAAATTCATTTATAATCCCTCAAAGTTGGCTTAATAAATTCAAAATTAAGGTGCTCTTTATGTAGCGTTGGATCAGTATCCTTATATTCCCATGCTGCTACATAGCTAAACTTCTCATCATCCCTCATTGCATCACCACTTTCAGCTAAATATTCAAGACGTGCATGAGCGCCACAAGATTCTTCACGATCTAAAGCATCAATACACATTAAATGCCCTAGCTCGATAAAATCAGCAACTCTGCCTGCTTTCTCTAAAGTTTGGTTAAAGTCACTTTCTATACCTGTAACCTTAATGTTTTCCCAAAAGTCTAACTTTAGTTCTTTTATATTTTTTATAGCAGCTTTAAGCGTGTCCTCATCCCTTGACATTCCGCAAGCAGCCCACAATATAGTTCCTATTTTTTTATGAAAATAATCTGGAGAATGCATCGGTTTTGGTGCATTCATGAGCTTATCTATACGAGCCTTAACTGACTCAATTGATGCAATAACTTCTGGGTGATCATCACCCACCTCTTCAAATTTAGTGCGAGCTAGGTAGTTAGCCACCGTTTGAGGGGCTATAAAATACCCATCTGCCAAACCTTGCATTAATGCAGATGCTCCTAGGCGATTTGCCCCATGATCAGAAAAGTTAGCCTCTCCACACGCGAACAAACCATCAATAGTTGTCATTAAGTTGTAATCCACCCATAATCCGCCCATTGTATAGTGGGGAGCTGGATAAATTTTCATTGGAACTTCATAAGGATTCTCACCTGTAATGCTTTTATACATATCAAATAAGTTGCCATATTTTTCTTTAACTTTATCAATTCCAATTTTTTCAATTACCGAAGAAAAATCAAGATAAACACCTAATCGCTGATTGTTAAATACTGATCCTACTCCTCTACCCTCATCACAAATGCCCTTCAAAGCTCTCGAAGCGATATCTCTTGGCACTAAATTAGCAAAAGCTGGATACATTCGTTCAAGAAAATAGTCTCTATCTTCCTCATTAATATCATTTGGATCTTTGTCACAATCTTCTGCGCTTTTTGGCGACCATATTCGACCATCATTGCGCAACGATTCACTCATCAAAGTTAATTTTGACTGACTATCTCCAGTTGGCGGAATACATGTTGGATGAATTTGAGTAAAACTTGGGTTAGCAAAATAGGCGCCATTTTTAAAAGCTCGCCATGTTGCAGAAGTGTTGCAACCCAAAGCATTAGTAGAAAGATAGTAAGCATTACTATAACCACCAGTGCACATTACTACGCAGTCAGCAACATGCGATGAAATTTCGCCACTAACTAAATTTCGAACCACGACTCCGCGAGCCTTACCATTAATAATGATAAGCTCCAACATTTCAGTTCTAGACTGATGCTTTACTCTTCCGGAAGCTATTTCTTTACTCATTGAACTATAAGCACCTAACAATAGCTGTTGGCCAGTTTGGCCTCGAGCATAAAAAGTACGAGAAACTTGCGTTCCACCAAAAGATCTGTTTGCTAAATAACCACTGTACTCTCTTGCAAAAGGAACACCTTGTGAGACTGCTTGGTCAATAATATTGCAACTTAATTGAGCTAAACGGTATATATTTGACTCTCTTGCACGAAAATCACCGCCCTTAATTGTGTCGTAAAAAAGCCTCCAAGTACTATCGCCATCATTTTGATAATTCTTACTTGCGTTAATTCCGCCCTGAGCAGCAATAGAATGTGCTCTGCGAGGACTATCGTTATAGCAAAAAGATTTGATATTATAGCCCGCCTCACCAAGTGTTGCGCACAATGAGGCGCCAGCAAGGCCTGTACCAATAACAATAACATTATATTTTTTTCGATTCTGTGGTGCAATTAAAGCCAATTCAAATAAATGTTTTTCCCATCTATTTTCCAAAGGGCCTGTAGGCACATTAGGGTTAAACTTTTGCATATAAAATACCAAATGGAATGGAAACAAAGCCTACCATAATTACTAGAACAATAATAAGTGCCAAACCTTTACATTGCTTACTAGTAATTCCTAAAGTTTGTAATACATTAGTCAAACCATGATGAAGATGTGTCGATATTGCAACCATCCCCAAACCATAAACAGCCCACATTAATGGATTTTGAAAAATTGACTGAAGTTCAGAATAAAGATCGACTGGATCTATGGTAAGCATTTGAACGCTATGAATCACTATAAAAATCAAAATTATAGAAGCCCCTGACCAAGCAACTACCCTTGGAACAGCTTTAGGATAGGGTTTTTTATAACCTTCACCGAAACTCTCGTTATTAGATAATTGCCTTGTAATTGCAATTACAACATGAAATACAATTGTGAGTGCTAATAAGGCAAGCAATATAGGATACAAAAGTGAGCTATTGAGCCAGACATAAAAACTACTAAAAGCAGCTTCACCCGAATGAAAAGTTAAAACACTAAAAAGATGAAATATTAGATACAAAAACCAAAAAAGTCCAGCAATAGCCATCATTTTCTTTAGACGAACAGTGCGATTTTTAGTAGAGTTCATCGAATTCTTGACGTTGCTGAAGATTTTCTTTATTAATTGAATGATATTTCATACTATTCATCAAATAACTATTAGATAGAATAAGCTTTAATTAAGGATTAGTATTATATTTTAATAGAGTCTGAATTTTATTCTTAATTTATCTACCTTTTAAATATTTTTATATAATGAAATTAAATTTAATCATATATCTAAGTAGGACTCCATTGAATCATCTAATGCTTCAAGCCATGGCGTATGGTGAGTTGGAGACTGGGTTCCTGTCATCAGAGATGCATGAGATTTATCTCTAAAAGTCATAATTCCGTCTTTTTTGTTATGCTTCCAATCCTTAAATGTCCTGTTGACTCCCACTATATCAAAGTTGGGATAATCAGTTTCATCAATTAACATTTGAGTATATGCTCCTTGAAAGTCAATTGCATATGCAGCATCGTCCTGAGCTGTTTCCCTTTCATGCCATTCTAGAGTATGAGCTTCCATCTCTTTAAAGGAAGGCAAAACTATTCTTTCTAAAATAACATCTCGAGCATACCAAGCTTGAGCATCAAACATATTGAAGGTATACCATTGATCTTGCATACCTAAATACATAAGTTTTGGATTTTTCTCCCATACAACGCCTTTAAATAAGTCTAATGGATAGAGAATATTGTTTGTTTTTAAGCGAAGCGAATCTGGCAAGAAAGGAAAGTGGTGTATATACCCTGTACACAATATAATTGAATCAACATCTTTAGAGCTGCCATCAGCAAAATGAGCAGTATTGCCGTCTACTTTAATTAATGCAGGCTTCTCCACCCAATTATCTGGCCAACCAAACCCCATTGGCGCTGTTCGATAACTACTTGTAATCGATTTAGCTCCATATTTATAGCATTGTGATCCAATATCTTCAGCGGAGTAACTACTTCCGATTATTAATATATCTTGGCCTTCAAACTCTAAAGCATCTCTAAAGTCATGGGCATGTAATATTCTGCCATTAAAGTGACTAAAGCCCTCATAACTAGGAACATTAGGGGTTGAAAAATGTCCAGAAGCAACAATAACGTAATCAAATTCTTCAGAATACATCTCGTCATCAATAAGGTTGCTTACAGATACAGTAAATAACTCACTTTTCTCATCATATTCAACACTTCTTACAGCAGTGTTAAATCTAATTTTATCTCTTATATTTGCTTTTTCTACTCTTCCTTGAATATAATCAAACAAAACCTCTCTTGGCGGAAAAGAGGCTATCGGATGACCAAAGTGCTCTTCAAAGTAATAGTCTGCAAATTCCAAACACTCTTTGGGGCCATTGGACCAAAGATAACGGTACATACTACTATGAGCAATTTCACCATGTTTATCAAGCCCTGTCCTCCAGCTGTAATTCCATAAGCCTCCCCAGTTATCTTGCTTTTCAAAGCAAACAATTTCTGGAACATCCGTACCAGCATCTTCCGCTGACTTAAAGGCTCTTAACTGAGCTAAACCGCTAGGACCTGCGCCAATGATTGCTACTTTTTTATTCATTATATTACTTTTTAAAAAAACATATTATAAATTAAAATATCGATCTAGATGCCATCAATAAAAATCAAATAATTGAGCCGTATTTATCTAACAAATAATTGTGGTAATATATGGTAAATAATGGTATAAAATGGCTTTATGTTTCGTGGAATTCACCTCTTATCCATTGATGCTAAGGGTAGAATCAAAATTCCTACCCGTCATCAAGAACAAATTGCCAAAATCTGCTCCGGAAAAATGGTTCTGAGCGTTCATCCAGATGACTCTTGCTTAGTTCTTTACCCATTAGCTGATTGGCAAAATCTAGAAAGAAAAATCGCAGAACTTCCTTCCTTAAATATTCACTCAAAAAGACTTTCTAGAAAACTTATAGGTCATGCCAATGAATGTGATTTAGATAAAATTTGTAGAATACTAATTCCAGCATCTCATAGAAATTACGCTGGTTTAAAAAATAAAGTAGTTCTAAGTGGTCAAGGGTATAGTTTTGAAATTTGGGATGAACAAGCCTGGAAAGAACAAATAGAAAAACTCGAGAAATTAAGCACTCAAGTCGAAATTCCTCCAGAAATTTTAAAACTTTCACTTTAATTTCATGCTATCAATTAGCACTATAAATTAATGATAGTTTCAAATCATCATGATTCTGTACTTTTTAATGAATCTTTAGAGGGTCTAAATATCAATCCAAATGGAGTTTATGTTGATGCTACCTTGGGAAGGGGTGGACACACAAAAGGACTACTTGATCAACTTGGTAATTCAGGAAAAGTTATTGCATTTGATCAAGATATAGAAGCAATTAACTATGCCAAAGAAAACCTCAATGACTCTCGCCTAACTTCAGTTCATTCAAATTTCTCAAAATTAGAATACGAGCTAGATAACTTAAACCTGTTAGGAAAAATTAATGGAATATTAATGGATTTAGGAATCTCTTCACCACAAATAGACAATGCCAATAGAGGCTTTAGTTTTAATAAAGATGGCCCTCTCGATATGAGAATGGATCAAACACAGAAACTAACTGCAGCAATCTGGTTAAGAGAATGTAGCGAAATTGAAATTGCTAACGCTCTTTACAACTATGGTGATGAAAAAAGAAGTAGAATTATTGCCTTAACTATCAAAAAATATCTACAAAATAACGAGATTAATACTACTTTAGATTTAGCTAATCTTATTTCTACAGTTGTCAAACCAGGCAAAAATAAACACCCTGCAACTCGCTCATTTCAAGCAATTAGAATCGTGATTAATGACGAGTTAAACAAACTATCAGAGGCACTTGATCAAAGCATTGGAGCCCTATCAACTAATGGAAGGCTGGCTATAATTACGTTCCATTCAATTGAAGATCGAATTGTTAAGCAATTTATCCGCAAACATTCGCGTCCTAAAGAGCTATTAAAGGGCTTACCTATAAGAACTGACGATAACTCTCAATGCATCCTAAAAGATTTGGGGAAAATTAAACCTTCTAGACAAGAGATATTAAGTAATAGAAGATCTAGAAGTGCCATTTTGAGATTGGTAGAAAAATGCTAGCAATCTTGAAAAAATCATTCATTATCAACACTTTATTATTAATCTTAATAATTTCACTTTCAATAATGAGTATTCATTGGCATCACCAAATGTACTTACTTTACAAACAAGAAAAAATAGTTAAAGAGCAACATGAGCACATTAATGCAATAAATAGACAGCTTCTGATGGAGTACTCTGAACTTCAAAGTGGCGTTTCGATCTTTCAAATATCACAAGAAAAGCTATTGATGTTTCCTCCAATTGAAACTCAAGACGTTTCAATATGAAAATCAAAAGAGTTCAAAATTACTGGAATAGGCAAGCTTTAGTCAAAATATTTTTTATTGCAATAGTATTTATTTTTATCTATAGAGCTTTTAGCATTACAGACATCAAGGCAAATGATGTATCTCTAAAAATTAAGGCATCAAATAAAGCTGAACTAACAATTAAAGAAAATAGTATAAGAGGAAATATCCTAGATAGAAAAGGAAATATCCTTGCTATTAATCTAATTCATAAAAAAATTAATCTTGATCCAATGATTATTCAAGATGAATATATAGAAGCTTTGGCAGAAGCTTTGATGATTCCTATTGAAGAATTTAGGGATGCTATTGAAAACAAGAGGGCAAATAATCGAAAATATTACATAGCTAGGAAAAACTTAAAAGTGACTGACCCTATTCTCAAAAATATTGCAAGATTAAAACAAAAAAAACAATGGTTAAACGTTTGTGAAACTAAATTGATAGCGCCTTCCAATAACTTAATTGATAAAGCTAAATTATTGATTGGTATTGAACCAGAAATAAAAGAAAAAATTGAAAGAAAATCATGTGATAACAAAATAATTGCTGGAGTAGCTATTGAATCTAACGGTTTTCGCTACTATCCAAAAAAAGATTCAATAGCGCCATTACTTGGAAAAACTAACATAGAGAATGCTGGCGTTTTTGGTATTGAGGCTGAGTATGATCAATATTTAGCTGGAATTGATGGTGTTAAAAAAATTACTGACAACAAAGAAAGCTCCAGCATCTACTATGAAACTAAAATAATTAAAGAATTTGAAAATGGTACAGATATTAATTTAACGATTGATGCAGATATTCAATTTCATGTATTCAACGCAATAAAAGAGCAAGCGGAATTTCATGAAGCAGATGCTGCATCTGCTATTGTGCTATCGCCAAATGGTGAGATACTCGCTCTCGCTAACTACCCTTCAACAGATCCAAACAACCATCAAAACTATAGTGCTGATGATTACCGAAATCGTGTCTTATCTGATAAAACTGAGCCAGGCTCAACAATGAAACCATTTACAATGCTTTTAGCTTTAGATAAAGGTGTGATTAGTGCAACCGATGATGAATTAATTGATGTTACTGAACGAGTTGGAAAGATATTGCCAGATAATAAATATTTTGAAATGACAATCCAACTTATTCTAGAAAAATCACATAATCTTGGCACAATTGTAGTTTCTGAAAGACTTGAGAATGAGGATTTTTATAACTCTTGGAATAAATTAGGATTTGGAAAATCACTAGGTCTGATGCCAAGTGTTGAAAACCCTGGACAATTAAGGCACTATAGCAAATGGGGTTTAAGTGATAAACGCTCATTATCCTTCGGTCATGGGCCTATGACTACAAATCTAGCGCAGCTAGCTAGAGCCTACCTCATATTTGCAAATGATGGTGCTTTACCTTCACTCAAACTTATAAAAAACACATATGATGATCAAATGCAGCAAGTATTTACTCCAGAATCAACCCGAAGGATTGCAGAAATACTTGACTCAGTTGTCTCCATGAAGGGCTCAGGATATCGTGCAGTTATCGATGGCTATGAGATTGCAGGAAAAACGGGTACAGCAGAAATGGTTATAGATGGAAAATACAGTAAAGATGGAGCTAAGCGTACCTATTTTGTAGGTTTTTCACCAGTGGTTAATCCTAAATATATTATGGCTGTTAGGCTTGATTACCCTAAAAAATGCTTTGTTTCTTGGGACCCAACTTTGAGAAATCGATGTGAAGGCTCAAACTCTGCCGCTATGGCATTTAAAAAAGCAATGGAAAGAATACTTATTAATGATCCAGAGATTCAGTCAAAGTTAGAAAGCTAATTTTTTTTCTTGGAATTTGAATTAACCTTACCCTTCATAATTTTTTCCATTACGATCTTTTGTTCTTCATAAGTTTTTGCTGAAGAAATAGAAGCTTTTGTTGATTTTCTTTCATAGTATTTCTCAGCGGCTGTCAAAGCATAACTAAACTCCTCTTTAGCTTCATACTCACTTAAAAATGGCTCCAATACACTTAACTCTTCCAGACGTGAATAAATCCTAGGTTTAGCCTTATAGGGCATCAATAGAGCCTCCTTAGTAAGGTCTACTTCAACCTGAGAAAAACGAATTAACTCAACTAAAACATCTGACTTTGGTAGCCTTCTTGCTCGCTCTTCAATTACGCTAGAAGACTCAGGATCGTTAACTAAAGAAGGGTAATTTATTACGCATGAAATCATTCTTGACATCAAACTCTTCATGCTCGACGATGAAGTTGCTTTTATATCTATGCGATAAGGTTGATTTGTTGGTTGATCAATTTCATATGGATTTCCATCAAATACCGGGGGTTCATTTAAAGTATTCTGCTCTATGGCTTTCTCTACATGAGAAATATTTTGACCAATTGTTTCAGCAACGCCCTCGATTAATTGCTGGCGATATATAGGATAGGTAACTAAATTAATTAATGCAGCAGTTTTTTCTAAAAATAGGGTTTTTCCTTCAATTGTTTCAAAAGGAACCTCTGACTTAATATGATCAAATAAAAAACTTGAAAGAGTTTGAGACTCTTTAACTCTATTCGTAAAGGATTTTACTGACTCACGTTTAATTAAAGTATCTGGATCCTCGCCCTCAGGCAAAATCAAAAATTTAATGAGTAAACCAGCGGTAATAGCTGGTAATGACGTCTTTAACGCCTTCCATGCTGCATCACGACCTGCCTTGTCGCCATCAAAGCAAAAAACAATAGTTTCAGCAGAGCGAGATAAAACTTGTAAATGAGCAGGCGTAGTCGCAGTTCCTAGAGTCGCAACAACGCTCGTTATACCCTGTTGATGAAGAGCTATGACATCCATATAGCCTTCAACTACTAAAATATAATCAATCCTTCGGCTATACTTGCGACAGTGATATAAGCCATAAAGCTCTTTTGATTTTGAGAATAGAGGCGTTTCAGGTGAATTTAAATATTTTGGATTATCTTTACTTGATAAAACTCTTCCACCAAAACCAATAACATTTCCTTTTGTATTGTGAATTGGAAACATTAAGCGATCACGAAAACGATCATAGTAATCATTTTCCTTATCTTTTTTTGATACCAACATCCCCATTACCACAAGATCCTGAATAGACTCCTCACTACTTTTGTAGTTGTCAAAAAGATTACTCCAACCCGGCGCTGCAAAACCAAGCTCGAATCGTTTAGCTATACTGCCGCTTATGCCTCGTTTTTTAGCATAATCAACTACTTTCTTTTTTGCAGGGGATTGTTTTAACTGATTCTGATAAAAACTACTGAGTTCTGCCATTAAATTATTGTAGCGCTTAAAGCGCGAATCAACTGGCTTAGCAGTTTGGTCATAAATGACAGAAATGCCTGATTCACCAGCTACAGTTTCGATTGCCTCAACAAAAGCTAAATGATCAAACTTCATTATAAAATCAATTACTCCACCACTCTCACCACAACCAAAGCAATGATAAATTTGCTTAGTAGGTACGACAGTAAAAGAAGGTGTTTTCTCTTCATGGAAGGGGCAGCAAGCCTTATAGTCCTTCCCTGCCTTCTTTAATGACACACGCTTATTAATTAGACCAACAATATCTACTCTATTAGGTAAATCATTGATAAAATCTCTGTCAATAAATGGCATAATTTATAAGGTTATTTTTACTTTCATTTCTTTTTATTTTAATGTTAAAAATCGAATTTATTCACCCTAAATTTTTACCAACCTGGATATTAATTTTACTAATGCGAATTGGGGTTTTTATTCCCTTTCAATTCCAAGTAATCCTTGGCAAAATAATCGGCAAGGTTATTTATCCTTTTATGTCAAAATTACGGGCAACAGCCTATTCTAATATCTCTAACTGTTTTCCAGAAAAAAAACAACCACAGGTTACTTTATTAGTTAAGCAGCATTTTGAAGCAATTGGTATTAGTCTTTTTGAAACAGCAAATGCTTATTATGGAAGCGATAGAAAAATTAAAAAATTATTCACTATCAGCAATGAACATCATTTTAGAGATGCCTTAAAAAAAGAAGGTGGCATTATTTTGCTTTGCTCGCATTTTATGCCACTGATGTTAGGCAGTCGTGCATTACTTATTAACAATACAATAGCTAATATTTACCGCCCTCAAAATAATCCGTTATTTGACCAAGTTATGGTTAAAGGTTACATGAAAAATGGTGCTGTAATGATTAAAAGTACTGATACCAGATCAATCATAAAAGCTATAAATAACAGCCTACCAATTTGGTATGCTCCAGACCAAGATCTAGGAATTAATAATAGTGTTTTTGCACCTTTATTTGGTATTGAAACTGCAACAGCAACAGCTACTGCAAGACTTGCTAAAAATAATAATACTCGGGTTATTCCATACAGTTTTATCAGAACTAAGAATGGATACGAAATGTCATTTGAAAAACCGCTTGAAAATTATCCAAGTGATGATCCTATTAACGATGCGTTTATTACTAACCAAATTTTAGAAAAACAAATAAACAGAGCACCAGAACAATATTTATGGATTCATCGTCGCTTTAAGACAAGGCCAGAGGGTGAAGAAAATTTTTACAAATATAATTAAAATATTCTATTAGAAATAAAACAATTAAAAAAAATAGCGTATAATTTGCAACTTAATTTTTGTCACATCTAACGTTTTATTATGTCAATTGATACACAAGCTATTATTAAAGAATATCAAAAAGATGCAAGTGATACTGGCTCTGCCGATGTTCAGGTTGCCCTATTAACTGCACGAATCAAGCATTTAACTGAGCACTTTAAAACACATAAAAAAGATCACCACTCTAGAAGAGGACTTCTTCGCTTGGTATCTCAGCGTAAAAAATTACTTTCTTATGTTAAGAATAATGATATTGCCTCTTATTCAAATTTAATTTCACGTTTAGGATTAAGAAAATAATCATTAAAGTTGAAATTAAATAAAAGCCCCTATTTTGGGGCTTTTTTATTGGTTGTCGATTAAAATAGAGACATGGAACTCTCAGCTAATTATCAAAACATATCTGATCTCAAAAGACGATTGAGCGCTTTATCTGAGTATTTAGATGTTGATGAGAAAAGAGATCGCTTAGAAGAAGTAAGATTAGAGCTAGAAAATCCAGAGATATGGTCTAACCCTGATAAAGCAAAAGCTTTAGGAAAAGAAAAAGTTCAACTCGAAACACTTTGCAGTGCATTTGAACATTCCTCTGGTGTTTTAAATGATGCTAAAGAACTTCTCGAGATGGCAGAGACAGAGAATGAGGAAGACGCAGTTAAGGGAATTATTTCTGATTTAAATGACATAGAAACCTCAATAGCTTCATTTGAATTTCAGCGAATGTTTAGTGGAGAAATGGATCAAAATTCTGCTTACTTGGATATTCAATCTGGCTCTGGAGGAACAGAGGCTCAAGACTGGGCTGAAATGTTATTACGTATGTATTTACGTTGGGGTGATAAGCACAATTTCAAAGTTAAGCTTATCGAAGTTTCTGCTGGTGAAGTTGCTGGTATTAAATCTGCAACTATTCACTTTGATGGCGACTATGCATTTGGTTGGCTCAGAAGTGAAATAGGGATCCATCGATTAGTACGTAAATCACCTTATAATGCTAATGGGAAAAGACACACCTCATTTTCTTCAGTATTCGTATCTCCTGAGGTTGATGATGATATTGAAATTGATATTAATCCTGCAGATCTTCGTATAGATACATATCGCGCCTCTGGGGCAGGTGGACAACATGTTAACAAAACAGAATCAGCAGTCAGAATTACTCATTTACCAACATCAACTGTTGTTCAATGTCAAGATGGTCGATCACAGCATGCTAATAAAGATCAAGCAATGAAGCAATTAAAATCAAAACTTTATGAACTTGAGACACAGAAAAGAAACAGCGAAAAACAAGAACTTGAAGATTTAAAATCAGATATCGGTTGGGGCCATCAAATCCGATCATATGTCCTTGATCAGTCACGCATTAAAGACTTAAGAACGGGTGTTGAGAGTAGCAATACTCAAGATGTTTTGGATGGAAATATAGATCAATTTATTGAAGCAAGCCTTAAAGCAGGGCTCTAGAATATAAATAACTTCATCTCGCTGTATTGCATCGGTAAAATTGTTTCATTAAAAATAATGCACATCAAATGAACGCTGTAGACAAAATCCAATTTAATGAAAAAGGGTTAGTGCCTGTAATAACTCAGGACTTTGTAACAAGTGAGGTCTTAATGATGGCTTGGATGAATAAAGAAGCCTTATCTCTAAGTATAAAAACTCAAAAGGTCGTTTACTTCTCTAGATCTAGGCAAAAGTTATGGTTCAAAGGGGAAGAGTCTGGACATACTCAACAAATCATTGAGATTTATACCGACTGCGACCAGGACGTTATTATGCTCAAAGTGAATCAAAAAGGTGGTATTGCTTGTCATACTGGTCGTGCTAATTGTTTTTTTAATAAATTAGAGAATAATAAATGGGTAAGTATTGCTGAGGTAATAAAAGACCCTAAAGAAATCTATGGATAAAATTCTACTGAACTTAGAGAAGATACTAGAGCAACGAAAAACTGCATCTCCAGATAAATCCTATGTTGCCTCTTTATACAATGAAGGCACCAATAAAATATTAGAAAAAATTAGTGAAGAGTCAGAAGAAGTAATTATGGCTGCTAAAAATGAAGGGAATGCAGAAATCATTCATGAAATTGCAGATCTATGGTTTCATACCTTAGTTTTACTTCGTCACAAAAATATTAGCGTTAAAGAAATTGAATCTGAATTAGCTCGCCGTTTTGGAATATCAGGGCATGAAGAAAAAGATTCTAGAAATAAATAGATTACATAAATACTATATTTATTCTAATAACTCAATAGCACTTATAATTCCATCTGCGACGTCAGTAATTCTTTTATTTTTATCCATCGCCGTCTTACGAAGTATTTGGTAAGCCTCATCTTCGGTGATTTTTTTATGCTTCATTAATAAGCCTTTTGCTTTTTCTACTGCCTTTCTCTCGGCTAACTGACTTCGAGTGGCATCTAGCTCGTCTTTGAGTGCCTGAAACTCCCTAAAACGCGCAATCGCAACATCAATAATTGGCTGAACTCTCTTCTCTTCAAGACCGTCAACAATATAAGCATTAACACCTGACTTAATAGCAGTACCTGCCATGTGTTCTTCAGAACTTTCAGTAAACATAACAATAGGTTTAGGCTTAGTCTTATTGACCTCTCTCAGGTTAGCAAAAACAGCCTCATCTGGAATATCAGCATTAACAATAACAACGTCAGCATGGGTAATTTCATTGCTAGTCGCAAGATTGGAGGTTCCATCTAAACGACAAATTACTTCATGACCTTTATCTTGAAGGGCACGACGAAGAATAGCAGAGCGCCCCATATTCTCATCGACTAAAATAATTTTAAGCGCTGTCTGTTTCATTTTAATTTGATTCATTTGAACTTTTTTTATTGAGCATCACTATACCTCATTAAGCTTGTCTTTCTCATACGATTAGTTTAATTATTTAATTAAACATAAATTAATAGCATCAGCTGGCGGCGAAATGAATGAAAATCCGCCAGCTTAGCCATAAAACCTCTACTCCAAGGAGATGGATAAAAAGTAGAAGCTACAAAATAAAGAAGTAATACCACTCCTTAATTTGATTCTTTTATTACACATTACTTAGATACAAACTCTGGGTAAGCTTCTAATCCACATTCAGTAAGATCTACACCATCGTCTTCTTCTTCCGCGCTAACACGTATTCCGATAATAGATTTAAGTGCATACCAAACCAGTCCAGAGGCAATAAATACCCATACAAAAATGGTTACAGCGCCAATTAGCTGACCAGAAAATGTGACATCACTGTTAGTAAGTGGTACAGCCAAGAGGCCCCATAATCCAACAACTCCGTGAACTGAGATTGCACCGACTGGGTCATCAATTCTCAGTTTGCGATCAAACCATACTATCGAGAGAACTACAAGAATTCCTCCAACAGCTCCAATTAGAGTTGCTACTAAGGCACTTGGCGTGTCTGGACCAGCTGTAATTGCTACAAGGCCTGCCAGGGCACCGTTTAGTGCCATTGTTAAGTCTGCCTTACCGAACCAAATCTTAGCAAATAGAAGTGCTGCTATTACACCGCCAGCTGCTGCTGCATTTGTATTAACAAATACCATTGCAACTGCATCAGCGCTCTCCTTACTAGCCATTGCTAATACCGAGCCACCGTTAAAGCCAAACCAACCCATCCACAAAATAAATGTACCGAGAGTAGCCAAAGGTAGGTTTGCACCTAAAATTGGTTTCGAATTTCCAGCTTCATCATATTTTCCCTTTCTTGGGCCAAGCAATAAAACACCTGCAAGTGCTGCTGAAGCTCCTGCCATATGAACAATACCGGAACCAGCAAAATCATAAAATCCAAAATCACTTAAAGAGTATAGGCCAAAAACACTTGCGCCTCCCCATGTCCATGATCCTTCTAAAGGATAGATAATGGTCGTAAATATTACGGCAAAAGCAAAGAAACTAAATAACTTCATTCTCTCCGCAACTGCTCCAGAAACTATAGACATTGAAGTAGCTACAAATACTACTTGAAAATAGAAGTCTGAGGCATTAGAGTAGGTCTCTCCTTGCCCACTTATTCCTGATAATAATGCTCCACCACCATACATCAAGTCATAGCCATAAATCATATACATCGTACAAGCAATGGCAAATAAACCAATATTTTTAGTTAAGATTTCTGCTGTATTTTTAGTTCTCACTAATCCAGCCTCAAGCATTGAGAAACCTGCTGCCATCCACATAACTAATGCACCCATTACTAAAAAGTAAAAGGTATCAAGGGCGTATTGTAATTCAAATATTTGATTTTCCATAAGTTTCCCCTATACTGCGTCTGGACCAGTTTCACCCGTACGAATACGAACTACCTGTTCCAAACTTGATACAAAAATTTTACCGTCGCCAATCTTGCCACCATTGATCTTGCAAGCAGAAGTGATGGACTCTATGACTTCATCAAGTTGCTCCTTAGTGATGGCGATCTCTATCTTTACTTTAGGTAAAAATTCAACTACAAATTCCGCTCCCCGATAAAGTTCAGTATGACCTTTTTGTCTGCCAAAACCTTTAACTTCAGTTGCTGTAACGCCAGTTACATTTATTTCGGATAGAGCTTGTCTTACACTATCCAACCTTTTTGGCTGAATAATCGCTGTTACCATTTTCATATTAATACTCCATATAACAAAAACAAAAAGGCCCACTACCTCAAAAAAAGGTAGCAGGCCTCTATACCAGTTCAGCTCAACTTTAAACTGACGAAAAAAAACGCTTATCTAGGTTAATTCCCAAATAAACGTCATTGTCTTTTCTTAAAAACCAACGTTGGAATTCAAGTACTAGGAATTATACATATCAAAATTATTTAGTGTTCAGTATTTTTAGGAATTCTTCTTCTGTTAGGATTGAAACACCGTTTGCATTGGCTGATTTAAGCTTTGATTGCCCAACACTTTCACCAGTAATTAGAAAATCAGTTTTTGAACTTACACTCTTACTTACAACAATACCAAGAGCTTTAGTTTGCTTTTCTAATTCAGCTCGAGGCCGACTCATTGCTCCAGTAAAAACAATTTTTTTATTACGAAAAGGGCCATCACTTTGGATAGCATTTATTGATAAAAATGTTTTTTCTAATTCAAAGCCTCCTAAAACCAAAGCATCATATTGAGGTTTAACTGATAACAAACCCTTAAAAATAAGCTCAGCAGTGAGCTCAGCAAATCCATCAATATTTGAAATATCTTCAACTGATAAATTAAAAACTTGACTGATGGAATAGTTCTTTAATAGGTTTTCACAGTTACCCATTCCTAACCTGTTAACCCCAAAAGCAGCTAAAAAACGCCAATCTTCTATACTTTCTTGCCTTGATCTAATTAGCTGTTCAGTCAGATTTTGAGAAGTTTTCTCTCCAAAACCCATAGAGATTAAATCAGTTGCTTTTAAAGTATAAATATCACTAACTTGCCGAATACCTTGGTCATATAGCTTTTGAATTGTAGCCTGTCCAAATCCATCATTGTTAGCTAATATTTTATAAAAATAAACCATTTTCCCTATAATTTGATCAGGGCAAGAGTCGTGATTTAGGCACATTAAAAAGTCTGAATCCCACGATAGTTTGGCATTACAGCTTGGGCATTGGGCTGGTATATCTACTTCTGCAGGCTTAAGAACCTTATTAATTTTAGGTATAACTAATCCGCTTCGAGTTAATTCCACAACACTTCCAGAACCAAGTCCTTGTTCTTTTACAAGTCCATAATGGTGCCCAGTTGCACGATATATTGTGGCACCACTAAGCAGTGTCGGTTCTAATTCAGCAACCGGTGTAATCTTTCCGGTCCTACCAACTTGAGCAGTTACAGATAAAACTTTAACTTGGGCTTTTTCTTTATTTTCTTTATATGCTATTTGCCAGCGATGAAATTTTCGATTCGAACCCATATGTGTTTTAAGTTCTGGATTAATTACCTCAAAAACCGCGCCATCTATATCAAAGTCAACTCCAGCCTCTAGCTCATTTACAATATTTTCAAAATTATTGGTAAATGTATCTATATCTCCCAACCATTTTGGCAACTGACTAAAGGGAACAAATAATGCAGCCTTATTAGTTATTGCATCTAAAGCAAAGTGATTCAACTCTTTTTCTTTAATAAGGCTAGCTTGAAAGTTTCTTGGATATTCAAAGTGATTGCTGAGATGAGACTCAAAATAACTCCTCTTTACAACAATTTCTCCAGCTCCCTGACCTCTTTGACTATCATTAAAAACTCCAAGTCCTCTTTTAAAAACTCTACTTATGTCACTACCTTTATTACCATCACCTCTTGTATAAAGCTTAGTTCCATCGTCATAGCCAGCGAAACCATCTAGTTTAGCGGTACCTTTTAATTGAACATCTTTAAGAAGAAGATTAATCTCTTCAGAAGACTTAGAAATTCTTTCAAGCCATTTTTGAATTTCTTCCCATGAATACGCCTTGTTAGTAGAAAGCATTCTTTCAGGCAGCTTCAACTTTTCTTCCGAAAAGCCTTCATTTTCACTCTCTAATTTTTGTAAAAAAGGATGATCAGGTAATCTTTTAGAAAGTTCTGCTATATAAACAAAGTCATAGTCCTCATCACTAACTATTGGCTCACCCTTACGATACATTTGATTGGCGATAATACAAAAATCTAACAACTCGTCATCTGATAAATCACTAATCAAAGTTTTTTGAGTAGTGATTTTTTCAACTGTTTTTTTGGAAAGCATGATTTTTAAAATCTAGCTAATGAAGAGCATGTGGTAATTTTAAAATTTTGCAGCAAGCTTATTAAAGAATTCAAAGCTAAAACTTAAAGTATCTTCATCATTTTCATTACTAAGATCAACAAAAATAACTTCAGAATGAGATTCATCAATTTGTTTAACGTAGAGTTGATATGTCTTAGTACTTTTCACAGTATTTAACAAAGTAGCAAAGAATCCTTTACCTGGAGAGGTATTTATAAAGTAGCTTCCCTCGAATAAATCTCGATCTTCTATATCAACATCTAACTCATCTAAGGCCCAACCAAGATAACTCCATGATTGTTTTTTATTATAAGGAAAAACTAAAGTTGCATATCCAGCATCTGATTTAACGACCTTTACGAGATCATCATTACTATCAGTACTAGCTTGGATCTTATTAATAGCTTCAGTCTTATCACTACCTAAAAAAACCATAAGCATTAAAAGCATTTCAGTTTCGAGCTCTACATCCTTTTCACGAGGCTGCCAAAGTCTTTGTTCTCCTTTAATGACTTCTCCAATTGAAGTTAAAGTCAGATATACTTCAGTTTTATTTTGACCCTCAACAGGCTCCATACGAACCCTGTACTTATCTGCAATTGGAAGGCCATACTGAGTTTTTAAAGCCTTTGATAACGCAGCACGAATCATGCCAAGGGACTTGTCAGGAACCTTTGTCTCTATCTCTAGATAATCAGTCTCAAGAAGGCCAATTTTTTTATTTTCTTTTTCAATTACAAACCCATAGGACCTAAAAAATTCTTTTGACAATGCCCACACTTCACTAGTTGGTTTATCGACAACCAGCCAGCGACGATGACTATCACGCATCACCTCAACATTCCCAACCTCAGTTACAATATCTTGTTTATTACTTACATTAACGTTTTCGACAAATAAGCCCTCAGAACTAGGCTTAGTTAAGTCAGGCGGAATTACCAATGAACTAGTTGAATCTTCTGCTTGATAGCTGATCACTCTATTACCTATGCCAATCTTTTGTAAGGGATCTACAACCTTTGAACAACTTATAACTAATAAACTAGTAGAAACGATAATTAAACAATTGATGACTTTCATATTAATCCTAATTCCTCTAAATCGCTCATAATAATTGACTGATACTCTTTAGATAATACCAGCAATGGCAATCTAATTCCTTTTGAGCATTTTCCCATCTTATGAAGAGCCCATTTAACTGGAATTGGATTTGCCTCCAAAAATAAATTCTTATGGAGCCCTTCAAGCTTAGTATTTAAATTTTTAGCGAGTTCCGATTGTCCAGATAGAGCTGATAAATAAACTTTTTGAAGCTCTTTGGGCACAATATTTGCAGTAACTGAAATACCTCCATGACCACCTAATAAAAGAAAATCTACTGCAGTAGCATCATCACCAGTTAACAACAAGAAGTCCTCTGGGCATTTTTCAACCAACTGCTTAATAACAGAAAGATCACCAGTTGCATCTTTAATGCCAATAATGTTATCAATTTCAGATAGTCTTACAGTTGTATCTACTAACATATCAACAGCAGTTCTTCCAGGTACATTGTAAAGAAGCTGATCAATACTTACACTTTCGGCTATCAACTTAAAGTGCTGGAAAAGCCCTTCCTGAGTTGGTTTATTATAATAAGGCGTAACAAGAAGACAAGCATCTGCCCCAAGTCGCTGCGCCTCCTGTGTGAGTTCTACAGCTTCCGATGTAGAGTTTGCGCCAGTACCAGCTATTATTGGAATTCTTCTTGAGGCATAGTCAACAGTATGCTTAATTATCTTAAGGTGCTCCTTGACTCCTACAGTTGCAGACTCCCCTGTAGTTCCAACAGATACAATCGAACTTGTTCCTGCATCAATATGAAAATCTATCAAATGATTAAGAGATTCATAATCTACTGATCCGTCATCAAACATTGGAGTAATTAATGCCACACTGGAACCAACAAAAGAGTGATTATTATTCATAAAATGATTCATTCAAAATATTGCTGGGATTATATACGATTGACCCCATAATAACAATTCCACTAAAGACTATATCGTAATAGTTTATTAAACTTTTAGGTCGGGTCTTTTTTGCTTTGTTCTTTTAATTGATTGCTCTAAACGCCAAGCGTCGATTTTTGCCTGATTTCCACTTAGCAACACCTCAGGGACTGCATGTCCATCCACAACTTCAGGTCTAGTATAGTGAGGGTAATCAAGCAAATTATCAGTAAATGAATCCTTTAAAGAATCTTCATTCCCTAAAACATTTGGTAAGCGACGACTTATTGCATCAATGACAACCATTGCAGCCAACTCACCACCACTAATAACATAATCACCTATTGAAATTTCATAATCAATGTCATTCTCTATGACTCTTTCATCTACACCTTCATAACGCCCGCAAAGCATCGTCAATGAGTCATAAGTTGTCAATTTTTCTACCAAATCTTGATCAAGCCTCTTACCCTGTGGTGACAAATAAATGACTTTAGTTTTTGGGTTTTGTTTCTTTATCTCGATAATACAATCCCTTATTGGCTGAACTTGAATTACCATTCCAGCACCACCACCATAGGACTTATCATCAACATTTTTATATTTATTTAAGCTGAAGTCTCTTAATTGCCATGTCGTAATTGAAATGATTGATTTTTTGATTGCCCTTGCTATAACACCCTCCTCTTTAATGGCAGAAAACATTTCAGGGAAAAGGGTAATAATATCAAATTTCATTGATTGACCATTAGCTCCAATAATAAACTAACTAACCTAGTATATTAGTTAGCACTTGAGAATAAATTTTAGTTAAGTCTTCTAAATCTTGAACTGAAACTGATTCATTGACCTGATGAATTGTTGAATTGTTAGGTCCTAATTCAACTACCTGGGTTCCTTCTTGGGAAATAAATCGACCATCAGAAGTTCCGCCAGATGTTGAGAGTTGTGGCTTAATTGCCTTTATTTTTTCAATGGCATCAACGCATGCAGACACTAACTCTCCGTTTGGCGTTAAAAATGGATAACCAGAATGTGACCATTCAACAAAAAAATTAAGTTTATGACTATCTAAAATATCATTTACTCTTTTCTGTAATTCTTCTTTTGTTGTTTCAGTTGAATATCTAAAGTTAAACATTACTTCAACCTCGCCAGGTATTACATTTGTCACTTTGTCACCAGAATGAATATTGGAAATTTGAAAAGAAGTTGCAGGAAAATAGTCATTGCCATTGTCCCATTGCTCATCACATAACTGATTCAAAGCTGGAGTAACAAGATGAATAGGGTTATCTGCTAATTGAGGATAGGCGATATGTCCTTGCTTTCCTTTAACTCTTAAGCAAGCATTTAATGAACCTCTCCTGCCATTTTTTATGACATCACCAAGAATAGCTGTTGATGATGGTTCACCAACCAAACAAAAGTCTATCTTTTGATTATTGTCTTTTAGGAAATCCATTACTTTAGCCGTTCCATCAATGGCAACCCCTTCCTCATCGGAAGTAATTAAAAAGGCAATAATACCGTTATGATTTGGATTTTTCTCAATAAAATTTTCCGTTGCAACTACCATAGAAGCTAGCGAGCCTTTCATGTCAGCTGCACCTCGTCCATATAGCATTCCATCTTTTATTGTAGGCTCAAATGGATTACTTTCCCATGCATCATTATCCCCTGCTGGAACAACGTCTGTATGCCCTGCAAAAGCAAAGATAGGTCCATTATTGCCATGAACAGCCCAAAAATTATCTACATTGCCAAATTTAAGCGGGTAAATCGTAAACCCAATTTTTTCGAGTCGATCAATCATCAAGTCCTGACAGCCATTATCGTCAGGTGTTACAGATGCCCTACTTATAAGTGATTTTGCTAGTTCCAGTGTTACGCTCATAGTTGCTATTTTACTTGTAAATTTAATATCGTATCTAGAGCCTCTTCTATAATATTTCTGTCAGGATGGCTCTCTGGCATTAGATATAAAGCTTTTTGCCAATAATCTCTTGCTTGATCAAGATCTGTTTGATGAGCTGCAACAATGCCTGCAAAATATAGTACTTGAATTGATTGGGGATCAAGGCTTAGTGCTTTTTCAATCAAAATTTTAGACTTTCCATAAAATTTACCGTCTTGATTTGCAGCAATAGCACTGGCGTATTGAAGAAGTAAATCAATATCATTTGGGTTGATTAAAAATGCCTTCTCAAAAGATTCAATTGATTTATCGATATTACCAGTACTAACTTGCGCTAGACCTAGCATCTTCAATGTTTGGAAATCCTTCGGATTTTCAATTAAATAGTTCTCCAACTTGTTGATACTCTCAGTCATACTCAATGGCTCATTAATTCCATTATCAGTATTAGGCATTATTTTTGGAGCTAGCTGGGAATAGACTGATAGCGATAAAACTGCAACAAATAAAACTATAATCGTTGACCATATTAACGGCTTAATAGTAATATTTTTTGACTCATTGTTATTAAGCTCTGAAGCTAAAGTACTAATAATCTCTTCTTCAGCTTCCTGGTATTGAGCCTGCTCTATAAGACCTTGACTAATATCTGATTCAAGTTCATTTTGTCTCTGACGATTAATAGCAATATTGGAGTCATCATCACTTAAGTTTGCTTTGATAGGTCTGTACAAAAACCAAGCTAAAAATAGGCTTGATAAAACAATCATCAAAATAAATTGCCAGCTTAGAATCATGACTTAATCCTTAAAAAATATCGCCGATCTATTGCAGCAAACAAAGCTCCAAGAGCAATCATAAGTCCACCCAGCCATATCCATCTAACTAAAGGCTTATAGTAAACCCTTACACTCCAAGCACCTCCAGCCAACTCCTCTCCTAATGCCACATAGAGATCTCTAGTGAACGAAGGATCAATTGCTGCCTCAGTCATTGGCATACCACTCTGGTAGTAACGCTTCTCTGGACTAAGTTGTGCAATTTTTTTGCCAGCCTTATATACGTTTATATCACCCATAAAACCAGAATAATTATCTCTCTCGTAACGATTTACACCATTGAAGATAAAGTCATAACCTGCAATATTTTGAGATTCATCAATACTCATTTTTATGTCTTTTTCAATCCCAAGCTGAGTTGTTACAGTAGCTCCAAGAACAAACACTGCGATTCCTAGATGTGCAATAATCATCCCTATAAAGGCCAATGAAAACTTTGATTTTGCTCTGATACGATTTATAAATAAAACCATTACATGAACAGTAACCCAAATAAAAAGCCCAATTGCAATTAGTACATAAATATTATCTGTGAGTATAACTCTTGCAAGCAATGTCAACAATACAATACCAATCCAGTCATACCTTAGTAGCGAGGCTATTCTAGAAAAATTATCTTTCTTCCAGCGAACAAAAGGAAAAATTGCCAGTGCTATGACTGCAGGTAGCATAATAGGTACAAAAACTGCCTTAAAATATGGCGCTCCAACTGATATTTTTCCAAGGTTTAGGGAATCAAGTATTAGTGGATAAAGCGTTCCTAAAAGTACACTGAGCATTGCTGTAACAAGTAATATATTATTAATTAAAAGTCCAGTTTCTCTTGAAAATAATGCAAAAGGATTGCTCTTTTGTAATAAGTTATAACGCATTGAATATAAAACTAAAGATCCACCAATAACAATAAATAAAAATATCAGAATAAACAAACCCCTTGTGGGGTCTGTAGCAAAAGCATGAACAGATGTTAAAACACCAGATCTAACTAAAAAAGTCCCTAATAAACTTAAAGAAAACCCACCAATAGCTAGAAGTACTGTCCACTGCCTGAATGCACCTCTTTTCTCACTAACACTTAAGGAATGGATAAGTGCAGTTGCAACCAGCCAGGGCATAAATGATGCATTTTCTACAGGGTCCCAGAACCACCATCCACCCCAACCAAGTTCATAATACGCCCACCAACTTCCAAGAGTAATTCCCACTGTTAAAAAGGCCCATGAGATTAGTGCCCAAGGCCTAGTCCATCTTAGCCATGTACTATCGAGCTGGCCTCTTATTAATGCAGACACCACAAAAGCAAAAGGAACTGCCAAGCCAACATAGCCCATATATAGCATAGGTGGGTGGACTGCTAAACCAAAATCTTGGAGAAGTGGATTAAGTTCTCGACCTTCTAATGGAGGAAACATTAATCGCTCAAATGGATTAGATGTAAAAAGTAAAAAAAGCAAAAATCCAAAGCTCACAGTACCTAACACTATGAGAATTTGATTTAATAAGTCTGATGGAATTCGCTTTGAAAAAAGACTTACCGCAACGCTCCATAAGGAAAGCACAAAAACCCATAAAAGCAAAGAGCCTTCATGAGCACCCCATACGGCAGAGGCTTTATATAATATTGGAAGCTGAGTATTTGAATTGTCAGCAACATACTTCACTGAAAAGTCATTAGTAAGAAAAGCACTCATTAAAACAAAAAAAGCAACAGTAATCCAAAAGCACTGAACCCAAACTAAAGGTTTCGCAAGTTGTGCCAGTGAAAATTTATTCTGGTACAGACCAATCGAAGGCAAAACCACCAGCAACACAGAAAATATTAATGCAAGAACGAGAGCAAAATGTCCAACTTCAATTAACATAATTTACTACTTGTTAAAAACAAAAAATAGGCTTTAAGAGGCTAATATTTTACAGGATTATTGTGGTCCTATATTGACTCACATTGTTTCATTATTCTGATAATTACTAATGGAAATTAAAAACTACTATTATCTTTAATAAAGCTAATATATTAAACATTTAGCTTTAAAATTTACATTTATTAATTTAACCATTGCAAACAAAGAATCATGGAAATTATATTCACCATATTAAATATAATTAAATACCTAATTTACATAGTCATTATTCTTGCCATAGTAGTGTTTCTGTTCCTTAATTTTTCCCCGGTCTTTGGAGGTTCACCTGACAAAGATAGTAACAAACTTATTAAAAGCTCAAAAAACTTTATTGATGGAAAATTTGTTAATTTACAAACAACATATATAAATTTACGAACTTCAGAGAAAAGCGCTTCTTTAATGGATTGGATTTCTCCGTCTAAAGACAAAAATCCATTGGGACCACTTCCTACAAAAAAATTTCAAAATACAGATTTAACGCCAGGTAAGTTTGCTTGGCTTGGTCACTCAACTCTTTTGATGAATACTGATGGATTAATTATTATGACTGACCCAGTCTTCAATAGAGCCTCTCCAATTCCAATTTTTGGCAAGCCTTTTGCATATGAAAATCCAACTAATATCAATGATCTTCCAAAAGTAGATGTTGTAGTCATATCCCATGACCATTATGACCACCTTGACTCAAAAGCAATTATAGAACTTTCTAAACGAGTCGATCACTTCTTTGTTCCTTTAGGAATTAAAGCGCATTTGGAACGATGGGGCGTGGACAAAGAAAGGATTAGTGAGCTTGATTGGCATGACAGCGAAAACTATAAAAATATTAAGTTCACATTAACCCCTGCTCAACATTTTAGTGGACGAGGACTAACAAACGGAAACTCAACCCTATGGGGCTCATGGATTATTTCCTCTAACACATTGAAAGCTTACTTCAGTGGAGATGGTGGATATTCAGAAACATTTAAAGAGTTAGGTGATCAATATGGTCCTTTCGATATAGCCTTTATTGAGAATGGTGCCTACAACGCTGGCTGGTCAAAAGTCCATATGTTTCCAGATGAGGTTGTTCAAGCAAATATTGACTTAAAAGCAAAAGTACTTTTCCCAATTCATTGGTCTAAATTCGACTTATCTATTCACCCTTGGGATGAGCCAATAATTCGTGTTACCCAAGAAGCCAAAAAAAGAAACATCAACATAGCCACTCCTGTGATTGGTGAAATATTCGATTTGGTTGATCTTCCTCAAACTCCCTGGTGGGAGCCCCTTAGAAAATAAAATGAACTACTAAAGAACTATAGAAAAAAGATTTGATGGTGCGGAAGGAGAGACTCGAACTCTCACGTCTTGCGACACTGGAACCTAAATCCAGCGTGTCTACCAATTCCACCACTCCCGCGAAGAATTCTGAATTATACCCAATTAGAATTAAATAAGATTTACTAATTCTTTAAATTACCATACCAATTTAACTTTTCATTCAGTTTCACAACCTCTCCAACAATCATTAATGTAGGGGCATGAATATCCTCCTTTATTAATAAATCTGGTAAGGCCAATAAAGTTGTTATATAGACCTTCTGCTCAGGCATAGTTCCTTTTTCAATAATTGCAATAGGCATCTCTTTTCGCATTCCATATGCAATCAATTGTTCGCATATGTGATTTGCACCACTCAAAGCCATATAAAAAACAATAGTCTGCTGTTCTACAACTAACTCCTCCCATGGAAGATTGCTAGTTCCATTTTTTAAATGAGCCGTTACAAACCTACAAGACTGAGAGTAATCCCTATGAGTCAGAGGAATACCAGCATAAGATGAGCAGCCAGATGCAGCTGTAATTCCAGGAACGACCTGAAACGGGATTCCATTTTCAGAAAGAGTTTCTATCTCTTCTCCTCCCCGACCAAAAATAAATGGATCACCACCCTTTAATCGACAAACCCTCTTTCCTAACTTGGCAAGCTCAACTAATTGATTATTAATATCTATTTGTCGAGTAGACTCATCACTACCACCTTTTTTACCAACATATATGAGCTCAGAGTCTCTCCTAACTAACTCCATAACGCCTTTAGATACCAATCTGTCGTATAGAACTACGTCAGATTGCTGAATCAACCTTAATGCCTTAAAGGTCAAAAGATCAGGGTCACCTGGCCCAGCGCCCACCAAATAAACCTCCCCCATGCTCAGTTCAACCGAGTCTTTAAGTTGTTTTTCTATATCAGCTTTTGCCTCAACAATTCGTCCAGAAAAAACTTTCTCAGCAATTACTCCAGAAAAAGTAGTCTCCCAAAATGCTCTTCTATCTTTTATCTTAGAAAACCTGTCTTTAACTCTTTGCCTATACTCCCCAGCAATCTCTGCGAGAGTTCCATAAGCACTAGGAATAATAGTTTCTAATTTTGCTCGAATTATGCGAGCGAGAACTGGTGCTCTACCAGCCGATGAAACAGCAATTACGACGGGCGATCGATCGACAATAGAGGGCATAATAAAGCTCGATAAATCTGGTGAATCAACTACATTAACTGGAATACGTAACTTATGCGCAAGTCTGGATACCTCAGCATTTACTTTAGAATCATTGGTGGCAGAAATAATTACCGAATGATCATTAATGTCTGAAGCTTCAAAATTCTTTTTAACTAAATTTAGAACATTTTCTTTAGCTAAATCATTTAAACCATCACAAAAAACTGGAGAGACACAAGTAATACTTGCCTGTGCTTTTAACAATAAGTTAATCTTTCTAAGAGCAATATCACCCCCTCCTACAACAAGGCATGGTTTTTGTCTTAAATTAATAAATATGGGTAGATGTTCCATACTTTTAGCACAATTAAAATTCTATTATAAAGCGTTCATAATGACTAATGACTCATTAGTTACTTCACACTTTAAATAGGGATCGATAAATAAACTAACAATATTAATAAATTAAGCAAAGCTCTTAAAGTCGAAGCGTTTTTTTAACAAAAGGAATTGAGATGGCTTTTTTTGATTGAAGTGATGCTTTATCTAACTGATCCATCGCAGATAATA
>Ga0207991_1000382_pt1 | contig 30493 bp, 25 predicted proteins | sample ETN07SmetaG_FD_185786 | JGI IMG/M metagenome (GOLD analysis project Ga0207991, IMG submission 185786) | Marine microbial and viral communities from oxygen minimum zone, Eastern Pacific Ocean - ETNP2014F14-07SV275 (SPAdes) (version 2) | ecosystem: Environmental > Aquatic > Marine > Oceanic ...
TGGCCGTTGGATGAACGGATGTCGGGCAGGTACAGGCGGCGACCATACAGGGTTTCAACGTAGCCTTGTTCTTTCGCTTGTTCGCGGGTGTTGTCCATGTATTCGCGCACGCCCGGATAACGTTCGAAGTATTTATTCACGTAGTCCTGCGCTTCACCGCGGGCAATGCCTAACTGTTTGGCGAGACCAAAGGCGGACATGCCGTAAATCAGACCGAAGTTAATCGCTTTGGCGCTGCGGCGCTGGTTGCCGGTGACGTCTTCTTCTTTTTCACCGAACACTTCAGCAGCAGTCGCACGGTGAACGTCGCGGTCTTCAGCGAAGGCGCTAACGAGACCTTTATCAGCCGATAAATGCGCCATAATACGCAGTTCAATCTGGCTGTAGTCGGCAGCGACCAGTTTGTAGCCTTCGGGTGCGATAAACGCCTGGCGGATTTTACGGCCTTCTTCTGAGCGGATCGGAATGTTCTGTAAATTTGGATCAGTCGAGGATAAACGTCCGGTCGCTGCAACGGCCTGATGGTAGGACGTATGCACCCGACCGGTTTTGCTATTCATCATGAGTGGCAGCTTGTCGGTGTAGGTGCTTTTTAATTTTGCCAGACCACGGTTTTCTAAAATCAGGCGTGGCAGTTCGTATTCTTCGGCCAGTTCCTGCAGCACTTCTTCTGCGGTAGACGGTGCGCCTTTCGGGGTTTTTTTAACGACTGGCAGGCCTTGTTTTTCAAACAGGATTTCGGCCAACTGTTTTGGTGAGCCGAGGTTAAATACCTGACCGGCGCTGTCGTGAGCAGCACGCTCTAATTCCTGCAGGCGCTGTTCGATCTGGGCGCTTTGCTCGTGGAGTTTTTCAGCGTCGATTAAGGCACCGTTTTCTTCCATCTCGAACAATACCGGCATGACGGGCATTTCGATGTCTTTAAAAACGTTTGCCTGTGCTTTGCGTGCTGCAAGTTGCGGCCACAGCATCTGGTGCAGGCGCAGGGTGATGTCAGCGTCTTCGGCGGCGTAGGGGCCGGCTTCTTCAATACCGATCTGGTTAAAGGTCAGCTGCTTAGCGCCTTTGCCTGCTATGTCTTCGAATTTAACGGTTTTGTGGCCAAGGTATTTCAGCGACAGGCTGTCCATGTCGTGTTTGGTGGCGACCGAATCCAGTACGTAGGATTCGAGCATGGTATCGAATTCAACGCCTTTTAATTGAATGCCGTAATTCGCTAACACATGGGCATCATATTTCATGTGCTGGCCGACTTTTTTCTGATCTTTATCTTCTAAAATCGGCTTTAACTGCGCGAGTACCGCATCGCGGTTGAGTTGGTCTGGTGCGCCTGCATAATCGTGTGCCAGTGGCACATAAGCGGCGTTGCCGGCTTCTACACAAAACGAGACGCCGACGATTTCAGCGTCTTTATAATTCAGCGATGTGGTCTCGGTATCGAAGGCGAGCAATTCGCTGGATTTTAATTGCTCGATCCAACGATCCAGGTCGGTCTGTTCAAAAATAATTTCGTATTCGCCTTTGCCGGAAAAAACTTCAGGCGTTGGAATATTCTTTTCGTCATCATTTTCAGACGCTGTTGCAGCTGAAGATTTGGCAGAGGAACTAGCAGCACTTGCTGCAACTTTCGCTGCGACTTCATCACCCACTTCATCAGAAAGTTCAGCAATCCAGGCTTTGAATTCCATATCCCGGAATAAACCGAGCAGGGTTTCCTGATCGGGTTCGGTACTTTTGATTTCTGTCAGGCCGTGTTCGAGTTCAACATCGCATTTAATGGTCGCGAGTTCTTTCGACAGGAAGGCCTGATCTTTGTGTTCTTCGAGCTTAGGAGCAAGGGTTTTTGCACCCCGGAAGCTTAGTTCTTTGACCTTATCGAGGTTAGCGTAAATATCTTCCAGTGAGCCTAATCCAGCGACCAGACCGACGGCGGTTTTCTCGCCGACTTTCGGTACGCCCGGAATGTTATCGACTTTATCGCCCATGAGCGCAAGGTAGTCGATGATGTGTTCTGGCGGTACGCCGAATTTTTCGTTTACGCCGGCAACGTCCATAAAGACGTCATTCATGGTGTTGATCAGGGAGACGTGTTCGTTCACCAGCTGGGCCATGTCTTTATCGCCGGTGGAGACAATCACATCCTGCTTATGATCTAACGCCTGTGCGGCAAGAGTGCCGATCACGTCGTCGGCTTCGACACCGTCGATAATCAACAGCGGCAGGCCCATGGCGCGGATGATGTTATGAATCGGTTCGATCTGCTCGCGCAGTTCATCGGGCATCGGTGGGCGGTGTGCTTTGTATTCCGGATAGATGTCGTTACGAAAGGTTTTGCCTTTGGCATCGAAAATGACGATAACCTGAGACTCGGGGTAATCCTTGGCCAGGCGTTTGACCATGCTGATCACGCCTTTGATGGCGTTGGTGTGCAGACCTTTGGAGTTGGTCAGCATCGGAATCGCATGAAACGCACGGAACAGGTACGACGACCCATCAACGAGAATCACAGGTTTTGTTGTCTCAGACATCTTGTTCGGCCCTGAAGTCAAAGTAGCTTTCTAAAAAGTAGCTTTCTAAAAAGGAAAACTGACGCTGGCCGCGCCCCTCAGGTACACTGGCCATAACGACGTAAAACTGGACGGGAAGTCTACCATGAAGATGCCAAAAACTCTGGCTGTCGGCCTCATCTCTGCGGCGTTCTCCGCTGTAGTCTCCGTGAGTGCGCTGGCCGCCGAACCTGCCGGTGAAACGGTGACCATCCGCAACGATGGCGATAATACTTATTACGAGTTCCGCGTAAACGGCGAGATCGTTGAGATCAAGGTACAGCCGAAAGTCGGCCCAGCGTATTACCTCACGCCAACTCAAAGCGAAGCGGAAGAATTTGAGCGCACTGATGCACCGAATATGCGGGTGCCTAAGTGGGTACTGTTTCGCTGGTGATGGCACCAATCGCTGAATTGCTAAGCTGATCTCCTATGGCGGTTTATACCTCTCTGACGGCAGCAGATGTGTCTGATCTGCTGTCACATTTCGATCTCGGTAAGCTGGTGGAATACTCACCAATCAGTGCCGGTATCGAAAACTCAAACTACGCAGTGACAACGTCTACCGGTGAGTATGTACTTACTCTGTTTGAGCATCATGCGCCAGATGAAGTACGTAATTTCGTGCGTCTTTCCCGGCACCTCGGATCTAAAAATCTGTGTGTTCCCAGTCCGGTGGATGATGCCGAGGGTGTTTGGCTGCACGGTCTGAAGAACAAACCGGCGATTGTGTGCCAGCGCTTTGCTGGGTCTCATCCTAAGCAGCTCACAACCGCTCAGTGCGAAGCCATTGGTCGCGAACTGGCGGAGTTTCATCTGGCATCCCGTGATTTGCCCGATGCGCGTCAGGACGAACGGGGTTACGACTGGTGGCATAGTATTGCGCCGGATTTGTCAGCGGATCTAAATGACGATGACAAAGCGTTATTAGCCGACGAGTTGGCCTTTCAGCAATCTCAAAGGCCTCACTGGTGTCAGCTCCCTCATGGCTGGATTCATGCGGATTTGTTTCACGACAATGCCCTGTTCAACGGCGATGAGTTGACCGCAATACTTGATCTCTATAACGCCTGCGAAGGTGCCTGGCTGTATGATCTGGCGATTGTGGCTAACGACTGGTGTGCTGAGCCGGATGGCTCTGTGGATCAAGCGCGTTTCAATGCGCTGGTCGGCGGTTATTCTTCGGTCAGACCGCTCAGTGCAGAAGAGCGGCTGCACTGGAATCTTGTATTACGCGGTGCTGCGTTGCGTTTCTGGTTGAGCCGCTTGCTTGCCGCCCGTATGGCAAAAAGTCGCAGTGAAGAGCTCCCTGCGCATAAACAACCTACGGAATATCGGGATCGCCTGCGTTGGCATCGCGCTCATTCCTTACCTGAAGGCTGAACGTCTTATGCGCTATTTTTCGTGTGACTGCACTGCTGGTGACGGCAAGCCTGTTGCGCTGTTTTTTGAGAACACTCAGTGTCTGAGCTGCCAGCGTCAGGTTGGTTGGTGCTTTGAAGAGCGCGATATGCTGGTGTTCGATCAAAATAAGGACGGCGGTTTTCATTACAAGGGCCGTGATTACGTTCCTTGTGCGAACCGCGCGAATGGCGTTTGCAATGCCATGATTCCTGCTGACAGCATCGGGGCAAAGCCCGCGCTGTGTTTCGCCTGCCACTTCAATGACAACATTCCTGATTTGTCCGTTGATGGCCACTCTGAACTCTGGGGTAATCTGGAGGTCGCCAAGCGGCGCCTGCTGTTTACGCTGGATGAACTCAGGCTCCCTCTACCGGATAAGCGGCAGTCCTCTGAGGGGCTCAGCTTTCATTTTATGGCGGATAGTGATGCTCGTGATCATTTTCGTACGCCCCTGACCCACGCCGCAGCGGTATTTACCGGGCACGCTCAGGGTGACATTACGATTAACCTTGCTGAAGCGGACGACGTGGCACGCCATCGTATGCGTGTTGATATGGGGGAACAGTACCGCACGCTGCTTGGACATTTTCGCCACGAAATCGGGCATTTTTACTGGGACTTATTGGTGAAGCCCGATGACGCGCGGCTGGCCAGATTTCGTGAAGTATTTGGTGATCCTGATCTCTCGTACCAGGAGGCTCTGGATAAGCACTACGCCCGTGATCCGGAAGACCAGAGCTGGCGACGCAATTTCATCAGTGCCTACGCATCAATGCATCCCTGGGAAGACTGGGCAGAGACCTTTGCTCATTACCTGCACATTCTCGACACGCTGGAAACAGCGCGGGATTGGGATCTGATCAACTTTGGTAAATACGCTGGGCTGACACTGCCGCAGGATGAAGGCGTCTGTGATCCTCAGCGGCTGATCGACTGCTGGGGAGAGTTCAGCGTCAAGTTGAATGCGCTGAACCGCAGTATGGGATTGGCGGATGCTTATCCGTTCGTGATTAATTCTGTCGTGGTCGGTAAGTTGAAATGTGTGCACGCCATACTGGATGAGACGCGCCTGTCCGGCTAATTGGCTAAGTCCGGCCGCACAAAACAACTTGCCAAAAAGGATACTTTGCGCCGGTGACTGCAAATCTTCTCTGGTGTCCTTGCCCGCTATTCAGGCCAGTTATAAAATCGCGCCGCTTCTAAAAAAAGACAAACAGGGAATGATATGAACGTCTTCATCACCGGGGGAACTGGGGGTATCGGTGCTGCTCTGGCCAGATACTATCTGAAATACGGCCATCGGGTCGGAGTATGTGGCGGCAGTCACGATGACTTTATCCGCGCCTTTCCTGATCAGCCCGAACTTATTGAATTCTACTCACTTGATGTGACCTCGCGAGAATCCTGCATTCAGGTTATTGGAGGTTTTGCTCAGGGCTCGCTCGATATTCTTATTGCTGCGGCAGGCGTGAATGATGGATCGCCAGTTCAGGGGCGTCCGCTGGATTTTGATCGCTCTAATCTTATTCTGGATGTGAATCTGCGCGGTGCACTCAATTCTGTTGAAGGTGCGCTGCCGATGATGCAGGAACAAGGGTTTGGCTCAATCGCAATTCTTTCCAGTGCCGCAGGCCTGAACGGTTTTGGACAGACGCCAGCCTATTGTGCCTCTAAGGCGGCGGTGAACATGCTGTGTGAAAGCCTGTCACTCCGTTACGCCGATCAGAACATCTCTGTTTCGGCGATTATGCCGGGTTACATCGATACGCCGTTGGCGCGGGCAACGCATCCCGATCTCGAAAAAATGCCATTTCTAATGGACTCTGAACGGGCGGCCAGAAAAATTGCCCGGGCAATTAAGCGCAGGAAAATGCGTTATGTTTTCCCTTGGCAGATTCGTATGGTTTCCCGTGCGTTGCAGGTAATGCCGCGACCTTTTTTCCGCAGTCAGTTTAAGTGGAGTGAAAAATAATGGCGATTGTCATCACAGGTGCTTCTACGGGTATTGGCTTTTCTCTGGCTGAGCAATTGGCGGGTCAGGGATATACTGTCTTCGCAGGTGCCCGAAAGCAGGAAGACCTGAATCGTCTGGGGAATGCGCATGCCAACATACGACCTGTTGCACTGGATGTCTGTAATCCCGAACAGGTTAGTGCGTTAGTAGAGCTGCTGCGGAATGAAAATATTAACGTTGATGCCCTGATTAATAACGCCGGTGTCGCAGTGATTGGCCCTCTGGAAATACAGAGTGATGACGATCTCCAGTGGCAAATGGAAACCAACCTGATCGGCACAGCACGTATGATCCGCAGCCTGTTGCCATTCCTACGTGAGACCAAAGGGCGGATTATTAATGTCAGTTCGACATCCGGTTTAGTTGCTTGGCCTTTTGCCGGTGCGTACGTAGCGTCTAAGTATGCAATTGAGGGTTTGAGCGATGTGCTCAGAGTTGAGCTGCGCCGTTTTGGTGTTGAAACGGTTCTGATTAATCCGGGAGCAGTGGCTACCCCGTTGTGGGAAAAGACATTTTCGGCGGTGCATGAAAAATTAGCGCGCCAACCTGATGAAATCCGTAAGTTTTATGAAGCCGACTCAAAACGCTCGGAAGAAGCCGTGCGCAAGAGCGTCGATAAGGCCGTGAAACCTGAAATGGTTGTTGATACGGTGCTTGAAGCCTTGGCAGCAAAAAAACCTAAGCCACGCTATTTGGTCGGCCCCAGCGCTAAAATTCAATGGTGGATGCGGGTACTTCTCAGTACGCAGTGGTTCGACAAGCTAAAATATAAAATTGTTTACGGTAACAACTGACAATCAATAGCGAAGAGAAAAGGTACTTCGGTGAGAAGTGCCTCTCCCTCAAAGCGCTGGCTGAGACCAGGTCAGATTCGTTGGCGGACGCTGGTGCCCAGGTAGCTCCCTTCCAGAATAATTTCAAAGCGCCGGTCGGTCGGGTGACCTCGCCTTCCTCTTCTTTCTCGGCATATTCCTGGCAGTCCTGAAATATCTTCAGGAATGTCCTGCTCCAAGCTATCAAAGTAGCTGTTCAGTACCTGATAAGCCTCTGATATCTGACTGAAAACTTCACCGGCACCGGGATTACGGTCGGGATGATAGGCGAGCGCCAGGCGTTGGTAGGCTTCACGAGCAGCAGTACGTGAGCTGCCGTCTGGCAGGCCCAGCAATTGATAGCATCGCTTGGTACTCATGTTCATTGGCTGACTTCACTGAAGCAACGAGCGTTCAATTATCAGAGGCTAATGTTTCACTGTATATGGCGTAATCCAACCAACTTAGGCCGCGCTAGGCATGAATGACTGTTAAGTCATGCTTGTGATGTAACAAAGTGTTACAAAGAGGGGCTTATTCGGACGCATGAGCCAGGCGCCATGAGCGATCAAGCAGTTGAACCTGAGCGCGGGCGTCTGGCATCACTTCACGGAAATTTTCAGGTATGAAAGATTCAAACGAAGCCTGCATATTCTCGGGTAATTGGAGCTGCAGGGCCGCGTAGTCGAGAGCGGGGTGGGCAATGGCAGCGTATTCCCAATCCAGTAGCCAGAGTTTGCCTGCTATGTCGCGCAGCCAGTTTGCGGGCAATGGGTCAAGATGGCATAAACAGGCCTCTTCGGCAGGCAAGGGAGCCAGCTTCGCAAGCTCACTTTTAAGTCGGATGACAGCCTCTGAATTGCCATCGCATTGGGCGAGATACTGGGAGCATGCGGCCTGAACATCGAGAGTGTGGAGGTTGATGGTGGGGTGCTGCGAGTGCACGGAAGCCAGAATCTGCGCAATTGCCCTGAGTTCATCTATCGATGGTGCAGCATTGAGGGACTCACCGGGAATAAAATCACGTACCCAGTAGTTAAGTTCAGCCGATTGGTATCTGAGTTTGGGGGCGAGTCCAGCCTTGGCCATCTGCTGGTGGATCGTTAGCTCTTCCTCGCGGTAGATACCCAGGGATGTCGCTTTGTTGTTCAGGCGCAGGAGTAGTTCGACACCGTCACTGCAAAGAAGGAAGTTCTGGTTCGTTAATCCGCCTGGGATGCGCTGAATTTTTTCAGGGCGTGAGGTCACACCCCACTTATGCCACTCAGCCAGAATCTCCTCAGAAATCACATTTACACTCTTCAAGCAGCCTGCGGAGACGCTTGTTGCGTCTGATAGTCTTTGCGCCAGAGCAGGTAACCGCCCACGGCCAGCACCACATAAAAGGCCATCAGCACCGCCGTCAGGTAAAGCCCGCGGTCGATATAGAGGTAGATCGCAGCCGCATCGATCACGACCCAGTAGAGCCAGTTCTCCAACACTTTGCGGGTGATCATCCAGGTGGTCAGTACTGCGCCCCAGGTGGTGAACGAATCGAGATAAGGCAGGGCGGCAGTGGTATTGTTGGTCAGCAGCCAGCCACTCATGAGACTGATAAGTACGACGCCACCTATAGCCATGCCGTGTTGCTGAAGGCTCCAACGTTGAATGGGTAGGTCAGGTGACTCTGGAGAACCATTTCGCCACGCCAGCCAGCCATACACCGCCATGGCGAGGTAATACACGTTGAGCGCGGATTCCATCACCAGCGATACGTCGAAAAACAGCCAGCTGAAAATCGCTGTGCTACCGAAAGCCGCGTACCAACACCACTGGCTCTGACGCATGGCCAGTACGAGATACGCAATGCCGAGAAGCACTGCGGTGGTCTCCCAGTGACTCATGGTCTGCGCGTATTCAATCGCGCCTGAAAGTATGGTGTCGAGCATAGAGGCTCCTTAATTCCATGTTATGTCGTTACCGCAATAAGTGATCATCGGGACGCAGCAAGTACATCCATGTATGCTCAGCTGTGCGTCTGACCGCCAGGGATGGCGGAAATGCAGAGAGCTGTATGGAACAGCTCCTGCCATGGCACAGATGCCCGCTGATCATCTGATTTCGGTAACTTCCCACCGTCCGAATCATATTCTGCAGCGCAGTATGGGTATTACGTACCGGATTAACCGTGCGGCTTCAGTGCTGGATCAAGATTCACACCGATAAATTTACAGACAAAAATCGCTTTGCCGTAGGTTTCCCAGCTCAGCTTCATTTCATCACGCAGCGTATTCATCACCAGATCATGATCACCGAATACCTGAGTGCTCATGGTATTGGTAACTACGGTCAGACCGTCGATGGTGTTCAGGCGATCAATAAAGCTTTTTATCGCCGGGAGATAGTCGTCAGCCAGAGGGTATTTGCTTATTTCTACAGATATTTCCATGGTGGTCTCCGGATGAAATGTAGACGTCGTTAAAGGTGCGCGGTGCGCACCTTACATGCAAGTAGGGTGGGCATTGCCCACCGCTTTGTCACTGTCAGAAGTAGAACTTGCCTTCGACGCCGTACGTCAGCGGCTCGCCGTATTGGTAATAAGGCTCTTCTGCATAACCTTTACGTGGGTCATTACCAAAACCACCAAATCCTCTCACCTGTGTATCACGATCGGTCAGGTTACGGCCATAGAGCGCCACTTCATAGGCAGGCTGACTGTAAGCGATACGGGCATTCCAGAGCACGTAAGCTTCAGAACGTTCGTCATGGCTGTCGGAAAAATAGAAGGCGTCTTTAGCTTCTCCGCCTACACGGAATGACAGCGCATCCGTCAACGCGTAGGTCAGCGCACTGGAAACGCTGTACTGAGGTGCATGTGCCTGCTGGCGACCGTCTTTTGATATTTCCTGTGTTACATCGTCGACGATGGTCTGGTAGGTGTAATCAACGAATTCGGTGATCAGGTAACCGTAACTCAGCAACCAGTTCAGGCGTGCAGTCAGGTTCCAGTCCGACTCCAGCTCAATGCCGTAGTTGCGCCCTTCGGCTGCGTTTGCCAAATAATCCTGAAACGACTCAGGCTGACCATTGGTATCCAGCACGGCGTATGAGCTTTTCACCTGCTGGTCTTTGCGCTGAATATAAAACGCGGCAATACGGGTTTTCAGATCGTTGTCGAGCAGCGACGATTTCAGGCCCAGTTCCAACGCGTTGTTGAATTCGGTATCAAATTCGCGATTGGCTTCAGAGATATCCGGATCGGTGTTGATGCCGCCTGCTTTATATCCTCGCGCCAGCGAGACGTACGCCAGATGATCAAACGACACGAGGGCTTCGAGAGTTACCTTGCCACCCAGCAGTGTTTCATCTGTGCTGCCTTCAATACCGTCGCTGTCGCGGTAGTCATTGGTCCAGTTTTCAACACGTAAACCAGTGATCAGACGGAGCGATTCCGACAACTGAGTACTCAGTTCGCCATACGCCGCAGTGGAGGTGGTCTCCAGTTCGCTTTCAAACGGTGACTCAAGGTAGGTGTAGTTACGGGTCAGATCTTCATTGCGCTGCATAGCGTAGATGCCAGCAACCCAGTCGGTGGTGTTCCCGAAGATGCGGCCATCGGTGCCAGACATCAGGCGGACATCCGCAGACTGACGATCGTAATCACGCAGGTACTGATCAAACGAGCTGTAACCGTCGAAGTCAGCAAGACATGGCCCTTGCGTGGTATCGCACGGATCAGGCTGGTAAACAGGGTCATCGTCGAGCCAGATGTACTCGCCATAAGCCCAGTCTTCGTCGTAGCTGTATTCAATGTCTGACCAGCTGCCGGTGAATTCTGTCTGGAGAATCAGCGCATCACTCAGTTGGGTGTCTGAGCTCAGAGCGAACGCATGGGTATCCTGTGCGTCAGTGCCCGGTTCATCAGAGTAGGTCTCACGGGTGTTGTCGAGGCTGAAGGCATCGTAGCCGTTGTCGATATCGGCGTAGAGGTAAGTTAACCCAAGATCCGTATCTTCGCTGACTTGAAACGCCAGCTTTCCGCGAGCCACTATTTCATCGATCTGTTCAACGTCATCACGGTTGAGCCAGATGTTGTCTGTGTAACCATCTGACTGGTAACCGTTGATGGCAATACGCCCCTGAACAGAGTCACTGATGCTGCCAGATACCGCACCGCCTAAGCCGTAGCTGTCGTAGTTGCCAGCGCGGGCCGACAGATACCCCTCGGTTTCTTTGGTCGGATCGTTGGAGCGGATGTTGATCATGCCAGCCAGCGCATTCGCACCGAAGCGTGTGCCCTGTGGGCCGCGGAGAACTTCCACCTGCTTCACGTCGAACAGTGTGGCAGCGCCGCCAAGGCCGGTCATATCGATACCGTCGATCACCAGACCCACGGACGGATTCACCGGGTCGATAAACTGGCTTCGCTCGCCGATACCGCGAATCTGAAAGAAGCGTCCACGAGACGCACCCGATGAATAATTCACGTTCGGCGCGAAGCTCAGCACCTGCTCCAGATGTTCGGCGCTGCGGGCGTTGATGTCGTCGCTGCCGACAACGGTCACGGCTTCCGGAATCTGCTGAACATCGGTCTGACGAAAATCGGCTTCGACGGTCACGGGGGTAAGTTCGACGTCGGCGTTGGCCAGCGTCGACGCTGCGAGAATGGCGAGTGCCAGTGGCGAGCGTAGAGTTTTTGGTGTCATGGGTCTTCCTGTAAACCTTACAAATGCTGGTAAACAAAGACCCGGCTGTCGCGTAGCGGACTGAATAAACAGTGTCTGAAATGTCACGCAGCTGGTGAAGGCTGCCTTCCCATTCCTACGCCGGTACTAACCGGATCAGGTTCCGGGGTTTAAGCTCGAAGCTAATCTCAGGCTGCTTGTGGCAACCTCCCCCTGGGTATGGCGCATGGTAACTAAGCGTCAATACCACTGTCATCACCTTTTTTTACACTCACTATCTATTGATATGCGGGCGTAAAACCCTCATAACCTCTGTCAGACCCTTACTTGATTAGCGGAGAGCATAAAGATGCTTCGTATATTCCTCTTTCTGGCGACCAACCTTGCGGTTATCGCGGTTGCCAGTATCACGTTGAGCCTGCTGGGCGTAGACAGTTACTTTCAGCAGAACGGCACCGACCTGAATCTGCAGTCGCTGCTGATTTTCTGTCTGGTGTTCGGTATGGCGGGCTCTTTCGTATCGCTTTTCATCTCAAAGTGGATGGCGAAACGCGGTATGCGGGTTCAGGTCATTGATCAGCCGCACAATTCTGGCGAGCAGTGGCTGGTCAGTACAGTGAAAGAACTGGCGGATAAAGCCGGAATCGGTATGCCGGAAGTTGGTATTTTCCAGTCGGATGCGCCGAACGCGTTTGCCACGGGTTGGAATAAAAATGATGCGCTGGTGGCGGTCTCTACGGGCCTGCTGCAACGAATGAGCAAAGATGAAGTGAAAGCCGTTCTGGGCCACGAGATTGGCCACGTAGCGAACGGCGATATGGTCACGCTGGCGCTGATTCAGGGCGTGGTGAACGCCTTTGTTATGTTCTTCGCGCGCATCATCGGTAACTTCGTCGATAAGGCGATCTTTAAGAATGAAAATGGACCGGGCATTGGCTTTTTCGTGGCGACCATTGTGTCTGAGATTATCCTCGGCATTCTGGCCTCTACCATCGTTGCCTGGTTCAGCCGTCGTCGTGAGTTCCGTGCCGATCAGGCGGGTGCCGAACTGGTGAGCCCTGCGGCCATGGCGTCCGCGCTGATGCGCTTAAAAGAAACGTATGAGCAACCCAGTGAACTGCAGGGTGAGTTGGTCGCTTTCGGCATCCGAGGAGAGGGTAAGTTTTCAGCCCTGTTTGCGACGCACCCACCACTGGATGTGCGGATCCAGGCGCTGCAACAACGCTACGGCAATAGCCAATAAGGCGTTAGTCGCCGCCCTTTGACAGCAAAAAGCCCGCAATCGCGGGCTTTTCTTATTGTATTTTCGTCAGCAGCGCTTCGCGCCATGCTTCAGAAATATCCCGGACCGTTTGTTGATCTGGGCAGATGTGAGGGTGCATCTTTAAGGTCAGCGTGAGCTGGCCGTACCACTCCGTCATTGTTGCGGAAATCGGGTAGTTGGCTGTTCCAGGGGCTACTGCAATCAGACGGAGGTTGTTCTGTTTGGGTGGGTTGTCCTGTCCGGGGAATGGCCAAGAGCCCATGTTGGAGCAATTGCCCATGTAGAACTGTTTGCCACTGGTGAGTCGATAAATGAGTTTTACACCCGCGTAACCCACGTACTTACCGATATTAGCAAGCTTCCAGTTGGCCCAGTGCTGCTTGGCTTTAAAGCGCTGACGCATCTGTGACTGCCAGCTTTCGGGAGTGGATACCGGATCTGTCAGCATGTAGACACCGGACACCTGGTTAAAGCTTTCTGTCTTAATGCCTGTGGCACCGCGCACGTTCATAGGATAAAACCAGTAAAAGGGCTTGTCGCCTTTTACCATACGTTCAGCGATGATATTGCTCAGACTTGAGTAGACCAGGCTGCCCGGAGCCACTTTGTGCTCCTTACACCATTGGTTCAGACGGGTTGTTTCGTCCTCACTCAGACAGGCGACTTCAGGCGTGAACACGTCATGCTGGGCGTATTCGTAGGTTCTTTTCCAATTTACGACTTTCTCGCCTTCCTCGGTTGGGAACTCTTTTTTTCGCTTTAATGATTTCGCGCCAGCTAGGAACCTTGGTTTCATTACAGACAGGAAGCGGGGAGCAGGGGTAGCCCATCGGGCGGAGAATGTTGGCAAAACCCGCCATACCATCGGCGTCTGCATGCTGCCAGGTTTTCCAGTCAATACTCCTATTGTCTGGGTCATACCAACCCCAGTAGATGGTGTCTTTGATGCCATAGGGCTTACGCGCGTGGTACCACATGGCAATGTAGTCTTTTTCTGCCATCGGGGGCTTCCTATTATTGTTATTGTCGCCGAGCCACCAACTATAACGGATATCTTCAGTCAGTGGTATGAGACGACAGACGTCACTTCGAGACAAGTTGCGTACCAAGTCGCGACTTGCAGGTTTGACCTGAAATGCCTTATCCAGCTGCGCCATTCGCGCGAGTGATGACGTCAGGGGTAGGTCGACTGGGCTCTTCAGAGACTAGTTTATATATGGCATTCATCCACCCATCTGTTAACGGGCTAGCTCCATTGGCTTCTGATCGAGAGAAGGCCAACCTCAAATCTCTGTCTATACTTGAAAAGTTATGTTCCTGGACGGTGGTATGTACTTCGTCAGATTTCTCATTGCTGCGTTGGCCTATTTTGTTTTCGCCCGACTGGGTTCAGCGCTCGCAATCCCTCCAGATTATGCCGCCGCTGTTTGGCCAGCCGCAGGTGTAGCCCTGGCCTCTTTTCTTCTTTTCAGCAGAACTGTTGCTTTCACCGGTGTTATGGCAGGCGCCGTTTGGGCCAACCTGTACACCACCACGTCGGCACTGAATGAGTTGTCTGCAACTGCCCTTATCTCTGGTATCGCCATGGGGGCTGGTGCAACGCTGCAGGGGCTGTTCGGGGCTTGGCTTTACCGCACTTATCTGCCAGGCCGCAGCCGTTGGGATGAACTGTCTCACCTGGTTCGGTTCTGTTTCGTCGTCGTCGCGCTTGGCTGTGTGGTCAGCACAACGATCGGCAATATTACGCTGTACGTTAATGAGTTTATCGTCACTGAACGGCTGGCGTTTAACTGGATCACCTGGTGGGCCGGCGACGCGATAGGGGCGCTCTTGGTGACGCCTGTAATTATGGTGTTGGCTGCGCCTGAACATATCTACAGTCGTGATCGTAAAATTAAGGTGATGGTGCCAATACTGTTGATTCTTGCTGCCGTGTTCGGACTTTTCTATAAGTCCGTTGGTTTTAACCGGGAGCGGATCGTCAGTGATCTCAAGGCCTCAGCTGATGAGCTGTCACAACTCGTTGATGCTCGGTTAACTATTTCAGAGAACAAACTGATCGCTTACGCGGCATTATTCAGTGCAAGTGATTTCGTGACGCCCGAGGAGTTTGCGCGGTTCTCGGAACGTGTGATGTCTCGTGATGACGCCTTCTTCGGCGTTGGCTGGACGGAGATCGTTGATAATGCGGGGCGTGCGCGTTGGGAAGCTTTTTATCGAGATCGTGGCTTCGAGGGCTTCACATTCACCGAGTTTGCAGAGGGCGGTCGCCTGGTCGAGGCCAGTAATCAGGATCGATATTACCCGGTCTTATATATCTACCCATTTGAGCCAAATCGCAGGGCATTTGGCCTGAACCTTGGAGCTAATGCTGAGCGTAAAGCCGCGCTCGATAAAGCTGCAATAGAGCATGTGCCTGTCGCGACGGCCCCGATTGTTCTGGCACAAGAGACAGGAGAAAAGCAGGCCATTCTTCTCTATATGCCCGTATTTGATCTTGATGACGATGAAGAACTTGTAGGGTACGCAAGCGGCGTTCTGAAAGTGAGCGGGATTCTCGGAGAAAGCATCTTTCAGTCTCGTCAGGCCGGTTTGTACTTTAACCTATATGATGTGACGGACGGCGGGCGTCAGCCCATTTATGAATCCGCTGAGCAGGCGCATTCCAACCTACCAATGCACAGCTACGACGCCTATTTCGGCACACGTAAGTATCACTTACAGATATTTCCTGCAGAGAACTACATATATGGACGTAATGACTGGACCAGTTATGTCATCCTGACCGGCGGGTTTGTGATTGCGACTTTATTTCTGGTGTTTGTTCTGACAACGACGGGGCAGATTGAAACGGTTCGGCGGCAGGTTGAATTGCGAACGGCCGAACTAAGTGACGCTGTATCGCGAGCGAATGCGGCGAGCGACGCCAAATCCGCGTTTCTTGCCAACATGAGTCATGAGTTACGTACACCGCTGAATGCGATCAACGGATTCCTTAAGCTGGTTCTTGATACAGAACTGACGCCCGTACAGGAGAGTTACCTGCAGAAAGCGGATCTCGCTTCGGTCACCCTGCTCGGCCTGATTAATCAGACGCTGAACTACGCAAAGATAGAATCCGGCAATATGGAACTCGAGCAATCCAGTGTGCGTATGCGCCGCATTGTTCGGAAGATGGAGGCCCTGTTTGATCATATCGCTGACGAAAGTGCGTTGGACTTCAGGATTAAACTGGCGAACGATGTACCTGAAATACTTATCGGTGACGAATTGAGAATCGAGCAGATTATCCTCAACCTCCTGAGTAATGCGTTTAAGTTTACGCGTGAAGGTTACATAGATCTGAACATCAGCTATTGCGCAGATGATGAGAAATTGGAGGTTCGCGTGACCGACAGTGGTGTCGGTATTCCCGCTGATAAAATGGATCACATCTTCGCTGCTTTCGGACAAGCGGATGCTTCGATCAGCCGCCGCTACGGAGGCTCCGGCCTCGGTCTGAGTATATCCCGCAGGATCGCCATCATGATGAAAGGCGATATTCTGGTGAACAGTACTGAGAACGAAGGCAGTGAATTTCTGGCGTATATGCATTTACCGATTGGGGATGCAGCTAGTGATGATAGGGCAGGTCATGAAGGCTGGGGACAACTTCAGGGTAAATGCGCTCTGATCGTCGAGGACATCAAAGTAAACCAGATGATTGTTCAGGAGTTCCTCAGTAAACATGGTGTGAGCACACTGATCGCAGAAAACGGGAAAGAAGCGGTAGATAGAATGGCGGCTAAGCCGGCGGTCGACTTTATTTTGATGGATGTGCAGATGCCTGTTATGGATGGGTATACCGCGACCCGGGAGATTCGCAAGTTAATGCCTGAGATCCCCATCATTGGCATGACTGCTAACGCCATGGATGACGATAAGATGGCGTGCCTGGCGGCGGGAATGAACGACCATATCGCCAAGCCCATCGACCCGGAAAAGCTGATCCGCTGCGTACAGGCGGCGGTCAGCAAATGTACCTAAACGAGCCACTCTGAAGCTAAGTTGATCTTGCTTACATTGTTCCGCTGCAGAAACGTATTGTTCTGCTAGACTGTCTCCGTTTTGTAATAATTTTCAGGGGGCGGTATGACGCAGACCGATACCGGAGCACAGGTGCTCAGAAAAATAAAAAACGACCTGATTAAGCGCTACGCAGTCCGCAATAACCGTATTGCACTGATACAGACGTTGTCCACGCTTCTTCCTGTTATCGCTCTGACTTACGCCGGTATTGCTGCCCTTGATGTCTCAATGCTGCTTGCCTCAGGTATCGTGTTACTTCTGACTCTGTTCTTGCTGCGTGCATTTGTCATGTTGCACGACTGCGGTCACAACTGTCTGTATGAATCGCCGCGAGCCAATAAAATCGCAGGTTTTATTTTTGGCGTCGTGTGCGGTGTTCCTCAGTACGTATGGTCAAGACATCATGACTATCATCACTCGACCAATGGTAACTGGGAGAAGTACCGTGGTCCGCTTACGGTTCTGTCGACAGAGGAATATTCTGAGCTGACGCCGAAGCAGAAGCGCAGTTATGCTCGTCAACGCAAGTTGTTCATGGGGCCGCTCGCGGGTTTTCTGTATTTTGTATTCAACCCACGTTTTACCTGGTTCAAGGGTACGCTTGGGTTGTTTGCGCATATCCTGAAGGGCAAAAAAGCTTCTGAGTACAGCACGCGTTACTGGGCGGACTGGAAGGAGTTTCGCCACATGACGGCTAACAATCTGGCTCTGTTATCGATCTGGACACTGGCTTCAATGACCTTTGGCTTTGCCGAGTTTGCCGCGGTGTTTATCGTGGCTTTGTCATTAGCAGGTGCGTCAGGAATTATTCTGTTCACGGTTCAGCATAATTTTGAGAATTCTTATGCGTCACCGACCGAGGGCTGGGACTATTACCGGGCTGCGCTGGCAGGCACCAGCTACCTTAAGCTGCCTCGTATTCTGCATTGGTTTACCGCAGACATCGGTTACCACCACATCCACCACCTGTCAGCACGCATTCCAAATTACCGTTTGCGTGAGTGTCATGAGCAGAATCGTGCATTATTCGAGAGTGTTACCCGTCTGACCCTTAAGGATGTACCACATTCAATGCGCTACATTATCTGGGACGAGAACAACGCGACGCTGAAGACGCCCGAGCAATTCGAAGCTCGTAACGCGGCAGCGGCTGTCACTGAGGCAGCGCAAGCCGCCTGATCAATCAGCGCAGGCGCTGAGTAAGAGTGGCTGCCAGTTCTTCTGACAGCTGCTCAGCCAACTTTTCTGACGCCTTATTCAGGGCGTTCTGCTGAATGCCAGAGACCCCCCGTGCCTTATCCGAAAAAGAACTTAAAACCTTACCACTGCTGTCTCTGAGGTTGACCCGCGCGTTGGCGAAAACGTAGTAATTTCCATCCTGCTGCTGACTGTCGAGGTTGGCGCTGACTTCAAAACTCAGGTCAGGGGTGTCGCTCTCGCCAAGGCGAAGCCCCTGGTTTGTCAGAGTCTCAAACAAACCACCGCGCATGATGCGCGCGCCGTCATCGAGCAGCACCAGACGAACATCCAGTTCTTTTACGGCAGCGAGAATATCATCACGATAATCACGCAAAGCCTGCGGGGCCTGTGGTCGGGTTCTACTGGTGGCGACAAACGCGTATTGCTCTGCCAGTTGGTCATGTTGAGCAAAGAGAGCCAGCGCAGGTAACTGCTGCTGCAAGCGCTCGAGCTTACCGGTGCCAGTCACCTGAGCAGACTTCATCATCTCTAATTCGGTCTCTACTTCCCGAAGTTGTCCCTTGATACGACTTGCCGCAGCGGTGCGGTCCAGCTCGGCCAGTGCATAGGCGTAGCTATCATCAACATATGTATCGCGGATGACCACTTCGTCCAAAGTCACCGTCGGTATGGTGCTGCTGACGGCCTGGGAGATATTTTTCTGAAGGCGGGTTTCGCCATCGGTTGTGTACTCATTGATGCGGCTGGAATTGGTTGCAGAAATAGTCACTTTCAGGCGACTGACCAGGTCAGCACGGGCAAAATCAGCGGCACGTTTCAATGCCTGATCAGGGCTGCCGTACACTTCCATAGAGCCGACGCCATACGCCTTTGTTTTATCTGTGGGTTGCTTGGTTACCCAGCTGGGCAGGCTCTCCACTTGTTTAACGTTATCCGGAATAACGTCGGAATCGCCTTTTTCGTAAAGCGAGCTACAGCCGCTCAAAAGGCTGATCGCGAGGGTGAGAGGGAGTAATGAAGTGGTGAGGTGTCTGGTCATCATTAACAGTCCGAGTGGAGTCCTTGAAGCAGCAGTTCGATCGGGTTCTGCAGAGTGTACCCCGATACAAAGAGAGTGTGTGACTTATCTGACCGTGAAACCCAGCGCAATATCCCAGAAGAGAGTGACCAAAACCGAATTTTCGTATTGAAAGCAGTGCCCGCTCCCAATACTGTTCTAATGCGCTTGAGCGTATATTAAAAAGCCTCTCTGGTCACACCAGCGAGGCTTTTTTGTGGACGCTCAGAAACCTGGGTTAACTCAGCGTTCCTGAAGCTTCTGGATCTTCTTCTGACCATTCCAGACTTCGCGATTGCTTTCCATATTGATCAGCTTCATGTCCACCTGATAGAAAGTTACGCGTTTTTTACCCGCCTCATCAACGATGCTGTTGATTGAACCTGAGAGAGCAAAGTCTGCGGCATCTTCCTGGCCCATTTCTTTCGCGTTGCTTGAATTCAGCTCCTGATCACGGCGCTCGTCACGGACGGCGTCACGCTCTTCGCCAGCAACAACGAAGTCGGCTTTGCCAGAACGGAGGAGGGCACGCTTAATGTCGTTAACGAAGGTATCAACGGCAATATGTTCGTGCGACTTGTTCGCGATGCGCTGGATGATAATGGTCGGGCGCTCGTTGTTTTCCAGCTCGAAGTCAGACACCCAAGGGAACGACAGCATATCGTTGATCATCTCGGTCGCGACCAGCTCCGAGTCTTTGTTGTTCCACTGATCTGACAAGGCGATTTCTTCTGCGGGATCAACGCGACTCACCTTAGTGGCGCAGCCTGCGGTAAGTACAGCGGCTCCGACCATGGTCAGGGCAGCGAATCGGGCAATAGGGTTTAACATAATTTCATTCCTTCGTTGGCAGTCTTCGGGTCGGTTTATCGGTTTTTGGAGCTGAGTCTGTCGCCGGAGTTCCGTCTTGAGGGGTTGTCTCCGGCGTCGTTTCATTCTGTTTTGGCAATGCCTTACGAGCTTGGTTGGCACCTGTGGTCCGCACCGTCCAGAGCTGAATGTCACCAGGCTTCAGAGACACCTGTTTCTGGGTCTGCTGCCGGTTATTATCAGTCAGGTGAGAATCAAGAGTCAGTGTGTGGTCGCCTGGCTCAAGAAACAAGCGTCTGATCTGTATTTCGCCGGGCAGGAGTAGCCAGCTTCGGGTTTCGGCGGCGTCTGAGAGCTGAGCTGCGAGCTTTCCTGCAAAGGCCAGAATGCCCGTAGAGTCTTGTGAGCCAATCGCTGCTGCGGTGATGGCTTTTACTGCGGCGCGTGACAGAGCGGCTCTTATTTCCGGGCCTGCGTTTTTCATTTGTTCCTGAATAGCCATCAGCTGTGGACTAGCAGCCGGATCCAGAGCCCAGGTCTGTTGATCAATGGTCAGCAGGCTTTGTCCGTAATCGAGAGGGCGGCCGTAATAAGGAACAGCCACCCTGAGAGAACTGCCGATAGCATTCGTCAGCCCCATGCTTTCGGCAGTGTCATACAGGGGGCCAAGAAAGATGGTCTTGGTGAAGAAATCGACCCGGAAGTTACGGGTGGCGTTGAGATAGTCGGCGACCAGGCCGTAGAACATTTTGTCGGCATAAAGCAGGTAGAACCAATTGATCTCTTCTTGCGAGTATTCAAAAAAGTACGGCTGCAGCTCCAGAGCCCGAAGGTTCGGGTTGATCGAGAGCTGAAGGTTCAGCTCTTTTTTCTCAGGGACACGACCCTTGTGTTCAATAACCAGCAGTTGGCTTTTATCCGCTACGCTGTCCAGCAACGTACGTTGCGTTTCTGAGAGTTTGCCTTTCGTCACCTGCGCCGTTTCGTTATCTGAGAACCCACTTCTACGCATCATTCTGGCGACATCAAACCAGGCTTGCTGAGCCATGCCATTGCCCAGTTGAAACTGTTCTGAATAGCCGGATTCATAGCTTTCAGCGGCTTTCAGGTAACTGATACGGGCGTTGTCGTATTCTTCGTTCATTTCGAAGCTAACGCCGGTCAGGTAGTGCGCCAGTGCATCATCTCGGTAGGTCAGGTCGTCGGTATCGACCAGATTTCCGACGAGCACAGAAAACACGTCCATTACCTTGGAAAAGGTACGCTCTTCTTTGTCTTTGTACTGGTTGTATGAGCCCTCATTGTTGCGCAGGGCTTGTAAGCGGAGCAGTAGGCGGCGGGACTCAATGCGCGCGCCTTCAACGGCATCAAGGCGAGCATTACCGGGAGGCAACTCCCCGGCAATCGCAAGATAGTTCAGGGCCTTGTAGTAATAGATCATCATTTCTTCATGAGTGTTACCCGCATAATCAGCGTTGCGCGGGTTACTCATCATGACCATAAGGCTGTCGCGAAGCTGCTTCTTCTTAAGGGCTTCACTAATGCGGGCGGCGTCTTCAAGCAGGCGGTTGCTCTCGGCGTAGTTACCCTCAAGGTGGCGGACAACGCCCAGCTCAAGATTATAAAGAAGGCGATCTTTGCCATCGGCAGACAAGGACGATTGAATCTGTGTCGCCGCCTTAGCGTAATCACCTTCTTCAACAGCCGTCAGTGCCTGCTGGACACCGCTTCCATACGTTGCGCAGCCAGCCAGCTGGACCAATACCAGAGCTGAAAGCAGGATTAACAGTCGCCAGGCTATCAAAACAGTTCTCCTTCATCGACACTCAGGAGTGTAACCTACCCGCGCCAAGCTGCCACCCGTATTGGACGCATTTGTTCGGGACAGCACATAATGGCTCTGTTAATTTATAGCCAGCACACAACAGAGAGATAAGGTCGATGCCGAATTCTGAGTCTAGCCCCAAGATAACAACCAAAGCACCTGTTGTTCTGGTCGCCGGCACTTATTGTTATCCCGAAGTCTGGGATGATATGAAACAAGCGTTTGAGGAACGTGGCTATGAAGTGCATGCGCCGCCTCTGCGTCATCATGACCTGCCACTGTTGGAAGGTGCGCTGGCCATGAAAGATAACAGCCTGCTGGACTATCGTGATGATTTCATCGAGCTGATTAATGGGCTTGATCAGCCACCTATTATTGTTGGCTGGTCAATGGGCGGCCTGATCGCGCAGTTAATCGCTCAGGAAGTCGATCATGCAGGGCTTATGCTGCTTTCACCCGCCCCCGCGGCTGGAATTTTTGCTGCTTACCCTTCAATGCTGCGTACGTTTCAACATCACTTTTCGCGCTGGGGCTTCTGGCGTAAACCCCTGATGCCAGAATGGGAGAGTTTTGTCTGGAGTACGGGTCACCTGCAGGATGAACAGTTGATGCGCGATGCTTTTGTGCAGCTGAGAGCTGAATCTGGTAAAGCGTACTTTGAAATGGCAATGTGGTTTCTTGATAAAAAACGCGCCAGTAAAGTGTATCCAGAACGTATAAAAACACCTGTGCTCGTCATCTCTGGCACCGATGACAGAATCGTTCGTACTCCGATCGGTAAGACCACTGCACTGCGTTTTGAGCACGGAAAATTTGTTGAATTGTACAAACAGGATCATATGTTGGTGACCGGCACAGGCTTACCGAGAGTGATGCCCGAATTTGATCGCTGGGCACAGGATAATAACCTCTGACCACCAACCGTGACTGAATCAAAATAGATCGAGAGATGACAAGAATTAACAAAACACGCGCGATTGCTGTAGGCATTGCGGTGGCTACGGCTCCCTCGGCGCAGGCGCTGGATTTTTATGGCGAGATAAATATGTCGCGCCAGTAAATTACCGAAGATGGCGAATCTTTTGCGAACATCCGTTCCAATGGTTCAGCGATAGGAGCAACAGAGCAACGTGAATTAAACCACGGCGTATCGGCCGAATTCCTGCTTGAATACGAGATCATGCCTGATCAGCCTGTCGCTTCGTCTGGCGGGAACAGCGAACAGGACCCACTGACCCTGAGCGCAGGGTACGTAGGCCTGATGGGCAGAGCCGGGAAACTCAAAATCGGTTACTTCGCGACGCCCCTTAACATTCTGGGCGAAGGTGTGGATTACTTCACCGACCTGCGCGGTGACAAAGCCCGTTATATCAGCACCGGCGATGTCGATATCAGTAATGCGTTTATGTACACCTCACCGCAGTGGCATGGCCTGACGGCGCGTATCAGTCATGTCAGCTACGAGACCGGCAGTGATGATACTGAAGAAGCCGAAGAGGGCCGTAGCGACGGGGCTTCGATGTCGCTTTCCTACGAGCAGGGCGATCTGTTTGCTGGTGTCGCCTATGACACCGAAGTCGAGGGTGACGACATTGATCTTGTTCGCCTTGTGCTTCGTTACCCTCTTGGCCCGGTAGCGCTGGGTGCACTGTGGGAGCATCGTGATGTGTTGGCAGAAACTGACGCAACCACCGGCTGGCTGGCGTCTGCTGAAGTTACCGTCAATACAGAGCTGGCTGTGCAACTGCAATATGGTGCTTCTGATAACGTTGCTGAAAACAGCACCAGTGCGAGCCTGGGGGCAACCTATGACCTGGGTAATGACGTGAGCCTGTACGTCTTCGCTACAGATAATGAGTCCGACGAAATCGACGATGAGTCAGAAGTCGGGATGGGCATAAGCTACGTATTCTGAACGATCCGCTGACTCTTTCAAAACTGCATAAAAAAAGGGCATTGCGGCGTCCTGCCTCAATGCCCGTTTTATATTAGGGTGCTGTTGTGTCTGCTAGTTATGACAACAGCTTAGCGGGAAATATCCCGCAGGCGCATCAAGACTTTAGTAAAACGTGATACGGTCGTCAAAGATCCGCACTCCACCCTGACTTTACGACTATTCCACTCTGATCTGATTCAGAGGATATGGGTCAGTCTCTGTAGTTGAGAGTTTCTGATAGGGGTGGTCTGCGTATATATCGCTTCTCACGGGTTGGGCAGCCATTGGGAATGGGACGTCTACGCTTGGATCAGGCAGGTCGTCCAGAGAGAACAAGGCATAGTACGAAATAAATAAAGTCGCGCTATTGGCCCTCATAAAATCTTCATTCTGAAACTCTTTGTCGGATGTTAAATAGTCGAGAATGTAAGGGATATTACCGTATAGTTCATCATTGTCGGACCTCAGGTTCAGCGAAACCATCGCCGGATTTCCACCAAATAGGGCTGCATTCAGAATGGTCATAATCTGGAGTAAACTATCATCAGGTAGCGATGGGGCAGGCTCCCGTGCAACCCCGTTTGACGGATATATCATTGCCTCGCGCTGAAAGTCTTTGGCTATTGTTTGTATCGACGTGATCCCATCACCGGCCACCTCTGATGTGATCAAGCTGTTGTAGGTGATAAGAATAAGGTCAGTGTCGGTACTACACTGTTCTTCCATGGGCGCAGACACAGTGAGTTTAAGCTGCTCTGGGTTATCAATTGTTAGCAGGTCGAAGTAGCACCAGGTGTCGCCATCGGTGTCCTCGAAATAAACGGTACGGCCGTAGGTCCCGTAGTCCTCGAATACTACTTTTCGGTTAAAGTCAGGATTGGTTTTGGTCGAAGAACTAGAGGGTTTGCAGCCTGTAAAAATGATGCTGGACGTAAAAAATACAACTGCCAGAAGTGGAGTGAACTTATTCATCGATCCGCCCTTATTTAAGAATCAGCGTGTAGCTGTCTGTGGTTCCCTGTTGAGCAGAAAATATCTCTGCATGAAAATCATATCCATCGAAGTAGGGCGGGTTGATAATTTGCTCATTGGTACCTTGCCAATGGGAAGGGAGAATGACGGTTTCGACTTCTCGTTCACCCTCTTTTACCGTTGTTTTCTGAATCGCGCCGAAGCAGCTCGATGAGATGGTGGTTTCAAAATCTTCGTTTTCCAGCACAGACGCGTTGTTACTTATCTTGATGCCACGGATACCGATTGAGTGAGCAATCAGGTTATTAGCATTGAATCGGCCCCCGAAGCCAGCGGGGTGCTGTCGAAATACGCCTCTGCCCTCAAGTTCTGCGCCATTGATTTCGATACTGAGGCTTCCGGTTTCAGTTTCAGCATCGGTGATTGGGTTGTAGTAGTAATTCACTTGCTCATAACTACCAGACCAGTCCTCGAGACTTTTACTACCGCCATCACTGCTGCTGAAAGGTAAACAACTCAGAGCGAGAGCCCCTGGCCGTGAGTGATCATAAGTAGTTGTATCCGTCTCAGAATCGTTGACGCTAGTTGGCGCGATGACCGAATACACACGACCGGTGGCGCTGATTTCTGTCCGGGTGATATTGCCGTCGTAATCGACAGATTCGTAGACACCTACGTCGGTAAAACTGAGAAGCCAAACACCGGTATGAAGGCTGGTATCAATGCCATCCGGGACAGGCGGTAATGCCGCATCGAAATCATCGGCGTAAATCGGGTCGGCCAGAACATTTGTTGGCAGGGAGGCGGCCAGAGTAAGCAGGCCGCAAAACAGCAGAGAGGTCTTCACAGGCATCCATGTCTTTTGTTGAGTTGCCCTCAGGGTATCAAAACCTTCGGGTAACTTCAGTGTCCTGACGAACGTGTGGCTGGTTTATCCCCGTTTATTCTTTGCTATCGCCGAGGCCCATAATCTTCAGCGGCTTTACGTCGTCATCCAGCAGTGCTTTGCCATCCATCGGTGTCACCCTGGTTGTCAGTTCGGTAGCGAGGGTATTTGCCTGCGAATCTTCCTGTGCCTGTTCTTTGCTGGTCTGGCTGTAGCCACAGCTGATGCACTCGCGGACTTCGTCGCCGTCGTCGTTGGTGTACATCACGGTGCGGTCCATTTCTGAACACTTGGGGCAGACCGCGCCGGCGATAAAGCGGCGCGGGCGGGTCGGTTTGAATCCCGCGTTATCTGAATCCGTCATGCGGCATCCTCAATCTCGATGCCGCAATGACGCAGCAGCGGCTCGACCGATGGCTTGCGGCCACGGAAGGCTTCAAACAATTCTGCGGCTTCACGTGAGCCACCCTGAGAGAGGATTTCTTTCAGGAAGCTCTCGCCCGTCGTCTTGTTGAATATGCCTTCTTCTTCAAAGCGTGAATAGGCGTCAGCACTCAGGACTTCGGCCCATTTATAGCTGTAGTAGCCTGCCGCATAGCCGCCCGCGAAAATGTGAGTAAAGCCATGCTGGAAACGGTTAAATTCGACGGTCGGAACGACGGTCACTTTTTCGCGGACTTCACCAAGAATCTGCTCGGCGGTCACTGGGTTGCTGTCGCTGTATTCGCGGTGCAGGCGGAAGTCGAACAGAGCAAATTCGATCTGGCGCATGGTTCCCATGGCACTCTGAAAGTTCTTTGCGGCGAGCAGTTTATCCAGCAGTTCCTGTGGTAGCGGCTCGCCGGTCTGGTAGTGGCCAGAGAGGAAGGCCAAGGCCTCCGGCTCGTAGCACCAGTTTTCCATAAACTGACTTGGGAGCTCGACTGCATCCCAGGCGACACCATTGATACCACTCACGGCGCTGACATCGATCTCGGTCATCATGTGGTGCAGGCCATGACCAAACTCGTGGAACAGGGTGGTCATTTCATCGTGGGTCAACAGCGCTGGGGTGTCGCCCACGGCGGGGCTGAAGTTACAGACCAGATAGGCGACGGGCAGCTGCACACCGTCTTTCGTGGAGCGACGCACGCGACAGTCGTCCATCCAGGCGCCGCCGCGTTTTTTCGAGCGGGCGTAAAGATCCAGATAGAAAGCGGCGATTTGTTTGCCGTCTTTCGTTACATGGAAGAAGCGCGCATCCGGGTGGTAAGTATCGAATTCGTTCTGCTCTTCAAACTCAACGCCATATAAACGCGAGACCACTTCGAACATGCCTTTGATGACGGTATCGACCGGCAGGTAAGGACGAATGTCCTCTTGCGATATGCTGTAGCGTGCCTGACGCAGCTTCTCTGAAGCGAAGGTCACGTCCCACGGCTTCAGATCGGTGAGGCCCAGTTCATCGGCGGCGTAGGCGCTCAGCTCGGCGAATTCACGCTCGGCCTGTGGCTTGGCTTTGGCGGCCAGATCGTTGAGGAAGTCGATCACTTCCTGGCCGGATTCTGCCATCTTGGTGGCGACAGAATATTCGGCGTAATTGTCAAAGCCGAGCAGGGTGGCCAGCTCATAGCGCAGCGCCAGAATGTCTTTCATGTTCTGGCTGTTGTCGAACTCGCCCGCATTCGGGCCAACGTCGGAGGCTCGGGTGACGAACGCGGTGTACAGCTCTTCGCGCAGTTCACGATTCGTGCAGTAGCTCATGATCGGCATGTACGACGGGAAGTCGAGGGTGATCACGTAGCCGTCGAGGTCACGCTGTTGAGCTTGCTGTGCGAGCAGGCCGAGACCTGATTCCGGCACGCCGTCCAGTTCACTCACGTCGGTGATGTGCTTGGTCCAGGCGGCGGTGGCGTCGAGCACGTTTTCACTGAACTTGCTGGTCAGCGCTGACAGCTTTTGTTGAATTTCGGCGTAGCGCACTTTCTTGTCGGCAGGCAGATCAATGCCGGATAAGCGGAAGTCGCGCAGAGCGTTGTTGATGGCTGTCTTCTGAGGGCTGCTCAGCTTGTCGAATTCCGGGCTGTTCTTCAGCGCGTCATAGGCTTTAAACAGGTCTTCATTCTGGCCGAATTCCGTCCAGTACTGGCTCAGCAGCGGCAGACAGGCGTTGTAGGCTTCGCGGAGATCATCGCTGTTGAGCACGCCATTGAGGTGGCCGACCGGCGACCAGGCCTTGCTCAGCTCGTCGTGCCATTCGTCCATCGGTTCGATCAGCGTTTCCCAGGTAGGCGTTGCCTCACCACTGGCGAACTTACCCAGTAACTCGCTGATGCGTGTCCGATTGGTGTTCAGGTGCTCTTCGACGGCGGGCAGCACATGCTCTGCGTCAATCGATGAAAACGGTGGCAGAGGATGAGGCTGAAGCAGCGGGTTCGACATAAACAGAAGGCTCCGTGAGCGAGAAAAGTTTCGTTAACGATGCTTTAAGTATTGGGGTTCAGGGCGCAAATTCAAGTATCTTGAGTTTCCGTATCTGGGGTTATTGCTCCATCTCTATAGGATCGAAGATTGATGTGTCGTGGAGTGCTAAGCTTAGCTAGCAATAGCCAACGTAATCCCGAATCAATTACCCGCTGAGAATGAGGCCCTGAATGATCCGTCGTCCGAATATCCGTGCTTTCGAAAAAACCGCCCCCAAGCTGGGGGAGTTTGTGTTCGTTGACCGGACCGCTGTCATCATTGGTGATGTGCGCATGGGCGAAGATTGCTCAGTCTGGCCTTTTGCCGTCATTCGCGGCGATATGCATCATATTCGTATTGGCTCGCGAGTGTCAGTTCAGGATGGTGCTGTGTTGCACATTACTCACGCGTCTGATTACAACCCAGGTGGGTTCCCGCTGATCATCGGTGATGATGTCACTATCGGGCATCAGGCCATGCTACATGGCTGCACGATAGGAGATCGGGTTCTGGTCGGTATGAAGTCCATGATCATGGATGGTGCTGTTGTTGAGAGTGAAGTCATTATTGGCGCGGGCGCTATGGTGCCGCCCGGCAAGAAGCTCGAAAGTGGTTTTGTCTATATGGGCTCCCCGGCAAAAAAGGCGAGACCAATTACCGAGAAAGAGCGGAAGTACTTCACCTACACCGCCGAGAACTACGTCAAGTTGAAGGATAAGCACATGGCGGAAGGCTTCGATTATTGACCGACCATCGTCACCTTTGTGAAATCAATAAAGTTCCCTTGGTTTGCTCGTAAATCAGTAAAAATCCAGCTCTGATGAATAATATTGAGTCCGAGTAAGTCTCGTGGCTATTTTGTGTCGCTAAATGTCTTTGGTGGGGCTGTCATTTGGCGCTCCTCCTTGGGTCACTTGGAGACATTTATTTTTTCAAGGCTCAAGTTGTCTTGAACCTGTCTTTTATGTCATGGCAATACCCGACAAACGCAATGAATCAGAAATGAAGATGGCGCATATTCTTATCTGCCGTGCGGAAGTACCCCGCGGTATTGGGTGCAAACTCTAAATAACAGATAAGGAAAATCTTATGAAACTCCCTCTTTTAAAGGGGCGTCCGCTTGCTCTTGCTGCGTCTGCTCTGCTCTCCATTGCTGTAAATCAGGCTTCTGCTTACGACCTGCAGACTGGCAATGCGCCAGTTGAATTGGTGATTTCTAAAGTAGCACCAGCAATTTTCCAGGATATTTCAGCGACTGCAGGTGATGCGACTCTGGTTCTGCGTGTTACCGCTCAGGTTACGAACGCCTGGTACGACGCGTCTGCGCCATACCACCCAACGGCGGTAGGTGTGTATTCACGTATTCCTAACCGTCCAGCGTCTGAGAGCGTAGACAACGAGAACATTAACATCGCGACTCTGTACGCCTCTTATCAGGTCCTGAAAGTTCTGCTACCACAGCGTACTGCAGAGTGGCGTGGAATGCTGGTTGAAGCAGGCCTGGACCCGGATGACACCAGTACTGACCTGACTACCCCGGTCGGTATCGGTAACGTTGCTGGTGCAGCAGTCGCAGAAGGTCGTCTGAATGACGGTATGAACCAGGCTGGTTGGATCAATGAAGATGTGCACCCACAGCCGTATGCCGACTACACAGGCTATGAGCCAAAGAACACTGCGTATGATCTGAAGCGTCCTTCAAAGTGGCAGCCAGACGTTCAACGTAAAGGCGTTGGGCTCTACAAAGTTCAACAGTTCGTTACACCTCAGTACGCGAACGTTGAGCCATACTCTTACGATGATCCGGAGCGCTTCAGTGTGCCTTGGCCTGCGAACAGCTTCGCGCCGTTCAAGCATCTGTACAAGCAACAGGCTGATGAAGTTCTGGTTGCGTCTGCGAACCTGACCGAAGAGCAGAAGCTGAAAGCAGAACTGTTTGATAACAAGATTTTCTCACTGGGTTTCTCTGCAGTGTTCGCCGCTCAGTCGCGTGGACTGTCTCTTCTTGAGTTTATCCAGCTGGACTTCCTGACTAACATGGCAGCGTTCGACGCCGGTATTTTCGTATGGCAGGAAAAAGCTGAGTACGACGGCGTTCGTCCATTCTCTGCGATTCAGCACATTTACGGCGATCAACCCGTTGAAGCTTGGGGCGGTCCGGGTGAAGGCACTGTAATGCTGCCTGCGAACCAGTGGCGCGCTTACATGGAAGAAGCGGATCACCCTGAGTATCCATCAGCCTCTTCTTGTTTCTGTGCGGCGCACTCTCAGTCAGCGCGTGCTTTCCTGGGCGACGACATGTTGGGCTTCCCGGTTGAGTATCCTGCGGGTTCTTCACGCATCGAGCCTGGTCTGACGCCAGCAGCGGATACTACTCTCGTGTTCAACACCTGGAGTGAGTTCGAGCAGGATTGTGGCCAGAGCCGTGTGTGGGCAGGTGTGCACTTCCAGGCAGCTGTTGATGAGTCTCTGGCTCTTTGCGGTGACTTCGGTGACATGGCACACGACTATATGCAATCTCTGATCGACGGTACTGCTCCAGCGCGTGGTCCAAGCCAGCCGCTGCGTGACCCAGCGACTTACAGCAATAATA
>Ga0207991_1000383_pt1 | contig 30430 bp, 31 predicted proteins | sample ETN07SmetaG_FD_185786 | JGI IMG/M metagenome (GOLD analysis project Ga0207991, IMG submission 185786) | Marine microbial and viral communities from oxygen minimum zone, Eastern Pacific Ocean - ETNP2014F14-07SV275 (SPAdes) (version 2) | ecosystem: Environmental > Aquatic > Marine > Oceanic ...
ATTTTAATAGGAATTATGGTCGTGCTTATAAGGGTCATAAATCCTGCATTTCCTGAAGGCATGATGTTAGCGATCCTATTTGCTAATCTTTTTTCACCTCTAATAGATCATTATGTGAAAGAATCTAATATTAAGAAAAGATTAAAAATTCAGGCTAATTATGAATAAAAACGATACATTGGTTAAAACTTTATTTGTTGGCATTTCTCTTTGCTTAGTTTGTTCAGTTATTATTTCTTCAGCGGCTGTAGGATTAAGAGACCAACAAAAATATCTTAAACAAAAAGATCAGCAATCTAAGATCCTTTCTTCAGCTGGTCTTTTGACAAACCAGAAAAGTATTGAAGAGCTTTTTTCAGCTATTGAAGAACGAGTTGTAAATCTTGATACAGGCGAATATGAAGATTCTCTGGATCCAAAAAGTTTTGATGGAAAGAAATTTGAAGCTGAGGATTATTCTAGAGATCCTCTAACCTCTATTAAATTAACGACTGACGTGGATATAAGCTCTTTAAAAAGAAGAGAGAGTTTCAAAAAGATTTATATTTATAAAGAAGAAAATGAAATAAAAGCCATTATTCTTCCTGTTCGTGGACTTGGTCTTTGGGGCACTTTGTATGGTTATTTGGCTATTGAATCTGACTTAAATACAATAATTGGATTGGAATATTTTTCTCATAAAGAAACACCAGGACTAGGTGCAGAAGTAGATAATCCTCGCTGGAAATCACAATGGAAAGGAAAAAATATATATTCTTCTACAGGGGAAATAAAAATTGAAGTCATTAAAGGGTTAGTAGACCCTGAGTCCCCAGAAAAGAAATACCAAGTGGATGGATTGTCTGGAGCTACTATCACCAGCAGAGGAGTTTCCAATATGCTTTCTTTTTGGTTAGGGGAATTAGGCTACGCTAAATTTTTGAATAGGCTAAAAGAAGAAATAGAAAGAAAGGAGAGTTTAAATGTCTAAAAGTAGAGAGATTCTTCTAAATCCAATTTTTAATGATAATCCTATAGCCTTACAGATTTTAGGGATTTGTTCAGCTTTGGCTGTAACCACAAATTTATACCCAACTTTATTAATGTGTATTGCATTAACTGCAGTGATTTGTCTATCCAATCTAGTTGTTTCAGTTATAAGAAACCAAATACCAACAAATGTTCGAATGATAGTGCAAATAACGATAATAGCTTCTCTAGTTGTTGTTGTTGATGAATTACTAAAAGCTTATGACTATGAGAATAGTAAGACCATTGGAGTATTTGTAGCTTTGATCGTAACCAATTGTATTGTCATGGGAAGAGCTGAAGCTTTTGCTATGCAAAACGGCCCCTGGTTAAGTTTTCTTGACGGTCTTGGAAATGGTCTCGGATATAGTCTTATTTTGATCGTAGTAGCAACAATAAGAGAATTTTTAGGCGCAGGTACTTTATTTGGTTATGAGATTCTTGTTTTAACCCAAAATGGGGGTTGGTATCTAGGGAACAACTATATGGTTCTATCCTCAAGTTCCTTTTTAATTATTGGTTTATTTATATGGTTGTTAAGAAGTTGGAAAACAGAACAAATTGAAGAACCAGAATATAGAGTAGCAAGGAATAATCTTGAAACTAAGGAAGCAGGAACAAGAGTTTAATTATGTTTGAATACTACCTAAATCTTTTTATTACGGCTGTATTTATAGAAAACATTGCCTTAGCTTATTTTCTTGGTATGTGCACTTTTCTGGCCATATCCAAAAGCATTAAAGCAGCAGGTGGACTGGGAATGGCGGTGATTGTTGTTTTAACCATTACCGTGCCGATTAATAACTTTATTTATTTAAATTTTCTAAAACCTGGAGCTTTATCTTGGATGGGCATACCAAATTCTGACCTAGAGTTTGTAGGGCTAATAACCTATATAGGAATTATTGCTGCTGTAGTTCAAATCTTGGAGATGATCTTAGATAAATATGTACCAGTTTTATACAACGCTTTAGGATCTTTTTTACCTCTAATAACAGTTAATTGTGCCATTTTAGGAGCTTCATTATTTATGGTGGAGAGAAGTTACACCTTCACTGAAAGTATAGTTTATGGTTTCGGCGCCGGAGCTGGATGGGCATTAGCTATATTGGCATTAGCTGGAGTGAGAGAGAGACTTAAATACGCAGACGTTCCTGAAGGATTGCAAGGCTTAGGAATAACATTTATTACGGTAGGCTTAATGTGTTTTGCATTTATGTCGTTTGGTGGAATTATTTTGTAATTATGACTGGATTGATTCAAAACGATATATTTCTAGGAGTAATAGCTTTTACTCTAGCTATAAATTTAATGGTTATAGTAATACTTGTTTCAAGAAAATTTTTAATAGCTTCTGGAGATATAGAAATACAATTAAATGAAGATCCAGATAGAACATTAACAGTCCCAGCTGGAGATAAATTACTTCAAACTTTAGCCAGCCAGAATATGTTCCTATCGTCTGCCTGTGGTGGAAAGGGAACATGTGCACAATGTAAGTGCATGATTTTAGAAGGAGGGGGATCAATCCTAACTAATGAAGAAGATTACTTTACACACCGAGAAAAAAAAGAAGGTTGGAGGCTATCCTGCCAACTAACTGTGAAAGATAACATGAAAATAAGAGTACCTGATGAGGTTTTTGGTGCTCGGAAATGGGAATGTGAGGTTTTATCTAATGAAAATGTAGCTACTTTTATCAAAGAATTAATACTTAAATTACCCGAAGGGGAAGAAGTAGAATTTAGGGCAGGGGGGTATGTTCAAATGGAGATTCCCCCTAGTGATATAGATTTTAAGAATTTTGATATTGATAAAAAATTTAATCAAGACTTGGAAAGGTTTAACTTTCGAGATAACTCTATTTCAATTAAAGAAACTGTAATCAGAGCATATTCAATGGCAAATTATCCTGAAGAAAAGGGAATAATGAAATTTATTGTAAGAATAGAACTTCCTCCTCTTGGAACAGATTACCCTCCAGGTGAGATGACCTCTTACTTATTCAATTTAAAGCCAGGTGACAAATTAACCATCTTTGGACCTTTTGGAGACTTCTACGCTAACAAGAGTGAAGCTGAAATGATCTTTATAGGTGGAGGAGCAGGTATGGCACCTATGAGATCACATATTTTTGATCAATTACTAAGAATTAATACCCATAGAAAAATTACTTTTTATTACGGGGCCAGGAGCCTAAAAGAAGTTTTTTATAAAGAAGAATATGATGATTTGGCTATGAAATACGAAAATTTTAATTGGACTCTTGCTTTAGATAATCCTTTACCAGAAGATAATTGGGAAGGGTCAACGGGTTTCATACATCAAGTGATATTAGATGAATATTTAGACGATCATCAAGCCCCAGAAGATTGTGAATATTATATGTGTGGACCACCTGCAATGATGAACGCAGTTTTTGGCATGTTAGATGATTTAGGTGTCGAACCAGAAGCTATAAGGTTTGATGATTTTGGTAGTTAATCTGTAATTTTTTTAGGCTTGAAAAAAAAATTTTCGCTGCTCTTATTAATAATCTCATTAGCAGTAATAGTTTTCTTCACTTGGGAAAGAAATAGTTTAGTTACATTTCGCGGAGAAATTATGGGTACTACCTATAAAGTAGTTCTCATTAATTATGATGGTAGTGATGCAGAAGGCAATATTTTTAATGTGTTGAATTCCGTTAATGAAGAAATGTCAACTTATCTTAAATCCTCTTCTATTTCTGAACTAAATCGATCAAACATAGATGAATGGGTTTATGTTTCAGATAATTTTCTTAAAGTTGCAGTCTTCTCTCAAGAAACTTGTTTGGCCACAGAAGGTTCTTTCAATATAAGTATTGGATATTTTGTAAATTATTATGGATTCGGACCTCCTGAACTAGCCGATTCTTATGACGGCAGTAAATTAATGGAACTGAGGGATCAAATTAGCTGCAGTTCTTATAAAGTGGATTCAGAAAATAAAAGAATTAAACGCTTGAATGATGTTTATTTGGATATGTCTGCTGTTGCTAAAGGCTTTGCTATAGATTTATTGTCCACTTATTTAGATTCTTACGCTATTGATTCATATTTCATTGAATTGGGAGGAGAAATTAAATACAAAGGTCACAAATCATCCGATCAGCCTTGGTTAGTAGCAATAGAAAACCCTGATTTAGCTAGCCCTCCTATATTAACTTTATCTTCTAAGGAATATGAAAATCTATCCTTGGCAACATCTGGAGAGTATAGAAATTTTTCCCGTCGAGAAGGTAACCTTGTATCTCATACTATTGATCCTATTACTTTCAAGCCGATTAATAAGAAGCACGTCTCAGTCTCAGTAATAGCAGAAAATGTAATGAAAGCAGATGCATTAGCTACTGCTTTAAATGTTATGGGCTTAGAAAAAGGCCTAGAATACTCCAATAAAAATCACATTAAGTCTCTTTATATAGTAAAAGAGGAAGGTAATTTAGTTCTAAAAACTTCAAAATGGTTCTAATCAACTTTACAATTAAGAAATGAGCACCGTTCTAATCACCTTTAGTATCCTTCTTCTGATATTCATAGCCATGTCTATTGGTGTAGTTTTTGGAAGAAAACCTATAGCAGGGTCATGTGGTGGCCTCAAGACTATGGGAGAAATCGGAGACTGTGAGATATGTGGGGGCGATCCAGCTAAGTGTAAATAAAGAAATTACCTAGAACCTAAAATCGGTCCATAGTACTGCCTTTACCTCCAGCCAGTAATGCATTGTCTCCAGAAAAATATTCTTTGTGTTCGTCGCCAACTGTAGATCCAGCTAAGTCTTGGTGCTTAACTGAAGCTAGATCACGTCTTATCTCCTTGCGTTGTATTTCTTTAACATAAGCCAACATGCCTTTATCCCCGAAATAACCTTCAGCTAACACATGTGTTCCAAGCGCTGTGTCGTGATAAGTAGGTAGGGTAATTAAGTGATGAAATATTCCAGCTTGGTTTGCAGCATCCTTTTGGAACCTTTGGATTAATTTATCTGCCTCTTTAGACAGTTCAGACTTATCAAATTTTTCATCCATTAAGCCTTTTGGTTCCTTTTTTGGATCAGGGTATTCAGATATATCTTTACCTGATTCAGACCATTCATTAAAAACCTGTTCTCTAAAAGCTAAAGTCCAATTGAAAGAAGGTGAATTGTTATAAACTAGTTTGGCTTGGGGGTGCACCTTTCTAATCTCTTTAACCATATCAGCAATTTGCTTAACATTTGGTCTTTCAGTTTCTATCCACAATAAATCAGCACCCGATTCAAGGCTGGTTATACAATCCAAAATTACTCTGTCAAAACCTGTCCCTTCTCTAAAAGTGTATAGACCATTCTCCAGTCTCACAGGCTTTACTAATTTTCCATTTTGTTGGATAGCAATATCATATTGAGTAAGTTCACTTAGATCCTCAATTTCTTTAGTTTCAAGAAAGTCATTGTATCTACTAGCAATATCTCCTGGTTCTTTAGAAACAGGAACTTTTTGCGTTAATCCAGCTCCAAGCGAATCTGTTCTAGCTACAATTAAACCGTTTTCTACCCCTAACTCTAAATACGCATACCTTATTGCATTAATTTTTGATAAGAAATCTTCATGAGGAACAGTCACCTTTCCTGCTTGATGACCACACTGTTTTGCATCTGAAACTTGATTCTCAATTTGTATACAACAAGCACCTGCTTCAATCATTTTTTTAGCTAATAAGTAAGTTGCTTCTTCGTTACCAAATCCTGCATCTATGTCTGCAATGATGGGTACCACATGAGTTTCAAAATTATCTATTTGTTGGATTATTTCATCCTCATTAGTTCCTTTTTCTCGGGCTTCATCAAGACTAAGGAATAGAAGTTGAAGTTCCCTTGCATCAGCTTGTTTCAAGAACGTATATATCTCATTTATTAAGCTTGGTACTGCAGTCTTTTCATGCATGCTCTGATCAGGAAGAGGTCCAAACTCTGATCTTAAGCCAGCTACCATCCAGCCACTTAGGTAGACATAGCTTTTGGAAGTTGTTTTCTGGTATTTTTTCACAGCCATAACCATTTGTTGAGCAGAAAAGCCGTGCCAACAACCCAAAGATTGAGTGTAGTTTGAAGGATCTTGATCATATGCTCCCATATCTGCATGCATAATATCTGAAGTATATTTTGCAATATCAACTCCGGTAGAGAATCTGTTTTGAAGTTTCATCCTAGCTGCATGTTCAGGATCGACCCCTCCTAAAAGCGAGCCTTTAGAATTTTTTAGATTTTTAAATTCAGCTACGAGTTCTTTATATTTAACCATATGTCCTTAGAAAATGATTTTAACAGTAAAATTTTAAGCGATTTTAACAACGTGTTGTAAGAAAGATGAGGATTTTAAACAAGACCAACAATAAATCAATAAAAGGTTAGTGGCAACTTCAAATTTCTCTAGCAAGTTTTTTAGATAGACCTAAGTAAGTAGAAGGAGTGAGGTTTAGTAGTTTTCTTTTTTCAGTTGCTGGAATATCTAAATTTTTAATTATTGAATGTAAATCTTCTTTTGTAACTTTCTTTCCTCGTGAGACTTTTTTCATTACCTCATAGCCTCCATTTATTCGATGTTTTCTCATTACTGTCTGGATGGCTTCTGTAATTACCTCCCAAGCATCTTCTATGTCATCATTTATTGATCTTTTATTCACTTCAAGCTTTTTTACCCCGTTAATTAAAGATGATATAGCTATCAAAGTATAGGCAAAACAACTACCTATGTTTCTCATAGAAGTTGAATCTGATAGATCTCTCTGCCATCTAGATATAGTAATCTTTGAAGATAGATGATGGAAAACAGTATTGGCCAAACCTAAGTTACCTTCTGCATTTTCAAAATCAATAGGGTTTACTTTATGCGGCATAGTTGATGATCCAACCTCTCCTTTAGCCGTTTTCTGGGAAAAATAATTTAAAGAGATATAACCCCACATGTCCTTAGAGAAATCTAGAAGAACATTATTTAGACGCTCATGCGCATGAAATAACTTAGCCATACTGTCTTTGGGTTCTACTTGTGTTGTATAAGAAGACCAAAGGAGACCGACTTTTGTTATAAAAGTTTTTGAAACCTTCTCCCAATTCACTTTAGGATAAGCTATTAAATGAGCATTATAGTTTCCTACAGCACCATTCATTTTTCCTCTCAAATCAGTTTCCCTGATTACAATCGATATACGATCTATTCGAGAAGAAAAGTTAGCAAATTCTTTACCTACTGTAGTTGGTGTTGCCACTTGCCCATGTGTTCTTGATACCATAGGAATCTCTGCATATTGATGGGCTTTCTTTTTTAATAAGTTATTAAGCTTGCCGATGTTTTTAGAGACTAGTTGTTTAGAAGCATCTTTTACCATTAATGCGTAACAAATATTATTAATATCTTCTGAAGTACACCCAAAGTGTATGAATTCAACTAATTCTTTTAACTGCTTAGACTGCATAAATTGGTCACGTAAGTAATATTCAACTGCCTTAACATCATGGTTAGTCTTTTTTTCTATGTTTTTTACTTTTCTAGCTTCAGCCAGATTAAAGTTTTTTTCTATCTTGGAAAGAAAGGTTATTGATTGCTTTGTTAAATGAGGTAGTTCTTTGATATTTGGTTGGTTTGAGAGATGGATAAACCATTCAATTTCTACAAAAATTCGATATTTAATTAAAGCATATTCGCTAAAAATTTCTTGTAGTTCAGCTACAATTTTAGAGTATCTACCATCAATAGGAGATATTGCAGATAGTTCTGTTAACTTCATAGTTTAAGAGTAAAAAGTGAATTATAACTTATAGCTAACTACACTTGCGTTATCTCTAGGTAAGAAGCAAACTGGCATTCATGAGAAAATTAATTTTAGTCTTATCTTTATTCTATATTAGTTGCTTATACGCTTTATCATCAGCCACAGTAATTCATGCAGGGCTATTAATAAACGGAGAAAGTTCTTTCCCTTCTCCTGAAATGAGTATTGTTATAAAAGGTTCAAAGATTGAAGCAATTGAAACTGGATTTATTACTCCAGATTCGGAAGACGAATTTATAGATCTTAGTGGTTATACGGTATTACCTGGACTAATTGATATGCATGTACATTTAGGATCTGAGTATAGTAAAAACTCTTATCAAGAAAGAATAACCCTAAACGCTGGAGACTATGCAATAAGAGCGGTAGCAAATGCTCAAAAGACTTTAATGGCAGGATTTACTACTGTTAGGAATTTAGGTGGTAGTGATGGAGTCACAATTAGTTTAAGAAATGCTATCACCAAAGGAATAGTGACAGGACCAAGAATCTTCTCTTCCGGTACTACGATAGCTTCCTCTGGAGGGCATGGTGATTCTACTAACTCATTAAATAAGTCTTTAACTTCTGATCCTGGAGCGTCTAAAGGAATAATAAATAACTTAGATGACGCTTCAAAAGCTGTTAGATATAGGTATAAAGAAGGATCAGATTTAATCAAGATAACTGCTACTGGTGGGGTATTGAGTAATGCAAAAAATAGTCAAAATCCTCAGCTAACTGAACAAGAAATTGCTCAAATAGTTAATATAGCTGACGACTATGGATTTAAAGTTGCAGCTCATGCACATGGGGCTGAAGGCATAAAAAGAGCAGTTAGAGCAGGTGTACATTCTATAGAACATGGAACTTTAATGGATGCTGAAGGCATGAGGTTAATGAGAGAAAAAGGAACTTACTATGTCCCTACAATAATAGCTGGATTATGGGTAGCAGAAAAAGCTAAGGACCCAGATTTTTTTCCAGAGCTTGTAAGACCTAAGGCGGCTGAAATAGGACCACAAATAAAGGTTACTTTTGGAAAAGCTTATCAAGCCGGGGTAAAAATAGCTTTTGGTACAGACACTGGTGTTTCAGCTCATGGAAAAAATGCCTCAGAATTTAAACACATGGTGGAAGCTGGAATGCCGCCTATGAAGGCTATACAGTCTGCCACCGTAGAAGCCTCTAAATTATTAGGCGAATACCATCACTTAGGGAGTTTGGTTGGAGGAAAATCTGCAGACATAATTGCAGTGAGTGGAAACCCGTTGGAAGACATTAGTATTTTAGAGGAAGTAGATTTTGTTATGAAAGCAGGAAAAGTTTATAAATCTCCTTAATAAATATTATTTATTTCTCCCCCACCAAGACAAACTTCTTCTTTATATATCACCACTGACTGTCCTGGAGTAACAGCCCTTTGTAATTTATCGAACTTAATTATTAATTTTTTGTTAGTAATTTGAATTAAACAATCTTGATCTTCTTGTCTGTATCTAACTTTTGCTTTTCCATAAAATTCTTTTTCTTCTAGTGTGTTAACAAGGCTTAAATTTATCGTATCTAATTCTTTAGACAACAGAAGAGGGTGGTTGTTGCCTTGAACAGCAACTAAGATATTCTCCTTTAGATTTTTTTTGGCCACATACCATGGAGAATCTTTAGAATCTTTTAAGCCTCCTATCCCTAGACCTTGTCTTTGTCCTAAGGTGTAAAAAGGAAGTCCTTTGTGTTCTCCTATTTGTCTACCATATTCATCTTCAATTTTTCCAGGATTATGAGATAGATAGTTGTTTAGAAATTCAGGGAATGGCCTTTCTCCAATAAAGCATATACCAGTACTATCCTTTTTTTCGCTGGTAATTAATCCCTCCCTTTTGGCTATTTCTCTTACTTTAGATTTATTTAAATCACCTAAAGGAAAAATAGATTTTGCAAGAGCTTCACCTCTGACTGAGTGAAGAAAATAACTTTGGTCCTTTGTCTTATCTTTGCCCTTTAGAAGAGATGTTTTTCCTTTAAGGGTCTTATTTCTTACATAATGTCCGGTTGCAATAAAATCATATCCAGAATTCATTGCGTGATTAAAAAAACTATCAAATTTAATCTCTCTATTACATAAAATATCTGGGTTGGGAGTCCTTCCAAGTTCTAATTCTTTAAGGAAATAACTAAATACTTTGTCTTTATACTCTTGAGAAAAATTCTCTTCTTCCAAGTCTATTTTTAGCTGATTTGCAACAAATACAGCGTCTAAGAAATCTTCTTTGATACTGCAGTAAGGAGATCCATCGTCATCTTCCCAGTTTCTCATAAAGAGTGCATCAACCTTGTAGCCTTCATTTTTTAAAATCAAAGCAGCTACAGAGGAATCTACACCTCCCGATAAGCCCAGTAACACTTTTCCTTTACTCATCATTCTTGGATTACATTAGATTTAGCTTTTATATGCTATATAATTCTGATCCCGCTCACTAAACTTATCGCTAAATATGGAATTTAAGCATATTAAAATACCAAAAGAAGGAGAAATAATTCATTTTGACTCCACGGGAAATCTGATTGTTCCAGATAATCCAGTTATTCCCTTTATCGAAGGAGATGGAATAGGTTCTGATATAACTCCTACAATGATTGATGTGGTAAATAACGCTGTTTTTAAGGCTTATGGAACAGACAAGAAAATATCTTGGATGGAGATCTACTGCGGAGAAAAATCTGTAGAAGTTTATGGTGAAGGTAATTGGCTTCCATCTGAAACTCTATTAGCTCTTGAAACTTATCTGGTTGGTATTAAAGGTCCTTTAACTACTCCAGTTGGAGGCGGAATCAGATCCCTAAACGTGTCTTTAAGGCAGGAACTAGATTTATATGTATGCCAAAGACCAATAAGATATTTTGAAGGTGTTCCTAGTCCAGTTGTTAGTCCTGAAAAAACTGACATGATTATATTTAGAGAAAACTCTGAAGATATTTACGCAGGAATTGAATGGGAAGCTAATTCTGATGAAGCCAAAAAACTTCTAAATTTTTTAACTAAGGAATTAGGTGTAACTAAAATTAGATTTCTAGAAAATTGCGGAATAGGTATTAAAACAGTTTCAAAAGAAGGAACTGATCGATTAGTGGATAAAGCAATACAGTATGCAATTACAAATGATAAAAGCTCAGTAACTTTAGTTCATAAAGGCAATATCATGAAATTTACTGAAGGCTCATTTAAAGATTGGGGCTATAAATTAGCAGCAGAAAAATATGAAGCAGAGGAATTAGATGGAGGTCCTTGGCATAAGATGAAAAATCCTCTCACCGGTAATGACATTATCATTAAAGATGTTATTGCAGATGCTTTCCTACAACAAATACTTACCAGACCTGAGGAGTATAGTGTTATTGCTACTCTCAATTTAAATGGTGATTACATTTCGGACGCTCTAGCAGCAGAAGTAGGCGGCATAGGGATTGCTCCTGGAGCCAATTTAGGCGATAAAGTCGCCTTGTTTGAAGCTACTCATGGAACGGCACCAAAATATACTGGCTTAGACAAAGTGAACCCAGGCTCACTAATTCTTTCTGCTGAAATGATGCTTAGATATTTAGGTTGGGGTGATGCTGCTGATCTGATAATTAAAGGACTTTCTAAAACTATAAAAAATAAAACCGTAACCTATGACTTTGAACGTCTGATGAGTGGAGCTATCTTAGTAAAATGTTCTGAGTTTGGAGAAGCAATTATTGATAACATGAACTAATGTTCATAGACAAGACTCGATCTAAAATAACTCTAGGACCTCAAGAAGATCAAGAAGATGAAGGAACTTCAGTTGCAGTAGCAACAGTTAAACCTAAATTAAAAAAACCTCCTCTTTATAGAGTAATTATCTTTAATGATGATTACACTCCTATGGAGTTTGTTGTTTATGTATTGCAAACTTTTTTTGGAATAGATAGAGACAAAGCCACACAAATTATGTTAGCAATACATACCCAAGGTAAGGGAGTTTGCGGTATATTTACGAAAGAGGTTGCTGAAACTAAAGCTGCTCGAGTTAATAATTTTGCAAGAACGAATGAGCATCCTCTAATAAGTGAAATAGAACCTGTAGATGAAGAGTAATGTTAGATAGTGAATTAGAAAAAAACCTTAACGACGCATTTAAATTAGCTCATAAAAAAAAGCATGAGTTTGTTACTGTGGAGCACCTTTTTTTATCTCTTTTAGACAACAACGAAGCATTAGAAGTTTTAAATTATTGTAGTGCAGATGTTGAAGCTCTTCAAAAAAACCTTGAGACTTATATAACTGAAACTACGCCAGTTATTTCTGAAGAAGATGACCTAGAGATCCAACCAACTTTAGGATTCCAAAGAGTTCTACAAAGAGCAGTTTTTCATGTTCAATCCTCAGGAAAGAAAGAGGTCAATGGAGCAAATCTTTTAGCAGCAATATTTAGTGAAAAAGAATCTCACAGTGTTTATTTGTTACAACAAGAAGGTATAACAAGGCTAGATGTAGTTTCGTTTATCAGCCATGGAAAGGATGATGAAGAATTCGAGGAAGAGTCTTTAACTGAAGATAAAAATAAAAAAGCTAGAGATAGCTCAGCACTTGAGGCATTTACATTGAACCTCAACCAAGAGGCTATCGAAGGAAAAATAGATCCTCTAGTTGGAAGAAAAGCAGAAGTTGAAAGAGTAATACAGATTTTAGCTAGAAGAAATAAAAATAACCCACTGTTGGTAGGAGAGTCAGGAGTTGGTAAAACTGCAATAGCTGAAGGCATAGCTAAACTAATAGTTGAGAATAAAGTTCCTGAATTAGTAAAAGATAGCACCATATATTCCTTAGATATGGGAGCACTACTGGCAGGTACCAAATACAGGGGAGATTTTGAAAAAAGACTAAAACTTGTCTTAAAGGAGTTAGAAGAGAAGGGTAACTCAATTTTATTTATTGATGAGATTCATACTGTAATTGGTGCTGGAGCAACTTCGGGAGGAGTGATGGATGCATCTAACCTTTTAAAACCAGCCTTATCAAAGAACACCCTGCGTTTCGTTGGCTCAACAACGTACAAAGAATTTAGAGGAATTTTTGAAAAGGATAGAGCTCTTTCAAGAAGATTCCAAAAAATTGAAGTACTAGAACCTACAGTAGATGAAACTATAAAAATTCTGAAAGGTTTAAAAAGCAGATTCGAGAAACATCATAATATTAAATATACTGAAAATTCTTTGAAGGCTGCAGCCGAACTTTCTTCTCGTTATATAAATGATAGATACTTACCTGATAAAGCAATCGATGTAATTGATGAAGCAGGTGCTAAGCAACAACTCTTACCCAAATCTAAAAGAAAAAAGACAATATCGGAAATAGATGTTGAAAAAATAGTTGCTTCAATAGCCAGAGTGCCCGAGAAAACTGTCTCATCTTCTGACAAAGTTTCTTTAGAAAAATTAGAAGAAAATCTAAAAAGGGTGATATTCGGTCAAGACCAAGCTATTAGCAGTTTAGCTGCTTCTATAAAATTATCACGGGCTGGTCTAGGTCTAGTTGAAAAGCCAGTTGGTTCCTTCCTTTTTTCAGGCCCAACCGGAGTGGGTAAAACGGAAGTGTCTAAACAACTAGCATTAATTATGGGGATAGAGTTCATTAGGTTTGATATGTCTGAATATATGGAAAGGCATACAGTCTCTAGATTAATTGGAGCTCCTCCAGGATATGTTGGTTATGATCAAGGAGGTCTTTTAACTGAATCAGTAACAAAACACCCTCATTCAGTAATATTATTTGACGAGATGGAAAAAGCGCACCCTGAGGTTTTTAATATACTTTTACAGGTTATGGATCATGGAACTCTGACTGATAACAATGGGCGTAAGGCAGATTTTAGAAATGTAGTTTTGGTTATGACTACCAATGCAGGTGCCCATGATATGAGTAGGGCCTCAATGGGATTTAATGCTCAAGATCATACTAGTGATGGAGTTGAAATTATTAAAAAAACCTTTTCACCAGAATTTAGAAATAGATTAGATGCGATGATCTCCTTTAATCCTTTAAGTATTGAAGTTATTAAAACGGTAGTGGATAAATTTCTTGTAGAACTTCAGGCTCAATTAGATGAGAAGAAAGTTCAATTAGAGGTATCTGAAAAAGCGCGTGACTGGATAGCAGATAAAGGGTATGACAAAACTATGGGGGCAAGACCTATGCAACGACTAATTCAAGAAAATATTAAAAAGCCTCTAGCCGAAGAAATACTTTTTGGTCAATTCTCTTCAAAAGGAGGGGTGGTTTATGTTGACCAGGAAGAAGATGGGTTGTCGTTAAAATTTAAAGAATTAATTAAAGATAAAGATAAGGTATTTTAGTTCTATCTTTCTCTAAAAATAATCCTTCCTTTAGACAGATCATACGGTGTAATTTCTACTTTAACCTTGTCACCAGTAAGAATTCTTATGTAATGTTTTCTCATGCGACCAGATATATGAGCAGTTACAACATGTTCGTTTTCCAATTTAACCCTAAAAGTAGTGTTAGGTAGAGTTTCAATTACCTCTCCATCCATTTCTATTAGGTCTTCTTTTGCCATATATAATAGATTATGCCTTAGTAGATATTATTAATTAAAAATTTAATATGAAAGAAAAAAAATTTAAATTCTGGAAACTTATGCTGGTACTCTTCTTAGTTATAGCTTTTATCGCTCTTTCAAGCTTTTTAGTGGACAGAATCATATCACGCTAGGTAGCAATAACCTTTTTCTTAATTAATTCTTCTATTTCTGATTCTGAGTAATTACACCATTCAATAAGAGTCTCTTTTGTATGCTGTCCTAGATGTGGAGGAGGGGAGAAAGAATCTTCATCTGTGTAAGAGAGCTTAATGGGATTACCTGGCATTTTTACTTTGCCCCCGTCAGGGTGTTCAACCTCAACTACCATATTCCTGTGAATTACTTGTTCATCTGATAACGCCTGACTAAAGCTATTAATAGGCGCACAAGGAACTTTTACGGAGTTTAGAGCATTAATCCAGTGTTCCGAAGTTTCAGTAGAAAGCTTCTTATTTAATTCTGATTCAATAAATTTCTGATTTTCAAGCCTGCCTGTCGAGCTTTTAAATTCTTCTTTCCTTAAATTATCTATATCAACGATATTTAATAGTTCTTGCCAAAAAGCATCAGTTATTACTGCAATTACAACAAAGCCATTTTGTGTCGTAAAACTGTTATAAGGAACGTGCACAAAATGGGCATTGCCTATGGGTTCAGGATTTACACCTGATAATGTTTGCATGGTTGCCATATAAGTTAGAAGAGATATTTGTACATCTAGTAAAGATAGATCTAGATGTTGACCTTTACCTGTTTTTTCGCGTGAAAGCAGGGCAGAAAGCATCCCAATTACACTAAACAAACCTGATCCAAGATCTCCTATAGGAATACCTGCTCTAGTTGGTGTAGATGCGTCTGCACCAGTTATAGACATTCCTCCGCTATAAGCCTGTACTATTTGGTCGTAAGCCGGTCTAGAAGAATGTTTGCCTGTTTCTCCAAAACCTGTAATTGAACAAGTGATAATCTTAGAATTTATCTTACTTAAATGGTCATAATCAATTTTTAACTTTTTTACTACTCCAGCACTAAAATTGTTTAAAACTACATCAGTAGACTTAACTAAATCATAAAAAACATCAAGTCCTTGTGCATCCTTAAGGTCAAGAGACACGCTTTTTTTATTTCTATTTAAAGTTAAGAAATAAGCACCAAATCCTTTAAAAGAGTTATTGGGATCATCAGATAAAAGGCCTCGTGTCATTTCACCAGTACCTAAAGGTTCTACTTTAACTACATCAGCACCTAAATCAGCTAGAACCATTCCTGCATAAGGACCAGCTAACATATGAGTGAGATCTAATACCTTAATTCCCTCTAGAGGCTTCATAGGACGCGCATTGTACTATACGTGTATATAAACATTACTTAAAAGGGCAGTGAGTAAAAGTAGAGATAAACTACTTTATATAACTAATTTAACATAATATATATTATACGAACATCTATATACCAGATGTAGTATTAGTATCATCAAATTTGGTGAATATATAGTATGTTTTAACATTATCTAGTAACCCTCCTTCTTAAGTTATATAGTCTTGTTGCTATGAATTATGGGTTATTGATGTAATATTTATGTAGACATCAACAAAGAAAGGATAAGTAATATGAACATATTTAAAGTAATAATTGTTTTAGCAACATCAATGATCATCTCCTTCTCTGCTTTCTCTGCAGAAAATGACATAACTGTCGTTGGAGGTGTAGAAATGGCTGAAGTCCAAAATAGCACTGCATTTAATCATGTTAAGAAAAAGCTCGGAAAATGGGAAGGTAAACTGACTCAAGGTCTAACTGGTGCCGTTTATGATGCTTCTTATGAATTTGAATTAACTTCTGGTGGGAACACAATAACTGAAACTGTAATTGAAGATGGTGTTCAAATGCTAACTACCTACAGCGATAATGATGGTGAACTAGTCATCAAACATTACTGTGTACTAGGTACAGAACCAATATTTAAGGTTGATACACTTTCTAAAAAGGCTATTGCTATAAAATTAGATAAATCTAAATCTAATCTTCATGCTGAACATGAAAATTTTGTCACTGACATGAAATGGACAATGAATTCCAAAGATTCAATGACTTTTGAAGCTACAGTGATGTTTAATGGTGAACTGACTAAAAACAAAGCTAAACTAAAAAGGGTTTATTGATTTATTTAAATAAAAAAAGGGCCTTAAGGCCCTTTTTCATTTAAGAATAATCAAGATAACTGTTCAGGCTTTTTTACTACTTTATAACCTTCATCTATCTGTTTTATTTCTTTCCTTAGAAGTATTAAAGCTATTAGATTAGGAATAGTAGCTATGGGACCAATAACAGTAGCTATGTCCCAAATTATTTTTGTATCTACTACTGAAGCTATAAAAAAGGCACCAACGTAGACAATCCTATAATAAAGTATCCAACCTTCACCAAACAAGTGTGCCGTAGCTCTATCGCCATAATAAGACCAAGCTATGACTGTTGAAAAAGCAAATAACAACAGGCCAAAAGCAACAATGTACTGACCAAACTCACCAAAAATACTTTTAGTAAAGGCTTTACCCGTTAAATCTGCAGATCTTAATAATGACTTTCCTTCAACAATAAAGTCTCCTGGGTTTGTAATTTTTCCTTCTTCTACTGTTATAACGCCCGAGTACCTCTGATTAGTTTCTTTATCAGTGTAAGTTGTTTCTTCTGCAAATGAACGATTATGCATTAATGTGACACCTGAAGAAGTTAGAACTCCCTCAGTTATAGTAAGTTCTCCAGTGAACTCTATATTTTCATTTCTTTCGTAATAATAATTTCTTAAAGTAACCAAATCTTCAGTTGGCGATGCAGTAGATGTAGCTTTGCTAGTTCCTCCCGTTAATTCTTCATTTGGATAAAAATATCCTGTTGGATCTGCAATAATCAAGGTAGTTCCATTGATACTAGTGAGTGTGCCAGTAGCTCCAGAAGTGCTTCCAGTAACAGTTTCCGTTGCTGCATATGTTCCTTCTACATTTTCTAATGTTAATGTCATTGAGGATGGAACATTTAGATAATCCATGGCACTTGCTTCAAATTCATTTTCAAATTTCTCATTCCATACTCCAGAAGCCAATATGACAAGACCAGTCATTGAGCAAATTACAATGGTGTCAATAAAAGGCTCAAGAATTGAAACCATGCCCTCTTCTATGGGGTTCTCAGTTTTAGAAGTTGCATGAGCGATAGGAGCTGAGCCTTGGCCCGCTTCATTTGAATATAGTCCTCTATTTACCCCTCTAGTTAGGGCAACAGACACACTAGCTCCTAAAAACCCCCCTACTGCCGCTGCTGGAGAAAATATATGAACGAATATTAATTTTAAGGAAGGAATAATATTTTCGTAATTACCTATTATCACAGCTAGTGCCCCTAGGATGTACCAAAAGGCCATAAAAGGGACTAATTTAGAAGCAATCTGTGCAATTCTCTTAATACCTCCTATTATTACCATCCACAGTAAAACTGCTAAAACTACCCCTGTTAACCACTTAGGTATGTCAAAAGTATCGTTCATTACCAGAGCAATATTATTAATTTGAGGCATATTTCCAGTACCTATGCACATCATTAAAAGACATACTGAAAAAACAACTGCTAGCCACTTCATGTTTAAACCATTTTCTATATAGAACATAGGCCCCCCAGCAATAGAGCCATCAGGAAGCTTTATTCTATACTTGTGGGCCAAAGTAACTTCTACAAACTTAGTGGTCATACCAAGAAAAGCTGTTATCCACATCCAAAAAATTGCAGCTGGACCGCCAAGGAAAATAGCTAAAGCAACACCACCAATATTTCCCGTACCAATGGTTCCTGAAAGAGCCGTAGATAGAGCCTGAAAAGGAGTTGTTTCACCTTCTGTACCTGGTTTTACATATTTACCAGACAAAATCCTCCAGCCATGGGCAAAGTACTTGATTTGAGGAAAACCTAGATAGATAGTAAAGAAAATACCAGTCCCTATTAAGAAAGCCGGAAACCAGTAGTGATCTACTAAATAATATGTAAGAAATTCAAGAACTTGCGTGAATGTGTTCATTTCTTATATGAGATGTTTCTCTAGTTCAGTATATCCGCCTATGTACTGATCATCTTGAGTAATTTGAGGAAAAGTTCTTGCTTCAGGAAATTTACTCATTAAGTCCTCCCTAGAAAAATCAACATCTAACATGTATTTTTTATATTCAAGTCCTTTAATTTGGCATAGCTTCTCAGCTTTTTTACAAAAAATACAATTAGGTTTGGACCAAATTTCTATCATTCTTAAATCTGTATATTTGTTACAATCGTTGTAATAAGGAGTTTCTTATGATACTTGAAGGGTTTAAATTTACTAATAGTTTATTTTTAGAAAATTTTACTAAATTCTTTATAGTTGTATTCCCTGTATATGTAATGCAATTTTTGGTGTACTTAGCTTTTGGTTCTGTACCAGGAAATGAGTTTGGGACTTCATCTTCCTTTACTAATTTTACCCAGCAAATTTTAGCTAATTTACTTACCTTATACTCTTATGCTTTAGTGATCTTGTTAATAGATGACGTCTTTAAGAAAAGAAGTAGATCTGTATCAAATTATTTCTATCAAGCTCTTTATTTTTTCCCTAAGATGATTGGGATAGGTCTGATAACTGGGATTCTAGTTGTATTTGGTTTCCTTCTTTTTATTCTTCCAGGCTTTTATCTTTTAGCTAGATTAATGTTTGCTCCTTATATTGGGTTAATGGAAAACAGACCAATTTTAGATTCAGTTAAAAAAGCTTATGAGATTACAGAAGGAAAAGGATGGAAACTTCTTGGATACACAGTAGCCGCATTTTTTCCTATTATTATCATTTTGATTACTATCCTTACTGTTCCTGCTGTCTTTCTTATTCCAGAAAATCTTAATGCTTATATAGCTATAGGATATTTTTTCTCCTTCTTATCTTTCATATACATGGCCATATATATCTATCGCTTGCTTATTAATCTTAATAAAACTGAAGATGAATCTATCTAAATCAAATAGTGGACATTATTTCTACACAAAAGGAGAAGGTGAACCTTTACTTTTGTTACATGGCTTCCCAGATTGTGCAGAAAATTTTCAACATCAATTGAGTTTCTTTGCAGAAAAAGGCTATCAAGCAATTGCTCCCTTCCTTCCTGGATACCATCCAGAAGATCAAGATCTAGATACCTATCAGTCTCTGCGTATAGCTGAAGAAATGATTATATTTACTAAGTCCGTTACGGATCAAAAAATTAATTTATTTGGTCATGATTGGGGTGCCAGCATAGCCTATGGAATGGTTGGGTTAGAACCTGATCTTATTAACAAAATGATCACCGTTTCTGTTCCTCACGGCATTAATGTGGGTGCTTCTTTTCTTTCTGATGGTGATCAACAAAGGAAATCTTGGTACATGTTCTTCTTTCAACTCCCTCTTGCTGATTTGGCAGTACCAACTAATAACTTTGATTTTATTAACCGTTTATGGATGGATTGGTCACCTAATTGGCCAGAATATAAATCTTATGCAGATAAAACAATTGAGGTTCTTTCTAAAGGCAATGTTCTTTCTAAAGCATTAGCTTATTACAGATGTACCTTTCAAGAATCCTTACAAACTGAAAGGATAAATTCTCTAACAGGTGATCTTAGTGCCCAAACGATAAAAGTTCCCTCACTGTATCTTCATGGAGAAAATGATGGATGTATAGGGGCAAACCTATCAGAAGGTATGGAAAACTTTTTTGATGAGCTGGAAACTAAAATTCTACCTGATTGTGGCCATTTTCTTCACTTAGAAAAACCCGAAGCAGTAAATAATATTATTTTAGATTTTCTATCTGGCTAGTCCCACAGATTCTATCCAATCAACCAATAGTGACTGTAGCTGGTAATCAGCTCGTAAATTTGTGTCAGAATTGAATAAATTCCAACAAGAGTTAGTCTTTTCAAGAAGGTAAAAGAAATTATCACTTTCAAAGTGTTGAGATAAGTAACTGCTTATAGTATCTGAATCCTGAAAGGTTAAATTCTGCCCTGGCAAGAACCTATGCCTTAAACAATCCATTAACAAATCAGACATCCATTCCAATCTCAATAGCATAGTCATAGGATCCTTAGGCCACTGCTCTGAAACTTCCAGTAAATTATTACCTGTTTTAATAAGTTCCGAAATATCTTTTATGAAGTCCAACCTTAAGTCGTCTATTTCAAAATTTACCATTTCAGCAGCAACAAAAGGTTTTCCTTTAGATAATAACAATGCAGTTTCAATTTTAGATTTATGATCAGTTTGGAGATTTAACCAGGTTTTTATTTGCTTATTATCAGGTTTATTCATATTTACTTTAATAGCTCTACTCTTAATGGTTAAAGGCAATGTCTGATATCGATGACTAATCAATAAGAAAATTGAATTTTCTGGTGGTTCTTCCAAGTTTTTTAAAAAAGAATCAGAAGCTTCTCTAGACATCTTTTCAAGTGGGTTAATAATAAACACTTTATTGGACCCTAAAAAAGATGATTCGTATAAAGGTTCTTGTAATTTTCTAATCTGGTTTATAGATATTTGCTTCTTGTCTTCTTCTGGTTTTATCAAGTAGAAGTCAGGATGGTTAAATTGATCAAATAAACGACAAGATTGGCATTGATTGCAGGCTTCAGCACCAGGTAAAGAGTTACAAAGAAACCCTTTTGCAATCTCTAAGGTAAATACAGTCTTTCCTATTCCTTCTACCCCTTCAAATATATAAGCATGGTGGTTCAAAGGGTTTTTAAAAACCCTTTTTTCTTTTTCAAACCAAGGGACTGATACAGTTGAATTATTCACTAAAGAGCTTTTCTATCGCTTGTTTTACATTATTAAGCATAGATTCAATTTTTTTTGAGCTATCTATTATTTTGATTCGATTACTATTGTTTTTAGCTAGTTCTAAATAAGTATTACGTATTCTTTTATGAAACTCTAATTCTTCTTTTTCAAACCTATCTAACTCCCCTCTTGCTTTTACTCTTGAAAGGGATACCTCAACAGGCAAGTCAAATAGTAAAGTTAAATCGGGTTGAGGTAGATTTAAATAGTCTGTTAAAGAAATAATTAATTTTTTGTCTAGCTGCCTACCTCCTCCTTGGTAAGCAATACTTGAATCCATGAATCTATCAGATATCACCCAATAACCCTTTTCTAGGTTGGGTAAAATTATTTTCTCTACATGATCTTTTCGATCAGATAACATCAGCATTAACTCTACTTCAGGAGATATTTCTGTGTCCGGATCTAAGAGTATTGCACGTAGCTCTTTTCCAATTGAACTCCCTCCAGGTTCTCTGGTAACGATATAACTGATACTCTTTTTATCTAAAAGATCAGTAATGCTTTTTAAGGAAGAAGTTTTTCCAGAACCTTCTATTCCTTCTAGAGTAATAAACTTAGCTTTCATTATTTGTTAAGTTGGAATCGTTGAACTGCCTGATTATGTTCTTCTAGAGTATCAGAAAAGTAGTGAGTACCATCCCCTTTAGAAACAAAGAAAAGTGAATTTCCTTCTTCAGGGTTTAAGGCAGCTTCAATTGAACTTTCACTTACTAAGCCAATAGGTCCAGGAGGCAATCCTTTAATGTAATAAGTGTTATAAGGATGCTTCATTTTGATATGAGAACTTTTTATATCTCCATCATACTCATCCCCTAAAGCAAAAATTATTGTAGGATCAGATTGAAGTTTCATTCTAAGTTTTAATCTTCTTACAAAAACAGCAGCTATTTGTTTTTTTTCAGTGCCTTCTTTTTCAATTATAGAAGCTAGTATTAAAGCTTCGTAGGAATTTTTAAAAGGTAAGTTAATATTTCTTTGGTTCCATAGTTTGTTTAATATTTTTTGATGTTTTAAATTAGATCTTTTTAAAATATCAAGGTAAGAATCACCTTTTATATAGTTGTAAGTATCCGGATGAAACAATCCTTCTAACGAATTTATCTCCAAACCTAAATCAGACCTGATCTTATTTTTATCATCAAAATTTTTATCTTTCTTTAAAACAGTATTGTTTTTAAATAAATCTATAAGTTCATTAATTGTTGAGCCTTCTCTCAACCTTATTTGATGATAGTAAACAGACCCTTCAGAAACTTTCTGAATTAATTGAAGTGCATTATTGGTTTTAGAAATTAAATATTCTCCAGCTTTAATATCATCTGATCTTTTAAAAACTTTCACATATCCTTTTAAAATTAAAGGTCTATTAACTAACCCTTGTTCGCTTAATCTGTCAATTAATTGGTTAAGACCATACCCCTTCTCTATTTCAATCATAGTTGTTTCATTTATTGGAAGCGGTCTGTACAGAGTAAAAATTAGCAATCCTATCAGGGATACTAAAATAGCAAGGATTACCTTGTTTACAAACGATAGAGAAAATGACACTGAGTTATTTTAACTCAGAGAAGACTAGAGTCGCGTTGGTTCCTCCAAATCCAAAAGAATTAGAGATACTTTTAGAAATTGGTATTTCTGTGGCATTGTTAGCTGAATAATTTAAATCACAACCAGCACTTGGATTATCTAAATTAATTGTCGGCGGCACCACATTGTCTCTGATTGCAAGGATGCTGTAGATCGCTTCTACTGCCCCAGCAGCCCCTAAAAGATGACCAGTCATAGATTTAGTAGAGCTAACCACAAACTTTAAAGGATCCTCTCCAAAGACTTTCTTAATAGCTGAGGTTTCTGCCTGATCACCCACAAGAGTTGACGTACCGTGGGCATTGATATACTGAACATCGTTAGAATTAATCTTGGCGTCTTTTAAAGCATTCTGCATAGCCAATACAGCTCCTTCAGCACTTTCAGGAGGAGAAGTCATATGATAAGCGTCTGCGCTCATACCAAAACCTATTATTTCTGCATAAATTTTTGCTCCCCTTGATTTTGCATGTTCAAGCTCTTCGAGCATTAAACAACCCGCTCCTTCTCCTATAACAAAACCATCTCTGTCTTTGTCCCAAGGCCTGGATGCTTTTTGCGGGCAATCATTTCTAGTTGATAAAGCTTTAGCAGCATTGAAGCCGGAAACTGAAAGAGGTGTTATTCCCATCTCTGCGCCTCCAGTCAACATCATTTCCGCGTCACCATGAACTATGCTTCTAAAAGAATAGCCTATGGAGTGGCTCCCGCTAGAGCAAGCACTTGCTATTGAAATATTTGGGCCTTTAAAGCCAAATTTTATGGACACGTATCCAGAAACCATATTAATAATGGAACCTGGAACAAAGAAAGGTGATATTTTTTTAGTACCTGATTTAGCTAAAATATTAGCAAAGTTTTCTATAGTTCCAAGTCCTCCAACTGCAGAGCCAATAGAAACTCCTATTCTTTCTAAATTAACCTTATTTTTATCTAAACCTGAATCCAGTACACACTCTTGAGAAGCAGCTACCCCATATTGTATGAACTTGTCTAAACGCCTTATTTCTTTCTTTTCAAGATATTTTTCAGCTTCAAAAGATGGCAGGCTCGCTGCAAATTTTGTGTCAAAATCTGTTACATCAAAGTAAGTAATTGGTTTAACAGGGTTCATTCCTGAAAGTAGATTCTTCCATGAACCCTCTACCTCATTACCTACAGGCGATAAAAGACCTAGTCCAGTAATGACTACCCTTCTTGAAGACATTTTAATGGTTACCTAGTAGCTCTAGGTTTTTAAGAATTACTATTTATATAATCAACAGCGTTTTGTACTGTCGCTATTCCTTCAGCCTCTTCATCAGGAATTTCAATTTCAAATTCTTCTTCGAAAGCCATAACTAATTCAACTGTATCTAGGGAATCAGCTCCTAAATCATCTATGAAAGATGCTTTTAATTTAGCTTCTTCTTGTGATACTCCTAATTGTTCACAAACTATTTTCTGTACTCTTTCTTCAACACTCATAAAACTCTCCTGTTTAGAAAACCTAGCCTTTAATTTTGACGCGCATGTTACCCAAGTTTAGGAATTTTTGCATTATTTATTGACAATATCATTGTAGATTACCAATTCCACTTACATGTAAAGACCACCATTAATATGGATGGTTTGACCTGTAATATATGAAGCTTCATCTGAAATAAGAAAATCTACCAATTGAGATATCTCTTCAGGTTTTCCAAATCTAGATAAGGGAATTTGTGAAAGTATTTCTTCCTTGACCTTTTCACTAATAACCTTAGTCATATCTGTTTGGATGTACCCAGGAGCTATTGCATTGACAGTTATTCCCCTGCTACCTACTTCTTTTGCAAGTGATTTTGAAAAAGCTTCTATTCCTGCTTTCGCTGCAGCATAATTTGCTTGTCCTCTATTTCCTGTAGAGGCAGAAGTGCTAGTAATATTAAGTATTCGACCCCAACGCTTTTTCAGCATAAATTTAAGAACTGTTTTGGAAATCTTAAAAGCTCCATTTAAATTTATATTTAATACGTCCATCCACTCTTCTTCAGTCATTCTTAAAACAATATTATCTCTTGTAATTCCAGCATTATTTACTAGCACAGCAATGTCAGGATGCTCTTGTGTTAACAAATAGTTAAAAGACTCAACTGATTTTTTATCATTTAAATTCAGCTGAAGACCATGAATCCCATTCTCTCTAAGGTTTGAAACGCCTTCGTTCGTAGTTGAGGTCCCAAGAACCTCATATCCTTTTTCTTTTGACTTAAGCGCTATATCTTTTCCAATACCCCTTGATGCACCGGTAATTAGTATCTTTTTAGACTCTTTCTGCATTGGACAAATTTAAGTAATTATCAAAACTATCTAAGTCTATAGTTTTTGTTTCAGAAGAAATTCTTTTAATTAAACCACATAAAACTTTACTTGGACCACATTCTATAATTGTAGTCACTTTCATTTCAGTCATTAATTTAATGGTATCTAACCATCTTACTGGGTTGTAGATCTGTTCGATTAATTTAGTTTTTATTCTCTCAGGGTTAGTTTCTGAAAGTGAGTCAACGTTGTGGATTACAGGTATTTTTGGTTCACTAAATTTAACTTTATCTAAAGAATTGGAGAATTTATCAGCTGCTTCCTTCATTAACATACAGTGGGCTGGCACACTCATGGGTAAGGGAATAGCCCTCTTAGCTCCCAAAGATTTACATTCTTGAATAGCTTTATTAATTCCTTCTTTTGTTCCAGATATTACAATTTGATTATAAGAATTTATATTTGCTGCACTGACTAAATAATCTGGACTTTGGCTAATTGTTGAACAAATTTCGTTTATATTTTTTTCTTCTAAACCAATAATTGCTGCAATCCCTCCTTCCCCCATGGGCACAGCTGCTTGCATTAACCTTGATCTTTCTATAACTAAGTTCAAAGCATCCTCAAAAGATAAAACATCAGCTGCAACTAATGCTGCGTATTCCCCTAAAGAGTGTCCAGCTAAACAAATAGGTTTTTCAACTAAACTAGAAATTTGGTTCCATAGAGCTACGTTTGAGGTCAGCATCAAGGGTTGAGTTATTTCTGTTTTAGATAAATCCTCTTTGCTTCCACGCTTTAAGAGTCTAATTAAATCTGTACCCAATAAATCAGAAGATTTATTAAACGTTGATTTAAATAGAGGTAAATTATCAATATATTGAACCAACATCCCAGGGTACTGAGAGCCTTGTCCAGGAAAGACAATAGAGAAATTATTTAATGACATCAGAGGAAGGTTATTCTTCTGGAGGTTCTTCATCCTTGTTTATTTCAATGACTTTTTTTCCTTTATAGAAACCATCTGAAGTCATGTGATGACGAAGATGCTTTTCACCCGTTACGACGTCAGTAGAAAGAGAAACTTTTTTTAAAGCATCATGAGATCTTCGTTGACCTCTCCTTGATCTGGAAACTTTACTTTTTTGTACTGCCATAAACTGCTCCGGTCGAGAATTTTAAATAAATTACTTAATTAAGTCTCTAATTTTTTTAAAGGGTTGTATTTTTTCTAAATCTTCATTGTTTAAATCATCGTTATTATCTGGTCCACAACAATTAACTGTTGAAGGGAAATTTAAATGTATTTCTTCAGCAATCAGAACATCAATATCAAAGTTATCTAAATCCTGATAATGGACTTCAAGCGGTCCTTTTTTATCTAAATTTTCATACCTGTTGTCTTTTATACCTACTTTAATGTCTAAGTTCAGATCTGTATCCGTATGTTTATAGCATCTTAGGCACTCACTTTCGAAACTAACCGAAATAAATCCGTTTGCTAAAAAAACCTCTTTTGACAATCTTTCTATTTCTATACTTACTTTTATATCCTCTTTTATTTCACCTAATTGATCTAAATTATTTAGGCTTTTTAGCCTTTTCTTAATTTTTACGGGAAAACTCCCCTCATTAAGATTTAAGAAATTATGTTCCATCGTTACTTAATATTTCTTTGAATAAAAGAGGTTCTTCAGCACTACAAAAAATATCTATTTCTGGGAAATTTATCTCTTTAGCGTGAAGTAGCATTCTTTTTATACCCCTTTTACTATAAAAGTTATTTAATTCAACTTGTCCATATTTTTTATCTCCGATAATCGGATGGCCTTCATTACTTACTTGAACTCTTATTTGGTGCGTTCTCCCTGTTAATAGAGTGCACTCTAATAGGCAGACCTTTTGATTACTTTTTAGTCTTTTAAACTTAGTTATTGATTGTTTGCCATCCGGAGTTTCTATTACGTGTCGTTCCCCAGACCTTAAATGATTTTTCTTTAGATTTGAAGTGATTTGTATTTCTTTATGGGGCCATTTACTTCCTACAATAGCTAAATATTTTTTTTCTACCCTCCCCTCTCTCATTTCTGTATTTAAAGTTCTCAGAACAGATCTTTTGAGCGATAAAACGATACAGCCTGAAGTTCCTCTGTCTAGCCTGTGAACTAACTGAGCATTCTTGAATTTATCATCTATTTGTCTTACTGCCTCTATTAAACCCAATTTTAAACCGCTCCCGCCATGACTGGCTAAACCTTCAGGTTTATTTAAAATTAAAACTGAGTTTTTATTGTAAATAATTCTTTCTTCTAATAATTCTGTTAAAGATTTACTAGCTCTGTTTTGATTTCTCTCTTCAATCCTATAAGGCGGAATCCTTATAACATCATCTTTTTTTAATCTTCTATCTGGTTTACTTCTTGAGCCATTTACCCTTACTTCACCTTTTCTGATTATTGAATATATTTTAGACCTAGGTAAATTCTTTAACCTTGAAATAAGACAGTTGTCCAATCTAACGTCTTCATACTCTTCATCAACAATATAGCTACTTACATTGAGATATTTACTTGTAGAAATTTTAATCATTCTTTATAAAGTGCCTACTGTGTGCTATTTTAAATAAGAAGTTGTAAATTATTGTTAAAAAAAGAAGTTTCAATAGGAAATTACAACTAATTATTGAATTTATTAAATAGAAAGGAAAGCAAACAGTTATAGTAAGTTTTCTGAGAGAAGAAGAATTTTTAGTCGCATGGGTGTGACACAACTTAAGAATTAATTCGCCCATTACATATACACCTCTCTGATAGCTATTTCTAGCTTTCCTTCAATACAGAAGGAATGACATGAAAAGAATGTTAATAAATGCTACTCAGCCAGAAGAACTGAGAGTTGCATTAATAGACGGTCAAAGCATATACGATTTTGATATAGAGCAAAAAGGCCAAGAAAGAAAAAGATCAAATATTTATAAGGCTAGAGTTTCTCGTATAGAACCAAGTCTAGGGGCGGCATTTGTAGACTTTGGTGCAGAAAAGCATGGATTTTTATCCTCTAAAGAACTTGCCCCTCAATACTTAAAAAATAAAAAAGGAAAAAATTCTATAGCTGAGTGTTTAACTCAAGGACAGGAAATAATTGTTCAGGTTGATAAAGAAGAGAGAGGCACTAAAGGTGCTGCCTTAACTACCTTTATATCACTTCCAGGTCATTATTTAGTCTTAATGCCTAATAATCCTGAAGCTGGAGGAATCTCTAGATCCCTGGAAGGGAAAGACAGAGAAGAGGTAAAAGAAAACTTTAGAAGTTTAGATGTTCCAGAAGGCATGGGGTTGATAGCTCGAACTGCAGCTCAAGGCTCTTCTCTAGAAGAACTGCAATGGGATCTTGAATATTTATTAAGTGTTTGGGATGCAATTCAGGAAGCCAATCAATTACGGAAGGCACCTTTTTTAATCTATAGAGATGATGATCTTATTTCTAGAACTTTGAGAGATTTCTTGAGGGAAGATATAACCGAAGTTTTAGTTGATACGGATGAAGCCTTTGAAAAGGCTTCGGAATTTGCTGGAAGATTAGCACCTGATCTTCAAGATAAAGTTAAGCGATACAATGAAGCAGTACCTCTTTTTACTAGATACCAGGTAGAAAGCCAAATTGAAACCGCTTATCAAAGAGAAGTAGAATTAAACAACGGTGGTTCCATTACTATTGATCAAACTGAAGCTCTAGTCGCTATAGACATTAATTCTTCAAAAGCAACTAGCGGAGCAGATATAGAGGAGACGGCATTAAAAACAAACCTAGAAGCAGCTAAAGAAGTAGCAAAGCAATTAAGATTGAGAGACATTGGGGGACTAATTGTCATTGATTTTATAGATATGGGCTCTTTAAGAAATAAAAGAGCGGTCGAAGATTTAATGCTCGAATCTATTTCTTTAGACAGAGCTAAAACACAAGTGGGAAGAATATCTAGGTTTGGTCTATTGGAAATGTCTAGGCAAAGATTAAGGCCTTCCCTTCAGGAAAGATGGACTCAAGATATAGGAAGTCTGTCAACTGCGGTTTTAAGATTAATTGAGGAAGAAGCTGGAAAAAAGAAAAGCGGTGAAGTTAGGGCTGTAGTGTCTTCAGACATGTCAGTCTTTCTGTTGAATGAACGTAGATCCAGAATTAATGAAATTGAAGAAAGAACTAATGTAAGAGTAGTTGTAGTGTCTGATCCGACTAGATCAGATAACAGATTTGAGGTAACCAGAATAAGATCAGACGATAATAAAACAAGAGGAGAAACTAGTTACAAAATACAAGACAAAATAGGAACTTCCAGTAAATTTGATTCTGCTCTTAAAAAGAAAAGTTTAGAAGAAGCTGCGGTAAGCATAACTCCAAACAAAAAGCCCAGAAGGAAAGGTCAAGGGTTCCTTTCTATGATTGTAGAAACCTTGACAGGACAACCCAAGAAAGTACCTCCTTCTAAACCTAAACCTAAGCCTAAACCTAGAAGAGGTCCAAATAAACAAAGAAGAGCTAATAAAGACTTTAAACCAAAAGAAAATAATAGAAATCTTCAAAGAGGTTCTAATAACAGAAGTAAAACTAATAAAAGTATAAGCCAAACAAAAGAAGGATCAGGTGAACCTAAAGAAGGAGCGGGTAAGCAAGCAACAAATCAAAAGAACGACTTCAAAAATGCTAATCCCCAAAAGAAAACAAAAACAGACCCAGTTCAAAACAAGAAACCAAAAAAGATGCCTAGCACTAAAATTGTTGAGGCTAAAGAAAAGACTAAAAAAATAGAACCTAAAAAAACAAAAGAGAAAGCTGAAACTTCTGAAATCTCTGCGCTTACAGAAAATAAAAAGCTTGAAGTCCCTAAACAAGAAAGCAAAAAAAGTGCCAAAGACTGGGGACGAGCTTCTAATGATCCAAGAAATAAAGGTTAGGTAAAGCCCGGTAAATCTTTTTTTGTTAATTTATTGACATAACTCTCGATAAGTCTTCCTGAAATAGAAATTCTACCCGGTGGAACATCAGGCAAGGATTTATAATGAAACCATTCAGCTATATCTATTTCTTCTCCATCTGGTTTCAAATCTCCTTCCTCATATTCAGCATGGAAACCCAACATTAGTTGGCTTGGGAAAGGCCAAGATTGGCTTCCATAATATTGGCAATTTTTTACCTTGATACTAACTTCTTCAAATATTTC
>Ga0207991_1000384_pt1 | contig 30423 bp, 25 predicted proteins | sample ETN07SmetaG_FD_185786 | JGI IMG/M metagenome (GOLD analysis project Ga0207991, IMG submission 185786) | Marine microbial and viral communities from oxygen minimum zone, Eastern Pacific Ocean - ETNP2014F14-07SV275 (SPAdes) (version 2) | ecosystem: Environmental > Aquatic > Marine > Oceanic ...
GATGGTCCAAACATGTACAAATTTATTTTTTTTATGAGCATAATCAATAAACCTTCTTGTAACTATAGGTATACCCCATTGCGATGTCGGTACCTGTGCACAAAACCCATTAACCTGTGGGGAGGGCAGATTTATAGATTTTATTAATTGATAGACTACTTCTAATTGACTCATGGATGAACAACAGTCTGGTCCTGCTAACTTTCTAATTTTCTTTAATCTGGATGAAGAAAAAGAAGCTAAACATACTCTACTTATTGCTTTGTTTTCTTTAATAATTTCTACACCTTTCTCAATAGTGTTAAATGTTTTGAAGTCGATATTGAATCTAAGGTTAGGAAATGAAGTTAATAATTCATTTAATGAAGGTATTCTTCCACCCCCTACTAACTCAATCTGTTTAACTTCTTTATAAGTTAATTCCTTAATCTCTTTATTAATGTCTGCCATTCTGCTTAAGTCGTGATCATGGAAAATTACAACCTCTCCATCTTTGGTGCCCTGAATATCTGTTTCCATGAACTTAAATCCCATATCAGCTGAATGCTGAAAAGCTTCTAAAGTATTTTCGGTAGCTTCTTCAGACCCTCCTCTATGGATGAAGCCGAAAAACTGAAACCCTTCAAAAAAGGGATGTGTATTATCTAAAATCAAGTTAATTCATTTGACCAATTTTTTAGTTAACAATAATATCAGCCTTCCAATAGTAGGGTTGAAAATAAAAATTTGAATAATCTAGAAGAGAATTTTGATTCCATATCGCCTTATGCAGATGAAGAGGTTTCAAATGTAATAAAATCCCTGACCAATGATAAAAAATTTCACGACTTAATTTCAGCTCAAATATACCCTTCAATTTTTAAAATCATTCCAGGATTAAGTTCTTTTTTATTTAGAAAAACTTTCGTAAAAAGTTTTGGTAACTCAAAAAGTATTGAACAGTTCCAAAATAATTTGACTCCTTTTGTGGAAGAGATGATTAAAAGAACAACAGATGGTTTCTCATATTCAGGTTCAGAAAATTTAAGTTCACTACCTACCTTATATATATCTAATCACAGGGATATTGCTTTAGATTCATTGTTCTTGAACTTTGCAAGATTTGTAGAGGGCAAAAAAACAGTAAGAATCGCCATAGGAGACAATCTTCTAGACTCAGGCTTCTTTGAGAAATTAATGCGTTTAAATAAAAGTTTTGTAGTGCATCGGAATATCAAAGGAGCAAAAGAAACATTAATTAAGCTTGGTAATCTTTCAAGGTATATAAGTCATTCACTAACTGCAGATCAAGAAAGCATATGGATTGCTCAGTCAGATGGGAGAGCAACTGACGGACATGACTTTACTGACCCAGCAGTACTTAAAATGCTCTATCTCGCTTCGAGAAAAACTTTAGAAATCAATGAATGGGTAAAACAAGTTAATTTAACACCTGTTTCTATCTCTTATGAATACGACCCTCTCGATATTACAAAAGCAATTGATTGGGAGGATGGCGAAGAGTTATCTTATGAAGAAAATAATCAAAGAGATTTGAGAGAGTTAGTTAAAGGAATTAAAGAACCTAAAGGCAGGGTTCACCTTCATATTGGAAAAAGTATTACTGAAAAAATTAATCAAATTGAGGATTTGGCCGAGGTAATAGATAGCGAAATTATTACAAATTACAAGTTGTGGCCTAGTAACTATATATCCGCTTACTCTTTAGGCCTTACAAGCAAAACAGAGAATTTTGAAGGAAAAAAGAAATCATTTTTATTTAGATTTAAGTCCTTGGATACAACAACAAGAAAGAAAGTTTTAAGGATGTACTCGGCACCCTTTCAAAATCAAAAGAAAAGAGGCTAGAAATTTATCCAACCTCTTTTTAGTATTCTTAGCTTATGTGAATAAATGCAATTGAAAATTACATCGAAAATGTAATCACAAATGCATCTTCATCAGCGCCGCCGTCTGCAGCATCAAAATCGCTTAAGCCAATTCCAAAAGAAATTCCAGAAAACTCTTTTGGAAAATCAAAACTTACAAGGGTATATTTGCCTACACCATCGTAATCACCATAAGTAACCCCAAGACCTGAATCTCCTAAGGCTACTGACCATTCTGTGTTATCAGGAGCTTGATCGAGGCCTTTAGAAATAAGTACTCCTACCCACTTGTAAGCGACACCTACATAAATCTCTTCGAAATCTAATGCACCCTCACCAGGATAGTTGTAACTAAGATAGCCAACATCAAAGCTTACACCTCTAGCAGATTCATCTGCATAACCAAAATAATAATCAAGCTCTGTATTGGTTTCACTGCCAAAATCTACGTTAGAGCCCCAGACGCCAACATAAGCACCATGTTCAGAGGATGAAACATCAAAACCGCCTGACGCGGCTGGATCTTCACCAGTTTGGCTCATGCCTCTCCAAATATAATCATTAGAAAGAGCAAGGTTGAATTCTACATCTGCTGCGCTTAAAGACATGTAGCTTGTACTGATAAGTAATAAAACTGCAATTTTCTTAAATTTGATCATTTAAACCTCCTATTAAAGTTAATAAACAAAAGTAAATAAAAACCTTCACTAATTAATATGCAAGATTAATGCCAATATTTTATAGTAATTTCTTTATTTTATGCTTTTAATTGGTGCACTTTTGACATAGCCAATAGTTTCTAGGTGCAAAATAATCTTCAAGAGTTTTTAAAGAATGCTTTATCGTGTAATATTCGCGTCCCTTTCATAAAAATTTCAGGAGAATCTATGGATATTTCAGGCAAGGTTGCGCTAATAACTGGAGGAGCTTCAGGCTTGGGTCTGGCAACAGCTGAAAAACTCTTAGCGGCTGGATCTAAGATTATGTTAGTTGACCTCAATGAAGATAACGCCAAGAAGGCAGTAGAAAGCTTAGGAGATGGAACGGCATTTGCTATTGCTAATGTAACAGATGAAGATTCAGTTACTGACTGCATTAAGGCAACTATAGAGCAATTCGGAGGCATACATATTGTTGTTAATTGTGCAGGAATCGGAAGTGCAAGTAAGACAGTAGGCAAAGATGGTGCTCATCCATTGCAATACTTCAAAACAGTAGTTGATATAAATCTAATAGGTACCTTCAATGTATTAAGGTTAGCCGCGGTTGAAATGGGCAATAACGAACCTGGTGAAGACGGTGAATGTGGGGTAATAGTCAATACCGCCTCTGTAGCAGCTTTTGACGGACAAATAGGGCAGGCAGGCTACAGCGCAAGTAAAGCTGGTGTAGTTGGAATGACTTTACCAATTGCAAGGGATTTAGCTCGGATGGGAATTAGGGTCAACACGATAGCCCCAGGCATATTCGATACTCCTATGATGGCCATGGCTTCCGATCAGGTTAGAGGCCCTCTCATTGAAATGACTCAATTTCCTAAAAGACTAGGATTACCTCAAGAATATGCTTCGCTGGTTAAACACATAGTAGAAAATACATTTTTAAATGGAGAGACTATACGTTTAGATGGTGGAATAAGGATGGCACCTAAATAATTTATGATAGATTTGTTAGTTTCTTACGGTTTCTTCTTATTAAAAGTTATTACTGTTTTATTAGTAATTCTTATTCCTATTCTCATGATTAGTAGCTCCACTAAACATAAGAAAGAAACCGATAAAGGAAGGATTATAGTAAAGAATTTATCTGACAAATTAGAAGAAATAGGGGTGACACTAAAAAGTGCTGAAATGGACCCTAAGGCTTATAAGAGTTTTTTGAAGGAAAGAAATAAGAAAAAGAAGAAAGAATTAAAGGGTAAGTCTAAAGAAATAGTTTACGTATTAGATTTTAAAGGCGATATACAGGCAAGCGCTGTTGATAAACTTAAACAAGAAATCAATGCCATTATTGCTTCTCAGGTTAAATGCAAAGAAGTAGTTGTAAAAGTTGAGAGTGGCGGAGGTTCTGCTTATGCTTATGGACTTTGTGCTGCTGAACTTAAGAGACTCGTAGATAATAAAATTAAGCTTACAGTTTGTATAGACAAAATAGCAGCGAGCGGAGGTTATTTAATGTCTTGTGTTGCTACTAAGATAGTTGCAGCTCCTTGGGCTATAGTTGGGTCTATAGGGGTCATCGCTCAACTCCCTAATTTTCATAGGCTACTAAAAAAACTGGATATTGATATAGAAATGCATACAGCGGGAAAGTTTAAGAGAACCCTTACTACTCTTGGAAAAAATACCAAGCAAGGAAGGGAAAAATTTATCTCTGAGCTGGAAGATCTACATATTGTGTTTAAAGATTTTGTTAAAGAAAACAGATCTAAAATTCAAGTTGCGAAGGTATCTACTGGAGAGGTCTGGCAGGGAGATAAAGCAAAAAAACTCGGCTTGATTGATGAAATAGGCACTTCAGATGATTACCTTTTAAAGTTAGCAAGTAAATTTAAGCTTCTAGAAATTCAATATTTTGAAAAAAAACCTTTTACAGCAAGACTTGGTACTGCAGCTGAAGTTATAGTTGAAAAGGGCATATATAAAATACTAGATATATTCAACAAAGATAGATTCATAACTTAAGGAAGAATATGGCATCAACTTTTAAAGCCTTAGAAGTTTCAGAAAAGTTTAGCTTATCAATTGTTGAAAAAGATCTAGCAGACCTACCTGAAGGAGATTTATTAATAAAGGTAGACTTCTCGTCTTTAAATTACAAAGACGCAATGTCTGCTTCTGGTATGCCGGGAGTAACACGAAATTATCCTCACACTCCAGGAATAGATGCAGCTGGTAAGGTAGCTGAATCCAGAGTACCAGATTTTAAAGAAGGAGATGAAGTCATAGTTACAGGATATGACCTAGGCATGAATACATCTGGAGGATTTGGTGAGTACATAAGAGTCCCATCCAATTGGGCAGTTCACTTACCTAAAGGCTTAACTGCAAAGCAATCTATGTCTCTTGGAACTGCTGGGTTAACAGCTGGATTATCTATTCACGCTCTCGACAGCTTTAGAGAATATACAGGCCTAAAAGATACTAAATCCGTAGTTAGTGGGGCTACAGGTGGAGTTGGTTCCATTTCAGTCATGCTTTTATCAAAACTCGGATCCGAAGTTACAGCAGTGACAGGTAAAAATGACCAATCTGATTTTCTACACACTATAGGAGCTTCTAATATTTTAAGTAGAGAAGAACTTGCAAAAACTGCCAGAAAACCAATTGGAAAAAGTTTATGGGATGTAGGAGTCGACGTAGCCAGCGGCGAAATCTTAAGTCTTTTGCTAACATCATTAAGTCCGGGGGGTGCTGTTGCATGTAGTGGACTAGTTGGAGGTCCCTCTTTTGAAAGCTCTATTTTTCCATTTATCTTGAGAGGCAACGCGTTAATAGGTATAGACTCGGTTGAAATTCCTTTAAAAGATAAAGACCATATATGGGAACACTTCGCTCATGATTGGGTTTTAGAAGGACTTGATAAAATTACTAAAGAAGTTTCTCTAGATAATCTTGAAGTAGAAATCAAAAGAATATTGTCTGGAAATCAAGTCGGTAGGGTGTTAGTAAAAATTTAAAAGAGAGAAAGGATGTCAGATTTAGATACTGAGAAAAAGACAGAAGACCAAGAAGATAGTAAAGTCGATGCATTGGCTGCTCTTCTTATAATTGCATGTTTGACAGCTGCAATGTATTTTTGGGTATCAAGTCAATAAGATAAAAACATGGATGTAGTTAGGTTTTTAAAAGATAAAACAAGAATTCCTGTAATAGGAGCTCCTTTATTTACTGTTTCTTATCCAGAATTAGTACTTGCACAGTGCAAAGCTGGAATAGTGGGTTCTTTCCCGGCATTGAATGCAAGACCCGAAGAAAAACTTGGTGAATGGATCACCATGATGAAGAAAGAGTTGAATGACTATCAGAACAAAAATCCAGAAGAGATAGTAGCTCCATTTGCTGTTAATCAGATATGTCATCACTCTAATAGTCGTTTAGAGCACGATATGGAAGTTTGTGTGGAGCACGAAATCCCAATAATTATTACAAGTTTAAGGGCTCCTCAATTCGTTGTTGATGCTGTGCACAGTTATGGTGGCGCTGTGATACATGACGTTATAAACATAAGACATGCAAAAAAAGCAATTAGTGAGGGAGCAGATGGCCTTATTCTTGTCTGTGCTGGAGCTGGAGGCCATGCTGGCACCCTAAGTCCTTTTGCATTAGTTAGGGAAGTAAGAGAATTTTTTGATGGACTTATAGTTTTATCAGGAAGTATCTCTCATGGGGCTTCTGTTCTTTCAGCTCAAGCAATGGGAGCTGATCTGGCTTATATTGGTACTAGATTTATAGCTACGCAAGAAGCAAATGCCAGCGAAGGTTATAAAGAAATGATTGTTGAGAGTAATGCTAATGACATTATGTATTCTGCTACCTTTACAGGAGTTAATGGGAATTACCTTAAACCCAGTGTAGTCAAGGCAGGACTTGATCCAGAGAACTTACCTTATGCTGACAAACATGACATGAACTTCAGTTCTGGTCCAGGAGACAATCAAAAAAAGGCTTGGAAAGATATTTGGGGATCAGGACAAGGTATTGGTAATTTACATGAAGTACCAACAGTTAGAGAAGCAGTTGATACTTTAGTTGAAGAATACGAAGAAGCTAAAAACTTCTTAACAAAAGGGGCTGTTTAATCCCCTTTGTAGTCTGGGTCTCTCTTTTCAAAAAAGGACTTGATGGCTTCTTTCCTATCTTTAGTTTCATGAGTTAAGAGCGTTTGATCATAATCCATATGCATAATTGCATCGTCCCCTGAGTAGGTTAATTCATTAACGCTTCTTTTTATCATTTGAGCGGCAATAGGTGGCTTTGAAGCATATAAGTTTGCCATTTTATTAGCGGCTTCCATTAATTTATTTTTTGGATGAACTTCGTCATAAAAACCCCAGGATAAAAGGGTACTGGCATTCTCATTTTCACCACTTATGACTATTTTTTTTGCCTTAGCAGGACCAATTAACCTAACTGCTAATGGAAGACCTAGCCAGTTAAGGTTTATGCCTAGGTTTATTTCTGGATAACCAAGAATTGCAGTTTCAGAAGCAATCCTAAAGTCACATGCGGATGCAATACATGCTGCTCCACCTAGACAATAGCCATTTATTGCTGCAATAGTTATTTGATCTACTTCTAAAAAAGACCAAATTGCAGGTTTACCGAAGTTATTTCTCCAAGCCTCCAGTCTGGTAATAGACTTTCGTTTTTCTTTTAAATCAGCTCCTGAGGAAAAATTATCTCCAGTGCCGGTGTAGATAACTACTCTAGATTCCAGGTCATATCTTAAAGAAGCATTAAACTCAGTAAGCTCCCGAAGAATTTCTGTATTAAGAGCATTTAATGAATTAGGTCTATTTAAATAAACCCAACATATATGTCCTTCTTTTTTTACTTTTAAATGTTTCATTGATTTTTAGATAGGTATTTCTCAGCATCAAGAGCTGCCATGCATCCTAAACCGGCAGAAGTTATAGCCTGCCTATATATATGATCAGAAACATCTCCAGCAGCAAAAACGCCTTCTACACTTGTTGAAGTTGCATTACCTTCAAGTCCAGAATTAATCTGTATGTAACCATCCTTCATACCTAATTGATCTTTAAAAATATCAGTATTGGGGTTATGACCAATTGCAATAAATACGCCCTCAAGACCTAATTGACTTGTTTCATCCTTTTTAACGTCTTTTAAGTTTAGACCTGTAACTTTATTACCATCTCCTAAAACTTCTTCTACAATATGATCCCATAGAATTTCCATCTTCCCTTCTTCAACTTTCTTAAAAATCCTCTCTTGAAGGATTTTTTCAGCTCTTAATTCATCTCTCCTATGAATAAGAATTACTGAAGAACAAAGATTGGATAAGTAAAGAGATTCCTCAGCTGCTGTGTTACCACCACCAACAACAGCTACTTTCTTGTCTTTATAAAAAAACCCATCACAAGTGGCGCAAGCGCTCACACCTTTGCCTAAATAAGCTTCTTCAGAAGGCAGTCCCAGATATCTAGCGGAAGCTCCTGTTGCTATAATCAGTGAATCACATTCATAAGTTTTGATATTCCCTTGTAACGTGAAGGGGCGATTTAGGAGCTCTGCTTTTTCAATGTGATCAACAATAACTTCTACGTTTAATGATTCGACATGTTTTAACATTCTTTCCATCAATTCAGGTCCTTGAAGTCCGTCGCTATCTCCAGGCCAGTTTTCCACGTCAGTGGTAGTAGTCAATTGACCACCTTGTTCCATCCCAGTAATAACACAAGGATTAAGTCCTGCTCTAGCAGCATAAACAGCAGAGGTATAACCAGTAGGTCCTGATCCTAGTATTATTAATTTTCTATTTAACTTATCTTCCATGGTCTAAATTATAACTTCGAAATGATAATAAGTTATTGTTGAAAGTTAGAACAAGCTTTAAATAATCTATACAATACGCAAAACATATTTCTGCAAGTGGCAAAAAAGGCTCAAGCAACAAAGAAATCAGCTGAACAGGCTGTCTCTATTTCTCGCTTAAAACTAAACCAACTTTTCTTTGAATCTCTATTGATTATTCAAGGTTTTCTTGGGATATTCGTCATAATTTCTCTTTTTACTTATTCTTCTCAAGATCCTGGCTGGAACTCTCAAACTTTTTCCAATCCTCTAGTAGGGGAGGAGTTTGGGGTTTCTAATGCTGTCGGCTCTTGGGGAGCTTATTTAAGCGATTTCCTATTCACCATTGTTGGGTATATGGCGTATCTTGTACCTTATTGGCTTCTGTGGCCTCTTGTAAGACATTTTATATTTTTTAGAAGACCAATACAGTTTTCACAAATTTATTCAGGACTTATAGGGATTAGAATTCTAGGGTGGTCTTTATTTTTAATCTCAACTTCAACCTTATTATCAATATTTATAGAGCCCGGTCGCTCTTTCTTACCAGAAGATACAGGAGGTTTAGTTGGTTCAGCTGTTTCCTCTTATACTTTAGAGCCATTAAGTTTTATAGGAAGCAGTCTTCTTTTCACTTGCTTAGGCTTGTTAGGACTTACCTTATCTTTAGAAATATCTTGGACTACCTTAATTATTAAGGCACAAGAATATTTAATAGATTTTGGGGGTGAGTTTGGAGAAAAATCTGCAGACTTTCTAGCAAAAATTAGAGAAAAACAAAGACTGAGGCAAGACAAGGTTGATAGGCAACAAAGGGTTTTAGAAGAAGTTAAGAAAAGAGAAAAGATAAAAGCGCCTGAAGTCATTGAAGCAAAGGAAAAGATTGAAACAAGTAATAGAGTTCAACAAGAAAAACAAGAAGAACTTTTTGAATACAAAGAAGCTGTGAATCCTCCCAAGCTCTCTTTGTTGGATAAAAAAACAGAAGAACTTTCTAATGAGACGTCTGAACATTCTCTCAGGCAATTGGGTAACTTAGTTATAAGTAAACTTTCAGAATATGGCATTAACGACGTAACAGTTGAATCGATTCAGCCCGGTCCTGTGGTTATCAGGCTAGAGTTAAAGCTTCCCACCGGGTTAAAAGTAAATCAAATTTCTAACATTCATAAAGATCTGGCCCGCTCTCTCGCCAAAACAAGTGTAAGAATAGTTGAAGTTATAGAAGGTCGAGATACGATTGGAGTAGAAGTACCTAGAGAAGATAGGCAACCAGTTCTTCTAAGTGAAGTCCTTTCTAGTACTGAATACGATGACTCAAAAAGTCCTCTTACAGTGGCATTAGGAAAAGATATTAGTGGTTCGGCAGTAGTTGCTGAACTGTCATCCATGCCTCACTTACTTGTTGCTGGAACTACTGGTTCAGGTAAATCTGTTGCAATTAATTCAATGCTTGTAAGTATTCTATTCAAAGCAAGTCCGGAACAGGTTAGATTGATTTTAATAGACCCAAAAATGTTAGAGCTCTCAGTGTATGAAGATATTCCGCATTTATTGTGTCCAGTGATTACTGATATGAAAGAAGCCTCAAGTGGTTTACGTTGGTGCGTGAATGAGATGGAAAGGCGATATAAGTTAATGGCTCAACTGGGAGTAAGGAATCTCAATGGATACAATAAGAAAGTATCTGAAGCTATAAAATCAGGTACACCCATAAAAGATCCTCTTTGGAAGAAGGAAGAGGATGAGGAATTGGAAACGGAGGCACCTAACTTAGAAAATCTTCCCAATATTATTTTAGCTGTAGATGAATTAGCAGATCTAATGATACAAGGGGGTAAGACCGCAGAACAATTAATTGCAAGAATTGCTCAAAAAGCAAGAGCAGCTGGAATCAGTATGATTTTAGCTACTCAGAGGCCTTCAGTTGATGTTATAACGGGTCTTATAAAAGCCAATATTTCTGCAAGAATAGCTTTTCAGGTAGCTTCAAAAATGGATTCTAGGGTAATTCTCGATCAAGGAGGAGCAGAACAGTTACTTGGAAAGGGAGACATGCTGTATTTAGCTGCTGGTACCTCAATTCCAGAGCGAATTCACGGAGCTTTTGTAGGAGATGATGAAGTCAAAAGAGTAGCTGAAGACTGGAGACAAAGAGGTAAGGCAATTTACATAGATGAAGTGACACAACAAGAAGGTGCGGTTATAGGAATGCCGGGGATTCCTTCTGGTGGTGATCCTAATGAAGATGGCGAGGCAGATGAACTCTATGACGAAGCTGTTTTATTTGTTACTCAATCAAGGCGAGCATCCATATCAGCAGTGCAAAGAAGACTTAGAGTAGGTTATAACAGGGCTGCAAGATTAATTGAAACAATGGAAGCAGCTGGAGTAGTAAGCCCTATGGCAACTAATGGGAATAGGGAAGTCCTAGTGGTTCCTCCACCTGAAGATTAACTGTTACTATTACTTTTTTTAGTTATGAGATATTTCGTTTCCTTCTTCCTTATCTCTTTTATTCTTTTCTTAATTCAAAGTTTGAACGCCTCACCCGATAGTGTTGAAACAGTTCAAGATACTAGGGATGCTATAGATCCTAGTTTAGAAAACCAAGTAAGATTTATTGAAGGTCCAAATTACCTATTTGATTCAATAAAAACTCATAAATTCTTTTCAGCGAATTTTGAGCAAACAACCATTCAAGACAAAAAAAGCAGGCTGATTAAAGGCAAGATCATTGCTCACAGGTCAGGAAAATTTAAGATTTCTTATTATGAGCCACTTAACGAAACATTGTTTTCAGATGGTGAGGATTTTTATAGGTATGAACCAGAGCTAGAACAGGTAAATATTCAACCCTTAGATGAACTGTTAAGTGAAACACCCATAGGACTTTTTACTCTCAATCTTGAAGAAATAAAGGAGCTTTTTGTTGTTAATGATTGTGAAAAGAATTTGAACAGCTATACCTGCCGGTTAACTAGTAAAAAAGAAGAGAGTTTCATTAAGTGGATTAACATCAGTATTAAAAATAGTGTTTTTTATTCATTAAGATATTTAGATTCATTTGGTCAAATTGTCTCATTAAAGTTCAAAGAAGCTTCTTTAAGTGAAATTCCTACTGAAGAATTTAAGTTAATTATTCCTGAAGGAACTGATATTGTTAGCTTTAGAGACAATGCTCAATAAGCACTCGAATATATGTTAGATTCAAAATTATTAAGAAATTCACTTGATCTAGTTGAAGACGCCTTTAAAAAAAGAGGGTTTGAAGTTGATCTGACCGTCTTACAAAAATTAGAAGAAACAAGAAAAGCATTGCAATTTGATACAGAAAAAATGCAAGCTTCTTTAAATGAAATATCCAAAGAGATTGGAAAATTAAAGGCAACTAAAAAAAATACTTCAGTAAAAGAAAAAGAAGCATCTGGTCTAACTAAAGACATTAAAAAGAAGTCCAGTAAGCTAGATTCAATTCTGGAAGATTTAAACTCTTTTAGTTTAGGACTTCCAAATATTCCTGATCCTGATGTACCAGTTGGTAGCTCCGAAGAGGATAATTTAGAGATACGTACCTGGGGCAGTATTCCAGAGTTTGCTTTTCAACCTAAAGATCATCTAGAGATTGGCCAGCTAATAGGTGGAATAGACATGGAAGCTGGTTCAAGAATTACGGGCTCTAGATTTTCTGTGTTGAAATCAGATCTGGCAGGGTTACATAGATCTCTTACTCAATTTATGTTGGATTTACATACAAAAGAGCATGGATATGAAGAACTGTATGTGCCCTACATAGTTAACTCTGATTCACTAATCGGAACAGGACAGTTGCCTAAATTTGAGAAAGATCTTTTTAAAATAGAAGGGGATGAAAATTACTACTTAACTTCTACAGCAGAAATTCCTGTTACTAATATGTTAAGGGACCAAATAATTGACTCTAAGGAACTTCCTATTAAGTGGGTGAGCCATACGCCCTGTTTTAGAAGCGAAGCTGGTAGCTATGGAAAAGATACTAAAGGGTTAATGCGTGTTCACCAATTTGAAAAGGTTGAATTAGTGCAGGTAGTGGAGGGAGGCAATTCAGAAGCAGTTTTAGAAGAATTAACCTCGCATGCTGAAGCAGTAATGCAAGCTCTAGAGATTCCTTATAGAGTGGTTTCTCTTTGTACTGGCGAGCTGGGATTTAGTGCAGCCAAAACCTATGACATAGAAGCTTGGATTCCTTCACAAGCGAACTACAGAGAGATTTCTTCCTGTAGTAATTTTAAGGATTTTCAATCAAGAAGGATGCACGCAAGATGGAAGAATATTGATAAAAACACTAACGAACTAGTTCACACACTTAATGGATCTGGTTTAGCGGTTGGAAGAACCTTACTGGCAATTATTGAGCTAAATCAACTTGAGGATGGGTCCATCAAGGTTCCTGAAGCTTTAAGGAATTATTTTAGTAAGGATAAGATTTCTCTAACTGAATCTGAGTAAAAAGAACAAACCAGAGGCTGTCCATCAGATACCCTTTTTTCTATAAAATTCTTGGGGTTGAGGGCTTCTCCAGCGTGACTTGAGAGGTCATTGACACATACAAAAGTAGCCATAAAAAAATATTAATTTGATCATTTCACATTGTGAACTAAAGAAGGTATTATTTCGTCTAGATATTTTAATATTTCCACGGTGTGTGTGTGAAATAATTGGGGTCGAACACGTAACAGTTATAAATTAGTCTTGGTCAATTCAAAAGGAAATCCTAGAATAGTTTTTAACTTGAGTGTTTTTTAATAATTATTGGGGGTCTTTATGACAAGTTTTAAAAAATTATTTCTTCTCTCTTCTATTTTTACCTTTTTACTTGCTTCTGTGCCTGTACTAGCCGATGTAGACACTACTTCGTCCTTGCGTGGAAGTGTAAATGTTTCAGGGGCGACAGTTTTGGCAGAACATACACCTACAGGCATTACAAAGGCCACAACTGCAGGAACTTCAGGAAACTTTACAATGACGTTCTTGCCAGTTGGCGGACCTTATGAAGTAACGGTTTCTGCACCGGGTTATCAATCGGCGCAGCTTGGAGGTATTTATTTAGTATTAAATGAAACCGCAAGTGTAAAAATAACTTTAGCTCGATCGGATGCAGAAGAGTTGGTGGTAACTGCAGCTGCAGGTTCTGTAATAGTAAGAACAGGAACGGGGACGCTGTTGACAAGAGATCAGATGGATGCAATTCCTACAATCAATAGATCAATTGCTGACTTTGCCAAGTTGGACCCCAGGGTTTCCATCAACAGTGCTTCGAGTAGATACACTGAAATTTCTGTGATGGGAGCGAATAACAGATTTAATGACTTTTCTATCGACGGTGTTAGTTTTAATGATCCCTTTGGCTTGAATGCTAATGGATTTGCTACTATGCGTAATCCTATTAGTTTGGATTTTGTAGACCAAATATCTATAGATATCACACCTTATGATGTTGCTCGGGGTAACAACACGGGCGGATCTATTGCAGTAGTTACAAAATCTGGATCGAACGAATTTCACGGCTCTGCTTATTATTCTGAAAGAGATGAATCTAATGTCGGAGAAGATACTGATGGAAACGATTATCCTAAATTTAGCGAGGAGATTAACACCTTTACCGCATCAGGCCCGATAATTAAAGACAGACTTTTCTTCTTCGTAGGGTATGAAGAATTTGAAAAATCAAACCCAGCTCTCTACGGAACTATCGATAGTAATGCGCAGAACAAAGCAGAATATGTAACGACTGCAATGGCCGATCAGATTAAAAATATTGCTAGCAGTAGATACGGTTATGATGCCGGCATAATCAATGGAGCTTCTTTCCCAGAAACTCATGAGGAATATACGATTAAGATAGACGCAGTAATCAATGATGCCAATAGAGCAATTCTTAATTACTCTAAAGCTGAAAGCTATTACCCCCGTAAGTACAATGGTGGAGCTACAGTTTTTAGCAACAACTATTACGCTAAGCCGCCTGTGATAGAGCGAAAATCAGTGACTCTTTATAGTGATATAACTGATCGGTTAAGAACAAAACTCAAGTTTACGCAGTGGTCGATGAATGAAAATGATGCTTCCATCGGCGATGGACTTTTCCCTGAGGTTAGAATTAACCTTGGTGGTGACAGGGTCTATTTGGGAGGTGATAGGTACCGTGGTGCAAATCACATCATAGTTGATGAAGACATTCTAGTTTTTAAAGCGGATTACGATAACGATGATAATGTTTTAACTTTTGGAATTGAAAGAACTGAAACAGATGTTTATAACTTATTTATTGCTCGTTATAACGGAGAAATTCAATTCAACAGCATAGAAGATTTTGAAACTGGTATGTGGAGTTATTTAAGATTTCACACTCCCATAGCAGGTAATGATCAAGTGGGTACAGCTGCTGCTGATTTCAGCATTGAAAAAGATACCGTGTACCTTCAAAATAAATGGTATGCAGGTGATGACTTAACTTTTACCTTTGGCTTTAGATATGACAAAGTCTTGACTCCAGATTATCCACATCTAAACCCTAAATTCTTAGAAAGAAATGGTATAGGAAATAATCAGAGATTCGATTTTGATCTCATTCAACCTCGGGTGTCTTTTAACTACGATGCAACTTCAATGTTTGGAGACAGGGTAGTTGATGCAACCATTAGAGGAGGAAGAGGTCTGTTCCTCGGAAGGATTCCTAGAGTGTGGTACGGTAATGCCTACTCAAGATCAGGAGGATTAACAGACTACAACCGCTTTAGATCATACAGCGATGTTATCGGTCCTATGCCCGCTTCCAGTACAGCGGATCCACATTTCTTCTGGTTAGGACCAACCAGCAACTATGAGGTAAGAAGTGCTTGGTATGGAGATGCCCAGGGAACTGATCCAAGTTTTGAAGCGCCTAGTTCTTGGAGAACAAACATCGCCTTGGATTTGTTGACTACTAAAGGTTATGACTTCACAGTTGAATACAACCGAGATCAGATAAATGAAGGTGTTTTCTATCAAGATCTTGGTATAACCCAAACTGGAACTTTAGCTGATGGCAGAGGTACCTATACTGGCGCTGGTGATTTCTGGCTTTCTAATACTGAATTAGGCGATACTGAGGCCATAACATTTATTATGAAGAAAGAATGGAATGATGTTAAATTCATGACAGCTTATACCAATATGGATGCCAGTGATGTATATGCTCTAACGTCTGCTCAAGCAGAATCAGCTTACGGATATCAGCAAAGATGGGACGGCGAAAATATGAGTGCTAACAGATCAAGTTTTATGGTAGAACACAAATTCTTAGCCACACTTGACTATACCACTCAGCTCCTTGGAGACAATGACACTCGTTTCTCTCTTGTTTTTGTTAGAAAGGCAGGGGAACCTTACAGTGTTGTTTTTGATGAGCCTGGATACAACAGTGTAACTGGAAATTCGCGTTTCTATGCTGATTACAGTTTAGCTTATATCCCTACAGGAGCTTCAGATCCCAATGTATCCTTTACAAGCGCTGCAGTGGCAACTGCTGTGATGGCGCATGTGAATTCAACAGGTTTAAGTGGCTATAAAGGAACCCATGTTCCAAAGAATGCTTTTAATAGCCCTTGGTACAGCCGCCTTGATTTGAGAATCACTCAGGATATTAAGGTATTTGGGGATACTAAATTAGTTGTGTTTCTAGATATGCTCAATTTATTGAATATGATTGATGATGAAAGCGGTATTGTCAGAGAATACTCTTATAACAACAGCCGACAAATTATAGTGGATGGGGTTACTTCAACAGGTCAATTTATTATCTCTGGAGTAGATCCTGATGATAGTCTATATATTCAAAACAATGACGGTCAATCTGCTTGGAATATTAATTTAGGATTTAAATATCAATTCTAAGTATTGAGCCCTGATTAAAAAGAACGCCACTTTTAAGTGGCGTTTTTTTATAGTCTTGGCCCCCCAACCAAACAAACCTTAGTGGCATAATCGACAGCTTCTCTTAGAGCTCCCTCACTATCCAAAGAATCTAAGTATGAAAGAAATACTCCTATCAGTGCATCTCCAGCACCATTTGTATTAACAATAGATATCTCTTCTGCTTCTACTTGAATTTGGTTGAACCGACAGCCATTAGGGCCATAAGAACATAGGACATCGCAGTTTGGCTTGATGTTTTCATTAAGAAGATTAATTTCTTTCTCGTTGCCAAAAAGTAAATCGATAGATTGATCTAGAACCCATTTGATTTCTGTTAAGTTAGTTTGGATTAAATTTATATCGGCTAATCCAAAAGCTATTTTTAGCTTGTTTTGTTTAGCAATGCCCAAGGCTTCTTTAGCTGTCTTTAGTCCATTGATAGTGCACACTGAGAAGGCATCAAATAATAACCAGTCGCTTTTTGACAATTTCTCTAAATTTAAACAACTAGGTTTTAAGTCCTCATTAGCAGATAGATTTGAAGCCATGGTGCGTTCCCCATCAGGAGTAACAAAGATAAAACAAACTCCTGTTGGATTAGCAGAGTATTGATGAAACACTTCGAAGGAGCTTTCAGTAAATCCTTCTGTAAAAATATTATTTTCTTGGTCTTTGCCTAGTGAACAGCTAAATAAACAAGTTGATCCTTGAGTTGAAGCAGCTTGGAGGGAATTTGCAATAGAACCACCTGGTTCTTTACTAAGTATCCTGCTTTTAAATTGACTTAACCAGATTTTTTGTTGTTCAGAACTTATATGAACCATACTTCCTTTTTTTATATTAAGTGTTCTTAGCTCTTTTTCAGATATAGAAACTTCTATGTCAATTAGCGCATTCCCGAATCCATAAATTTTTGTCATATATCAAGTATTTCTCTTCGTTCTCATATAGAATTTTAACTCTTATTTTATTGAGGTTGTTATTTTGCCACTACCATTTTCAGTTTTATCTTTAGATCTTTGGAAAAAAGACCCTCGAAATTTCTCACTACTATTAGGTCAAAATTTTGAAAAGTCTGGCTTTTGCGGTATTTCCAATCATTCACTTAATAAACATCTTATAGATGAAGTCATGGAAATATTTAAAGAATTCTTTTCTTTCTCTGAAAAGAACAAGATGGTGTATTTTGAACCAAATTTAGGAGGAGCAAGAGGTTATACACCCATAAAGGTAGAAACCCCTAAAGGTGGTTACGAGGCTGATATTAAAGAATTTTGGCAAACTGGCAGGACAATACCTCATGACCATCCTTTTACAAAATGGATGTCTTTAAATAAGTGGGTAACTGAAATACCAGAATTTAAAGAAAAAGTTAAAGAATTATTCAGTCAATTTGATTCGTTAGGTCAAATTCTTTTGCAATCTATTGCAATATTTCTAGATCTTGAGAAGGGATATTTTGAGAAGGTAGCAAATCAAGGAAACAGTATCATGCGATCAATTCATTACCCTCCTGTCAGGGAAGATGATAGAGGAGAGAGATCAGGAGCACATGAAGACATTAACCTTGTTACGTTACTCATTGGAGGGCACCAACCAGGATTAGAAATTAAAACTAAAGATAACAATTGGATTTCAATTGACACTGAACCAGAGGTCATAGTTTGTAATATTGGGGATATGCTACAAAGACTCACTAATCACAGACTGGTCTCAGCAACACATAGAGTTAACGCCCCAAAAGAATCTATGCATATGTCACGCTTTTCTATTCCCTTCTTCGTACACCCTAATCCTAACTGGCTTATTGAAACTTTAGATTCTTGTTGTTCAGAAGATAATCCCAAGAGATATCCGGAAGCAATTCTTGCAGAAGATTACTTACAAGAGCGTCTGAAAGAAATAAAATTAATCTCATGATGGAATATTTACAACCTATCCTTGGATTTTTTGTTCTTCTATTTCTAGGAGCAATTTTCAGTGAAAATATAAAAGCAATTAAAATTAAGTACGTAGTCATCGCTGTAGTCATTCAGGTTGTACTAGCCTTTATACTAATTAACTTAACATTCATCTCAGACTTTATTGATAAATATTTGGCCAGTGGTGTTCAAAAGTTAAAGGAAGCTAATGATTATGGTACTGCTTTTGTTTTTGGCTATTTATCAGACGGAGCTCCAAACGCGCCATTTGAAGTTTCTAATAAAGCCAATACCTTTATTTTTGCCTTTGGAGGATTAACTCTTATTATTGTAATGTCAGCAATTTCAGCTTTATTATGGCATTGGAGAGTCATTCCTATTTTGGTTAATGCTCTTGCAGTAATTTTCAAGAAACCTCTTGATGTAGGAGGCCCGGTTGGCTTAAGTGCTACTGCAAACATCTTCTTAGGACAAGTTGAGGCTCCTTTATTGGTCCGTCCTTATTTAGCAACCATGTCTAAAAATGAACTCCTTATATTGATGACAGTTGGGATGTCTACTATTGCAGGGTCAGTTATGGTGATTTATACAACCATGCTTGCACCTATTTATGGTTTAGGGCTCATAGGCCATTTTCTAACTGCTTCATTGATTTCAGTACCGGCTGGAATAATGTATGCCAACATGATGATCCCTAGTGATACAAAAACAGATTTTCCCGCAGACGATTCTTCAAAAATGTACTCAAGTACTGTGGATGCTATAACTCGTGGAACACAGTCAGGCATAGATATCTTCTTAAATGTTGCAGCTATGTTAATTGTAGTGATGGCTTTAGTTTATTTAGTCAATGCAATGCTGGGCATCTTTCCTGATATCCAAGGACAACCTCTAACAATGGAACGCATAGTGGGATGGATTTTTGCTCCTTTAGCCTGGTGTATGGGGATTCCGTGGCAAGAATCTCAAGCGGCTGGTGAATTGTTAGGAGTTAAGACCATTCTTAATGAATTTGTAGCCTACATTTATCTTGCTGACACGAGTACTTATGTCCTATCTGAAAAAAGCAGTTTAATTATGCTTTATGCTTTGTGTGGATTTGCAAATTTTAGCAGTGTAGGAATACTCTTAAGCGGTATGAGTGCAATGGTACCTGAAAGGCGTGAAGACTTAATCGCAGTTAGTCTAAAAGCTCTTTGGGGGGCTTTGCTGGCTTCTTGCATGACTGGTTTTATTGTAGGGATTCTTTATCTTTAGTTACCCAAGTCTTTTTTATTAAAGTGTGCTCTACACAAAGGAACGTATTTCTCGTTACCTCCAATTTCTAATTGTTGCCCTTCACTGAGAATATTTCCTTTGCTGTCCAGTCTTACAACCATGGTTGCTTTTCTACCACACCAACAAACAGTTTTAATCTCTTTTAGATTATCAGCCCAAGCTAATAGATATTTACTCCCTTCAAACAATTCTCCTTGAAAGTCGGTTCGAATACCAAACGCCAAAACAGCTATGTCCAACTCATCTACTATTCTGCCCAGTTGCGCAACTTGTTTTTTTTTCAAGAACTGGGCTTCGTCAATCAAAACACATTGTATTTTCTTTAGTTCTTTGTCTTCTATTAGGTTTTGGAATAAGTCAGTCGCTTCGGAAAAAGAATTAGCATCAGCACTTATACCTATTCGGGAAACAATTTTATTTTCCTCGTATCTATTGTCACCAGAAAAAGTAAACATCTTAGTTTTCATGCCTCTTTCGAGATAATTGTGATTAGCTTGGAGTAAAGCAGTAGATTTCCCAGCATTCATTGATGAGTAGTTAAAGTAGAGCTTAGCCATCAGATTAGTTTAGGTTTTGCTTCGATATTGGTCCAGTAATAAGTGTGATAGTATGCCACGCTCCAAATGTCACAGATAAAAGATATCGAAGAAAATACTCAGGAAGAATCAATCGAGATTACTCATCCTGAAACTTTAAGTGTTTGGGGTTTAGCCTGGCCTCCAATTGTAGGAAATTTACTTTTTGCGAGTGTTGGTGTTATTTCGATTAAAGCGGTGGGCACTCTAGGGGCTGAGGCAGTAGCAGCTGTTGGGACTGGTCAGAGAATGGTTTGGGTCTTTCAGGCCCTTTTAATGGCTGTTATGACAGGAACTACAGCATTAGTAGCAAGAGCAGTTGGTTCTAAGAATATGATAGAAGCAGCGCATGTCACCAGACTTGCCATTGGAGTTAGCATAGCACTATCACTTATAACTACACTTGTGATTGTATTGTTTGCAGAAAGATTTATCGGAATTTTTGGTTTAGCTCCAGTTGCACAAGAATTAGCTGTTACTTATTTAACAATTTCAATTTTATTTATCCCATTTATGGCAATCGGGATGGTAATAGGCGCAGCATTAAGAGCTGCCGGAGATGTAAAAACTCCGATGTATATTGGTATTTTTACTAATATTATTGCGATTTATCTTCTTTTAGGTCTCGTCAATGGTCAGTATGGAATGCCTAAGCTAGGCATACTAGGAGCTGCTTTAGCCATGGGTATCTCTTTTGCAATTGGTGCAGCAATTCAACTATATTTGTGGTTAGCCAATAAATTAGTTGTACCATTAGGAAAAGCTGGATCTTTTACGAAAGAAAGGCTAAGGCAATTAATTACTATTAGCTATCCAGCAGGTATAGAAAGTTTCGTCTTCCAATTTGGAATGTTATCTTTCTTCTGGATAGTTGCTATGTATGGAACAGAAGAAGTAGCAGCCTATAATATTGGAGTCAATATATTGATGTTGTCTTTTATTCTGGGAAATGGTTTTTCCGTGGCCGCCGCAACATTATCGGGTCAATTCCTTGGAGCTTCAGACCCAGTTGCAGCATACAAGAGTGGTTACCAAGCTGCTGGAATGACCATGTTAGCAATGAGCTTGAGTGGCCTTCTTTTAGCTTTTTTTGCCGAACCCATCGCTTGGTTTTTTATTCAGGATGAAGAAGTAGTTAAGTTCGCGGTCATCTTTGTGTGGATTTTTGCAATGGCTCAACCCTTTATGGCATTAGAGTTTTCTCTTGGAAGCACCTTGAGAGGAGCAGGAGATACCAGATCGCCTCTTGTCATAACCATTATTGGTTTATTAGTAATAAGAGTTCCTATTGCTTTCTTGCTTTACTACTTGGAAATGCCCGTACAGTGGATCTTCGCTACTTTAATCATAGATTACTTTGTTAAAGGAATTCTTCTGATCACTCGTTATAGATCAAAAAGATGGATGAAAGTGCTAAAAACCTCTTCCTAGATTTATAATATTGTAATGAAGTATGTTTCTTTCATTCTCATATCTTTTTTCTTGTTTGGATGTGATTCAACTCAAGATACTAAAATCATTCCACCATTAGCACCATCAGATTTAATTGAGCATTCTCAAGAATTTGAGAAACAAGTTATATCTGTTTCGGAAAAAATCCATGTTGCTATTGGCTATTCCTTAGCTAACTCAATTATGGTCGAAGCGGAAGAAGGGAAAATAATAATAGATACTACAGGAACCATAGAAACAGGGAGGGAGGTAAGAACCTTATTTGATCGCCTCAACCCTTATCCAATTAAAGCAGTTATATACACGCATAATCATGGTGATCATGTTTTTGGGGCAAGGGCATTTGTAGATAATTCAGAAACTGAAGTTATTGCGCACGAAACCACAGAAGAATATATAAATCGAATACTAGGAATCCTTAGGCCGATTATTAACAAAAGATCAGCCCGAATGTTTGGATCATTCTTTCCTGAAGAGGCCATTGAAAATAATGGCATAGGCCCCTTTTTAGAGATAGGTAGAGAAGGAAGACAAACCAGTCTGGTTTATCCAACTAAAACATTTGATGAGTCTCTAGAACTGTCTATATCTGGTTTATATATTCAACTGTTTCATGCGCCAGGAGAGACTAATGATCAGATATTTGTTTGGATACCCAAATACAAAGCTCTTTTTCCTGGCGATAATTTTTATAGAGCCTTTCCAAATTTATACACCATCAGAGGAACACCCTATAGAGACCTTGCAGGATGGGTAAAAAGTATAGACATGATGAGGTACTTAGAACCTGATTTATTGATACCCAGTCATAGTAAACCCATAAAAGGAGCAAAAGAAATTAGAAAACACTTAACTGACTATAGGGATGCCATTCAGTTTGTTCATGATCAGACTGTCCGTTTAATAAATAAAGGAATGACTCCTGACCAGATAGCCAATCAAATTCAATTACCCGAACATCTAAAGAGTTCGCCATTTCTTAAAGAGTTCTACGGAACACCACAGTGGTCTTCTAAGAATGTATTTACCGGTTACTTGGGCTGGTTTGATGGTAACCCTTCAACGCTTAATCCAGTTTCTGAAGCTGAGGAAGCGGAAAGAATAATTAAGTTGTCAGGTGGTAGATCTAAAGTATTCAGTGAAGCTAAGAAATCATTAGATGAAAAAGACTATCAATGGGCCTTGCAGCTAACTGATTATTTATTGTTAGATGATCCAAGTGATGTAGAAACTAAGAAGATCAGAACCTCAGCATTAAATTTCTTGGGTGAGATGAGTGCTAATCCCAATGCGAGGTATTATTACCTTTCCAGCGCAGCAGAACTTTTACCAACCTTTAAAGAACCCCCTTTACTTACACCAACAAAAGAAACTATTGAAAACTTACCCATAGAAATAGTCTTTGAAATTTTAAAGGTAAACTTAATTCCAGAACAAGCCATGGATAAAAATTTGCATTTATCTATCAAATTTACGGATTCTCTTAAATCTTTTTCGTTGATACTTAGAAATGGAGTTCTTGAAGTACAGCCTTTCGAAATAGGAGGGTCTAGTGTGCAGATAGAAACAGATGAAGTTTCTTGGAAGGAAGTAGTTACTGGGAATAGAAGTCTTCCAGTGTCTATGGCAACTGGATTATTATCTGTTACAGGAGATAGGGTTAGTTTAATAAATTTTTTCAACTCATTTAGGGAGTAAAAATATGTCAGCAGAAATAGATCTCCATGTATCCTTGAAAAACCAAGTAGGGGTAGTAGAAATCAACAGGCCTCCAAATAATCACTTTGATTACAAACTTATTTCTTATATCGCTGATTGCTTTGATAATTTTGATAAAGATATTAATTGCAGATGCATAGTCCTTTGTTCGGACGGAAAGCATTTTTGTGCAGGTGCTAATTTTGGTAAAGATAGGGACATGCAAGACAAGGCTGAACCTTACTCTGAACTGTACACTCAAGCGGTCAGACTTTTTAAGAATAAGAAGCCAGTTATAGCGGCAGTACAAGGAGGAGCTATAGGCGGTGGTTTAGGACTGTCCTTAGTTGCAGACTTTAGGATTGGTTGTCCTGAATCAAGATTTAGTGCAAATTTCTCTAGATTAGGTTTCCATCAGGGGTTTGGAACTACCGTAACTTTGCCTCGAGTTGTCGGTCCTCAGAATGCAGCTATGATGATGTTGACAGGTAGAAGATTAAAAGGGCAAGAAGCATTTGATGTAGGTCTTATTGATTATCTTGTTCCTTTAAATGAAGTAAGAAGTAAAGCAATTGAGTTAGCTGAAGAAATTTCAGAATCAGGCCCCTTAGCTGTCCAGTCCATTAGGGCAACTATAAGAGCTGGTTTGGCTGAGCAAGTAGAGGAGATAGTTTCTTGGGAACTATCCGAACAAGTTCGCCTGCAATCTACTAAAGATTTTAAAGAAGGAATAAAAGCTTCTTTAGAAAGAAGAAAACCTAAATTTGAAGGTTCCTAAATAATGAAATTTCCTTCCTTTGATTTGGAAAGAATCCAATCACTCTACGAGAATTCTGTAGAGGTTAATCTTACTGAAAGTGGAATTGAGCCTTTATCTCTAAAGGAACTAATGAATGCAGAGGAGCTTGAAGAACTTTTAAATTTACCCCTCGGTTATGGCTATACACAGGGAACCCCTTTATTAAGAAAAAGAATATCTGATCTTTATGATGGTTTTGATGAAAATAATGTACTAGTAACTTCTGGTTCATCAGAAGCCATTTTTTTATCTGCTGTGTTGACAGTTTCTGAAGGAGATAAGGTGGTTATGATGACACCTAATTATCTATCTTTTAACGGTATTGCTGAAGCTCTAGGAGCTGAAGTTCATTACGTTTCTTTAATTAAAAAAGATAAATGGGAGTGGGATATAGATAAATTGACTGAAGTTGTAGAAGATAAAACTAAAGTTATTTCCATCTGCAATCCTAACAACCCAACCGGTTCGGTGTTATCTAGTAAACAGATGAAAGATATTATTGAGATAGCTAGAAAGGTAGATGCTTACATACTCGTTGATGAGGTATACATAGGGGCTGAACTATCTTCTGATAAGACCAAGAGTTTTTTGGGTATGTACGAAAAAATAATAGTCACATCTAGTCTTTCAAAGTCATATTCACACCCAGGGTTGAGGATTGGTTGGATTATTTCCGATAACAGCTTTGTACAGGAAGCTTGGGCTGTTAAAGATTACATTACCATAGCCAGTTCAAGTCTTTCTCAACATATAGCCTCTAAAGTTTTGGAACCTGAAACTATTTCTAGATTAAGGTCTAGGACAAGTGAATTACTTAATGGAAATCTTAAAACTTTCTCAGACTGGATCCTGCCATATTCTAATCACCTTTCTTTCTTAAAGCCTGAAGCCGGAGGTTTTGCTTTCGTGGAGTATGATATGGATGTGAACAGCACTGATTTAATTCATGATTTAAGGACCAATGAAGGGGTATTTATAGTCCCTGGAGATAGTTTTGGTATGGAAAATTTTTTTCGAGTAGGTCTTGGGTCCGAGCCGGGAGAATTCAAAAAGGGACTAGACCTTTTATCTAAAGGATTAACCAGAATATTCCCTCACATTTTCGCTTAGTTTAAACCTATGAAGTTATACGATTACAATGGCGCACCCAATCCACGAAGGGTTAAGATCTTTGCAGCTGAAAAAAACATAGAGCTTGAGTTAATTCATTGTGATTTAGCTAAAGGAGAACATAAAACACCGGAGTTTATAGTTAAGAGCCCAAGTGGAAAGATTCCTGTACTAGAGCTAGATGATGGTCGTTGTATTTCAGAATCAGTCGCTATTTGTCGTTATTTAGAAGAGGTTCATCCTGAGCCAAATTTATTCGGTTCGAACCCCTACGAATTGGCTTATATTGAGAGCAGGAACCGTCATCTTGAACTTGAACTCTGGACACAAATAGGAACCTCATGGGTGAATGGTCCCATAGTAGGTAGATTGGGTAGATTTAAACAGATAAAAGAAGCTAAAGAAGCTAGCGATAAGAATACAGAAAAGTTTTACGAAAGACTCAATGAAGAATTAGACGTTACTCAGTTTGTAGCAGGAGATAGATTTACCATTGCTGATATTACTCTTTTAACAGCCATAGACTTCGCTACAGCCATGGTAGATTTAAAACCAGATCCTGTCTTAACGAATTTATATAGATGGCATAAGGAAGTTTCAGATCGGCCCAGCTCAAAGATATAGAAGAAAAGAAGAAGGAAATCAAACTGCAAAAGCGTTTGGATATAGAACTTTAAAGTTTTTAGAAAAGAATTTTTCACGATCCTTTTTGGTCAAGGTTTCAGTTGAACGACTAAACCTGCCAATAGGATCACGACCACCTTCCGCGTGTGGATAATCCGATGAAAACATATACAAATCAGGACTTGATTCAGACACAAGCTGCGTGACATCTTCAAAAGGGTAGGGGGTAAATCGTAGTTGTTCAGCTATTTGTTCACTGGGTATCCGTTTCATTTTTGCTAACTGAGGTTCAGAACGAGACCAGATCTTTACTGCATGATCTAATCTTCTAATCATATCAGGGACCCAACCCGCGCCAATTTCAATTACACCACCTTTTAGATTAGGATGAGCTTCCAACACCCCATCTAAAACCAGAGTAGATATAAAACGGTTAGAGGCAAAGTGGATTGCAGTGAGATCCTTACTTCCAATTACTTCAGCACCACCTCGCGCTGTTAAATTGCTAGGCATTCCATCATTCATCCATTTATCACCTATAGTTAATGGAGAGCTGCCAACATGCAAAATAAAAGGTAAGCCAGCTTCGGCAAGCGTAGCCCAAAGGTGGTGATGTTCTGGATGTCCGGGTGAGCGTCCTCCAGGTGCCTCAGCTGCAATCCATATAGCTCCCAGATTAAGTTTAATAGCTTGTTCAATTTCTACTAAAGCTCTTACCGGATCTTGAAAAGGTACCATGGCGACACCTATCAATCTAGAATCCTTCTCACAAAAGGCTTGCATAGCACGATTATGAGCAGCGGCAGCACCATAGGCAATATCATCATTAGAGGCCCCAAAAATTAAACGAGCACAAAACGAAGAAAAAATTACCTGCTTTTGAAAACCTAAGAGATCCAGGGCCTGGCTACGTTCTTCGCCATTAAAGGCTCCTAAAGCATCGTGCCACTTGGGACCTTTTGTTAGGTTATCTCCCAGTTCTAAAAGTCGCTTAACATTCTCTGGTCTATGACCCTTCTTACCTTCGTGAGTATCTGGATTAAACTGACCTGTAAGTGATTTCTTTAGGTTAGGAAGGATATCAAGAATATCTGCACTAGCATGGGCGCTAAGAAAGTCGGGTAACTCCATCAAGTGACTGTCGGCATCAAAAATTATACGATCACCAGCATATGTCATCACACCACCAAACTGATCTATTTTTTTTGATACCCACTCAATACTATTCTGATTGCTTTAAACATAAACATCAAGACAGCAAGGGAAAGAACAAGGCATAACATTTATAGCACTAGATATTGTTATAATTTCGGAAAGAATATTTAAGGTAAAAATGAAAACAGTTAATTTAGGAGAGCTTGAAGTAAGTGCTATCGGTCTTGGGTGTATGGGGATGTCTCAGGCATATGGCAAAGCTGATCCGGTAGAGTCTGAAAGGACACTTCATCGAGCACTTGATATAGGTGTAACGTTCTTAGATACAGCAAATGTCTATGGCTTGGGACACAATGAAGAATTAGTAGGTCGCGTACTCAAAGGTCGCCGTAGTGAAATGCAACTGGCCACCAAGTTTGGTATTGTCGTGAAAGATGGCAAAAGAGGTATAGACGGTCACCCAGATCAAGTGATCCTACGTTGTGATGAAAGTCTTGCAAGACTACAAACTGATGTAATTGACCTTTACTATCTGCACCGTCTAGATCCAACTGTACCAATTGAAGATACAGTGGGCGCTATGTCTTTGTTGGTAGAAGCAGGAAAAGTTAGGTACTTGGGATTATCTGAAGTTTCTGCCAAAACACTTCGGAAAGCTCACGCCATCCATCCTGTATCCGCTGTTCAGTCTGAGTATTCTCTCTGGACCAGAGATCCAGAAGCATATGTTCTTGAAGCCTGCAAAGAGCTTGGCGTGGGCTTTGTACCCTTTAGCCCCATGGGACGCGCAATTTTGACTGGGGTTATCAAAGATGGTGACGCCATAGCTGGTAAAGGAGATATGCGTTCAACCATGCCTAGGTTCCAGGGAGAAAACCTGGATAAAAATCTACTTTTGGTCGAAGAACTAGGAGAGCTTTCAATTGCTAAGGGTTGTTCTAAGGGTCAATTAGGACTTGCTTGGTTACTTGCTAAGGGAGAATTCATTGCACCAATTCCAGGTACTAAACATGTTAAATATCTCGAAGAAAATGCCGCTGCTATTAATGTTTCATTGAGTGTTGCGGAACTATCAAAGCTGGATGAACTTTTCTCCTCAAGTAATATAGCTGGAGACCGCTACACATCCTCAGGAATGGCCTCTTTAGATCGTGATTAAAATTAAATAGGAGAAAATAAATGAAAATACTTTGTATCTTATATGACGACCCAAAGGACGGAATGCCTTCAAGTTATCCAGTAAAGGAACTTCCTAAACTCGAAAAATATCCTGATGGTATGGCATTACCAACCCCTAAAGGAAGAGATTTTATACCAGGTGAATTACTAGGGTGCGTATCTGGTGAGTTGGGTTTGAGAAAGTTTTTAGAAGATAGAGGGCATACACTAGTGGTTACATCTGATAAAGACACTGAAGGTTGCATTGCAGATAAAGAATTAGTTGACGCTGATGTTGTAATTTCACAACCATTTTGGCCGTATTATCTAACAAGAAAAAGAATAGAAAGTGCGCCAAATTTAAAAATGGCAATTACAGCTGGTATTGGTTCTGACCATGTAGATTTACAGGCCGCAATGGACCATAAAGTTGATGTCGTTGAGGTGACCTATTGTAATTCAAGGTCAGTTGCAGAACATATTGTTATGATGATTTTATCTTTAGTTAGAGATTATCATAATCAACATAGGATAGTGAATGAAGGTGGTTGGCATATCGCTGACGCTGTTAAGAGATCTTATGATGTAGAAGGTATGCATGTAGGCACAATTGCTTCCGGTCGTATTGGTTATGATGTGTTAAGAAAAATGCATCCGTTCGATGTGCATTTACATTATTTTGATAAACATAGATTGGATCCAGATCAAGAACGAGAACTGAATTTAACCTATCATAATTCAGCTGAATCTCTAGTTGCAGTTTGTGATGTTATTAATATAAGTTGCCCACTTCATCCTGAAACAGAACATTTATTTAATGATGAGTTAATTAGTAAATGTAAACCTGGTGCGTATCTTATTAATACTGCCAGAGGAAAAATTTGTGATAAGGACGCTATTGCAGAGGCATTAAAGTCAGGACAGTTAAGTGGATATGCAGGGGATGTTTGGTTCCCACAACCGGCACCAAATGACCATGTTTGGAGAACAATGCCACATCACGGAATGACTCCACACACATCTGGAACTTCTTTATCGGCACAGGCAAGGTATGCTGATGGAGTTAGAGAAATATTGGAGTGCTTGTTTGATGGGGAAGAAATAAGAAATGAATATTTAATTGTTCAAGACGGAGACCTTGCAGGTATGGGTGCTCATTCTTACACCAAAGGGACAGCAACGGGCGGTTCAGAAGAAGCAGCTAAGTTTAAAAAGTAGATAGGAAATGAAAAGTTTTAAAAATCACTAGGAGTTGAGATTAATGAAAACGCAAGCTGCTGTAGCTTTTGAAGCAGGTAAACCTTTAGAGATATGTGAAGTTGAATTGGAGGGCCCAAAAAAAGGTGAAGTGTTAGTAGAATTAAAAGCTACCGGTGTTTGCCATACAGATGCTTTTACTTTAAGCGGTCAAGATCCAGAAGGACTATTTCCTTCTATTCTTGGTCATGAAGGAGCAGGAATAGTAGTTGAAGTAGGTCCAAGTGTCTCAACTGTCAAAGCGGGTGATCATGTAATCCCTCTCTATACAGCTGAGTGTCGGAAGTGTGAATTTTGTCTAAATCCTAAAACTAATCTTTGTCAGGCCGTAAGGGAAACCCAAGGTCAGGGAGTGATGCCCGATGGAACGAGCCGATTTTCTCTCAATGGCAAATCTTTAAAGCATTACATGGGCTGCTCTACTTTTTCAAACTATACTGTTTTACCTGAAATCTCTTTGGCCAAAGTCCGCGAAGATGCTCCTTTTGATAAGATCTGTTATATCGGATGTGGTGTTACAACAGGCATAGGTGCTGTTATTTTTCAGGCCAAGGTAGAAATAGGTTCTACCGTTGCAGTATTTGGCCTCGGAGGCATTGGTCTTAATGTTATTCAGGGTTCTAAACTGGCTGGTGCCAGTAGAATTATTGGCGTTGACATTAATTCTGAACGGGAGTTATTAGGTAAAAAATTTGGTATGACAGATTTCATCAACCCTAAAAAAGTTGATAATGTTGTAGATCAAATTATCCAAATTACAGGTGGTGTGGATTATAGCTTCGAATGTATTGGCAATGTTGATGTGATGCGCCAGGCTCTTGAGTGTTGTCATAAAGGCTGGGGTGAATCTTATATAATCGGCGTAGCTGGAGCAGGTAAAGAAATCTCAACTCGCCCCTTTCAATTGGTTACTGGCCGTTCTTGGAAGGGAACTGCTTTTGGTGGAGCTAGAGGCAGAACTGATGTGCCAAAGATTGTGGATTGGTATATGGATCAGAAAATAAATATTGATGATTTGATCACTCATACTATGCAACTAGAAGATATTAATAA
>Ga0207991_1000387_pt1 | contig 30366 bp, 29 predicted proteins | sample ETN07SmetaG_FD_185786 | JGI IMG/M metagenome (GOLD analysis project Ga0207991, IMG submission 185786) | Marine microbial and viral communities from oxygen minimum zone, Eastern Pacific Ocean - ETNP2014F14-07SV275 (SPAdes) (version 2) | ecosystem: Environmental > Aquatic > Marine > Oceanic ...
TGTTCATAACAACCTCCTTTAAGGAAAGTTTAACAGAAAGTATCTCTTAGCTTTTTAGCTCATATGGCCCACATTCAGATGACGGGGTACACCACGTGCGGCCAAATCCAGGAGTGGTGCCAAAAGTACGGGGACGCTATAAAAATAGGGGTCAACCTTTCTGGCAGGCAGTTTGAACAACCGGACCTGGTTGAACAAGTCAAAAATATTATAATTGCGGAGGGAATTCATCCAAAATATTTGGAAATCGAGGTCACTGAGACCGCAGTTATGACCAATGTACAGGTGGCCATCGATGTCCTGGAAAAATTCAGAGAATTCGGAATTCAAATTTCTATTGACGATTTCGGTTCCGGATACACTTCACTGGGTTATCTGAAAAAGCTTCCCATTGATACTTTGAAAATCGATCAATCTTTTATTCGGGATTGTACAGATAACAGCAATTTGGCGATCATTCAGGGAATCATTACCATTTCACAGAAAATGGGATTTAGAACCATCGCGGAAGGGTTGGAAACCCAGGAGCAGCATGATTTTCTTCAAAACCTGGAATGCAATCAATTCCAAGACTACCTATGCAGTAAGGCACTTCCTGCCCAGGAAATAGAGCGTTTGATTTGGCCCGAGTGATCCTTCAGGAAAAGGAAGATTCAGGCGGTTCCTCATCCATCGTGCAGTGGTAGTCTTGCAGGATTGCGTCCTGGGTTTCCTGATCGGCGGATTTGTAGATGCGGATGGTTTCGAAGTGGTTGGTCTGTTGAACGCGCAATAATTTGAGGCGCATTAATTCCAGAATGGCAAGAAACGTCACGATGACTTCCTGTTTTTTGTTTAATACCGTAAACAGGGATTCAAACGTAACGCTTTCTGAGGCGTTGAGAATTTCCAGGATGTACTGAATCCGGTCCGTGACTGACATCTCGGTAATTTCAATTTCATAATCCTTTTCAAAGGATTTGGCATCCAGAATCTTCTGATAGGCTTTAAACAAATCGAAAACCGATGCATCAACCAGCTCTTTCGCTTCAGAGTTGCCCTCAATTTCAATCTGCCCACCGCGCGCAAAAATCTGTGCCTGGTCATGTTCTTTCATTCTTAACTCAAACGCCGCATCTCGGTAGCGCTGGTATTCCCGCAGCCTGCGCATCAGTTCCGCGCGCGGGTCTTCTCCGCCTCCGGCATCCCATTCTTCGTCAGTTTCAGGAGCGGGGAGCAAAACTTTCGATTTGATGCGCGTCAACTCGGCGGCCATGACCAAATATTCCCCGACCAGTTCCAGGTTCAATTCCTGCATCATCTCCAGGTAGGTCATATACTGCCGGGTGATTTCGGCAATGGGGATATCGTAGATATCCATCTTCTGTTCTTTAATCAGATGAAGAAGCAGGTCCAAAGGGCCTTCAAAAATATCAAGCTTGCATCGATATATCATAAGATTATTGGTTTAAGGTTCTCATTATTGGCTTCGAATGTTACAGGTCGCCCCAAAGCGATTGCAACAGAGCCAAAGCCACGACGGGGGCCGTTTCCGCCCGTAGAATCCGCGGCCCGAGACTCACTGTCTGAAACCCGTATTGCCCTGCCCTCTCAATCTCATCCTGGGTGAACCCCCCTTCGGGTCCGATCAAAACAGCGACAGAGCGTGGTTGTGCATCCAACTCAATATCTTTAAGAGTCCTTTTTTCCTCTAACTCCCAAAAGACCAGTTTAAGATCCTGATGGTCATTTTTGCGGCAAAAAGTTTCCAGGGTTTCGACATCTTCCGCCACCTGGGGGACCTGGGAGCGACCGCATTGCTTGCAACTTTCCAGCGCAATTTTTTTCCAGCGCTCGATTTTTCCCTCTGTCCGATGAGTTTTTACCACGCAACGCTCCGTCATTAAAGGGGTAACAGAACGCACTCCCAATTCCACCGACTTTCTTAAAATCACATCGAACTTGTTACCTTTGGTCAATGCCTGCCCCAAGTGAACCGCTAAGGGAGACTCGACATTGATCGTTGTAGAAGCAATGACTTCTCCTTTGACCTCTTTCGTCCTGACCTCAACCAGCCGAACTGTGAGCCGTTTATCCGAATCACTGATGACCTGTATGGAGTCTCCCGCCTTCAATCGCAATACGGTTCTGATATGCGAGACATCCGACCCGATAAGAGTCACCTTGTTATCTATTATTTGTTCCCTGGCAACAAAAAACTTAGGCCGGGAACTCATACATGAACGCAATGAATGCGTAACAAATCTTCCAGAGAACCTAATTCATAATCGGGACCGGGTTCGGCCCGTTCCTTCTTGCGGTTAAGCCAGGCCGTCTTCATCCCCACCTCGTGAGCCCCCAGAATATCATTGGCAAGACTATCACCGACAAAAAGAATTTCTCCAGGTTGCACCTCAAAACGGTTTATCGCCAGTTGAAAAATGGAGGGGTGCGGCTTGCGAAAGGGAAAACCTGATGAATAAATAGCAAAATCAAAGTACTCCTTCAAACCCGAACCCTCCAGTTCAAAGTCTTTCATGAAAACCGGATTCGTAGTATTGGAAACAATTCCCATGGCAACACCGCTCAATTGTTTTAGCACAGCAGGCACCTCGGGGAAGACCTTCCTTTCCTGATAGACCTCCTCATAATAAACTTGCAGAATTTCCTGAAGGGTGGTCTGCCCTTGCCATGGAACATTAAAATAGAAGAGCAGATACTGTAGAACTTCCTCATAACGGGCCTCCCGGTGTGTAACCCTGGATAGCTCTATCATGGATTTAAACAGTTCTCTCGATTTTTCTAGGCAGTCTTCAAAGTCAGGCAAGGGGATTTGTTTTGTCTTCAGGAAGGTAAAAACTTTTTCCAGGGGGGGCCGGTCATCTTCTTCTCCCAGGTCAACCAGGGTATGCGCCCAATCAAAAGCAACTGCTTTAAACGGAAATTCCATTTCTCACCTGTTGTTGCTGTTTTACAGTTCGTAAAATTTGGGAGATTAACGTCAGGAAATGAAAAACGATAACCCTTTAGTAATCAATATTAAAAACGAAATATTCGTGGTAGGTTGGTTCTCGAAAAATGCCAGTGAACTCTCCACCTACGGGAAGCGGGTTCTTGCCTTGACCTTCAGCCTCATCCACTAAATAATAACAGACTGTCAGGATAAATGAACAACGGAAAAACTTATGGTCCCTGAAAACGTAAAATTCCTACCCGAAAATACTCGTTCGAATCAAGAATTGATTCAGGAAGCGATCCACTTAGGTTGCACCAAGGCCAAAGTGATTTCAACCAAGTCCATATCCACGGCCCGTTGGATGAACCTGCAATGCCAATATGGTTGTTCTAACTATGGATCGATCCTGACCTGCCCTCCTCACACCCCTAATGCGGATGAAATGGCTGAAATTCTTCCGGAATATGAAAAAGCCCTTCTTATCAACGCCAGCCCTGAAACAAATGTCCAGGAAGTTGGTGTCCATTTGGAAAAATATCTAAAAGAGAAAGGCTTTAACAAGGCTTTCGCATTATGCGCCCAACCCTGTGATCTGTGTAGCCCCTGTACCGTCACGACAAAATGCCAGTATCCCGAAAAAGCCCGGCCCACTCTGCAAGCCTGCGGCATCGATGTGAATGAAACCATGCATAATAACGGTTGGGACGACTTGGGCCAACAAACCCCCTGCACTCCCACTCATGCCATTGGCATGGTGCTTCTTGCCTGAGAGCCATCACTAGCAGGTTACTGAAAAACAATTTTTAGATATGCCCTATAATAGGTGCTTCTTACTCACCTAATATTTATGTCCTATGGGATATCGTTACGCAATCATTGGTGCAGGCCGCCAGGGTCTCTCCGCCGCTTATGATCTTGCCCGGTTTGGATCTGCCGAGGAAATTCTCCTGTGCGATCTCAATTTGGAAACCGCACAAAAGGGAGCGGTAAAACTACGCGCACAGCTTTCGCAGGATTTATTCAAACCGCTCGACCTGGATGCAGGGAACCTGAACCAACTTCATCAGGTGTTAAAGGGAGTCGACTCTGCCATCAGCGCTGTCCCCTTCACGTTCAATCTGGGTATCACCCGGACAGCGATCGAATGCGGGACCAACCTTTGCGATCTGGGTGGGCACACCGAAACCGTTCGCAAACAATTAGCTCTTGATGAATCATCCATCACCATTGTGCCAGACTGCGGCATGGGGCCGGGACTCAATATTTCCCTGGGTATTCTGGCAATGAGCTTCCTGGAAAAACCTATCAACCTTTTTATCTGGGATGGGGGCTTGCCACTGAACCCGGTCCCTCCCTGGAACTACATCTCTACATTCCATATTAACGGTTTGACTAACGAATATGAGGGACCTGCCTGGTTCATCCGGGATGGGAAGCCCACGCAAGTCCCCTGCCTGAGCGAGGTGGAAGAGTTGGATTTTCCCACACCTTTAGGGCGTTTGGAAGCCGCGGTCACTGCAGGAGGACTCTCTACCGCCCCATGGACGTTTGCGGGTAAACTCCAGCGTTTGGAAAATAAAACTCTGCGCTATCCAGGGCACTGGCAAACATTTCAGGCATTCCAGCAACTGGGTTTGTTTGAGCAAACTCCGATAAAGGGCTTTATTCCCAGAGAAATTTTTCACGCCCTTCTGCAACCCAAAATCTCCAGCGATCAAGTCCATGATATCTGCGTAATCCGTGTACGTTGCGAAGGAGAAATCGATGGAAAAAACGCGGTCTGCACCCTGGACCTTTGTGAAACCTACGATGAAGAAACGGGTTTGACTGCCATGGAGAAATTTACCGGCTGGCACGCCAGCATGGTCGCCATCCTTTCTGCCCAGAATAAACTGCCTAAAGGGGCAATTCCCATCGAAAAAGCCTTATCTGGACCAATGCTGATGGAAGAGGCTAAAAAAAGAAAATGGAGTATAAAAAAACAACACGATACTTAGAGTCTAAATGGGCTAGTAAAAAAAGGCGACAATCCTCCCGCCTTTAAATTTACAATTAATGATAATTATATTAACATCGTAATCTCAAGTTAGCCTACGCAGGGGGGAGTTTATGGACACCATTCGTTCTCAGATGACCACACCGGTCATCAGCATCTATTCGGAAGCCACCCGCTCAAGAGGCGGCTCAATTGATGAAGGAAAAGGATATCGGCTCCCTGTTGGTCAAAGGGTGCCAAGGTTATGTCGGTATTCTGGCAGAACGGGATTTGGTGTACAGATTGGTAAGTGAAGGGTTGGACCCACGCACCACTCCATTACCTTCAATAATGGAGGAATCTATTCTATCCATTGACCTGAATGCCTCAGCTTCCGAGGCAGGTTCCCTGATGCAGGAATACAATATCAGCCATCTGGCCGTAACGGAAAATGAAGAAATTGCCGGAATTCTTTCCGTTAAAGATCTGGTCCATAAAAATAAAACCTTTGCTTAACCATTAGGCCAGGATTGAGTTTTACCACTACGCACCGCCTCATCTAATTCCTGAAGATCTTTGCCGTTATAATTATAAAATAAAGGATTAATTTTAAGTTTGACTGGTTGATACTAGCTCTTGCATGGCGTTGCACCATAGGCTTGGCATTGAAGGCAATACCCAATCCGGCCCGTGCCAGCATCTTGATATCGTTAGCCCCGTCCCCCACCGCTACGACTTGCCGAAGTGAAAACCCCTCTTTTTCTGCAAGGGCAACCAGAGTTTTTTCTTTGGCCTCCGCGTCAATGATTTGTCCTTCCAATTCCCCCGAAACTTTTCCATTTTCTATCTTCAACTGATTAGCAACTCCATAATCCAAACCGTAGTCATCGCGAATCTTGTCGATAAAAAACTGGAATCCACCACTGACCAGAGCAATTTTATAACCCAGATACTTCAAGATATTCACCAGAGATTCTGCACCCGGTGTCAGAGGCAGGGAATTGGATAATTGCTGTAGTTTTTCTGTGGGAAGGCCTTTTAAAAGCTGGACCCTTTTTAGCAAAGCGGATTTGAAGTCCATTTCCCCATTCATGGCCTGGCGGGTGATTGCCGCTATTTTATCACCCACCCCGGCAAGCTTTCCCAATTCGTCAATGACTTCGCATTGCAGGAAGGTCATATCCGCATCCAGCACAATCAATCTTTTGTTGCGCCTGAAGTAGGTTTCCTCCTGCACCGCGATATCGACCCCATAATGCTCCTTGAACTTGACCAGAGCGTCCAACACTTCCTCCGATGAGTGGGCCTCGCGGGTTCCTATGACAAACTCCAGGGCATGGACATCGCCAGAATCCAATTGTTCAATACGCAGGATGTTTATATCGAGTTCGGCAAAAATCCGGGTGATTTCCTGAAAGCCGGAGGAGGGAATCGAATCACATAGCAGGGTCACAACCGAACGGTAGGCATAGGGAGCATCCGGTCGGGTGGCTGTTTTCCAGGGATAGACGGTGACTTTAAAATCCATTTGCTCCGCATAAGCAGATAATTCCTCGCGCAGAGACAAAATGCGGCTCTCATCACAACCGTCAAGCAGAATGGAAAGGTTGAGCAATCCGTTGAAGACAAATTGCTTGATATCTACCACATTCCAACCGGTCTGAACGATAAACGCCAACGTTTCAGCCAATATCCCCGGCCGGTCTTGCGCAGAGACATGAATGTGTAATTGACTGGAGGAAGAAAAAGAAGGAGGCATGAGTCAGATCTGCGGCTTGTAACGCCACCCTTCCCTCTTTTTGCAGGTCCAGCCGTCATTGATCTGGAAGGTAGACAGGAGCATATCGGAATTGAACAAAGCGATAACACCTTCTCCTTTTATCGGATTCCCTTTCAAATGCAAGCGCTTGAGTTTGCCCAGATATTTTGCCTTGGCCAGAAATTTCAGTCCTTCATCGCTCACGTTGTTCTGATTGAGATTCAAATATTGGACGTTTTCCAGGAAAGAGCATTCAACCAGTTCCTGGACTCCCTGATCCCCCAGGTTGTTATCATCCAAATCCAACCAGCTGACTTCCTGCATTCTGGGTGACTGCCATAAGAGCCGCGCCTCTTCGTGGGTAAGGCCCTTTCCGCTGAGCATCAACTGATTGCCGCGCAACCGTCCCTCAAAAATCGCCTCAACATTTTCAAACCTGCAATTCGGGTTCATCATTCTTCCTTATAAAATTGGTCTCCGAGGATATGGATGCTTTCTATATCATGAAGGCCACAGCCCGCCAATTTATTTTTTCCCAGAACGAGATAGATATTTCCTGTCCTTTAAGGGTTCCGGCAGATACTCCTGTTGTGTAGAAGGGTCATCGTGCGGATATTTATATTCCACACCAAATCCATATTTGGATTTGGCATCTTTATAGTGGGTATCCTTAAGGTGATTAGGAACAGGATAAGAGAGTCCCTTTTTCTGAATATCATCTAAAGCCTGGTCGATGGCCAGTATTGCCGAGTTATCCTTAGGGGCCTGGGCAACATAAATCGCCGCTTGGGCCAGGGGAATCCTGGCTTCGGGAAACCCCAGTTTTTCCACGGCGTTCGCTACTGCCTGTACCAAAATAAATGCATTAGGGTCTGCATTGCCCACATCTTCAGCCGCGGTGACCAGCAGTCGCCGGACAATAAAACGCGGGTCTTCCCCACCTACAATCATTTTTGCCAGCCAATATATCGCCGCATCGGCATCAGAACCACGCAGACTTTTCTGGAACGCGGAGGCATGGTCATAATGTTCGGTGCCATTTTTATCGTAAAGCGTGGCGGCTTGTTGAATGATGCCCTCGACGATTTTCAAATCAATCTGATTTTTACCTCGAGGTGTGACCACATCATGAGCCGCCTCCAGCACATTAAGAGCCCGGCGGGCATCCCCATTGGCATGGCTGACAATCATATTCATCGCCTCTTGGGAAATTTGCAGGCTGGATTCCCCCAAACCCTTTTCTGAGTCCTGCAATGCCCCGTCCAGGATATCCCTGATTTGCCTGCGCTCCAAAGCTTCCAGGCGAAAAGTCTGGCATCGTGAGCGAAGCGCGGGGATCACTTCAAAAGAAGGGTTTTCCGTGGTACTGCCAATCAGGCGAACCGTTCCATTCTCTATATGCGGGAGAACGGCATCCTGCTGGGCTTTGTTGAACCGGTGAATCTCATCGATAAATAAGACTGTCCCCTTACGCTTTACCTTCCAGGCTTGATGAGCCGCTTCGATTATCTTGCGGATATCAGCGACGCCGGCATTCACTGCGCTGATCTCATAAAACTCGCTTTCGGTCAACCGGGCCGAAATCCGGGCAAGGGTTGTTTTCCCGGTGCCCGGCGGTCCCCATAATAAAAAGGACAAGCGTGAACCAGATTCCACCAGTTCCCTCAGCGGCAGACCCTCACCGACCAGATGTTCCTGCCCGGCAAACTTTTTCCAGTCTTCAGGGCGCATCCGGTCCGCCAACGGCGCAACCGGACTTTGCATTTCTTTTTCAAATTCCGGGAATAATTCCATAACCAAATTTTATTATTATCAAATATCCCTTGCGTTTAAAGAACGGGCTCCCAACCGCAAAGGAATATGGGCAATGGCCCAAGTGAGAATAAAAATCAGAATATAACAAACGGGAACTTCCAACCCGCCAATGGACTTAAAAAGAAATTTTTCATTAAAATGGACATAAAGCGGACGGGCTCCCAACATTAACACTACCCCAATATAACTCAATGCTAGAATCATAAATAGAACACCGCCCGTGCTGGATGAAATTTCCGCAATATTTTCATAGTCAAATTTAGGGTACAGGGTGCCGAGTCCCAACCCCAGGCTGGTCAGCCCAAATGTTAAAAGAAAAACACCTACGACGGAAACACTCATTACATAAGCATCCACCTCCAGCAACTGATTCGATACCACGACCAGCAACTCGGCAATGAATAAAAGCGGCGGAAAAAACATCCAGAACTTGCCCGCCAAAAACTTCTGCATAGTCACGGGTCGGGTATAAATCAGCCAGAAACTTTTACCTTCCACACTGGGTGAAGAGAACACAAACCTGGATATCAAAGCCGCCATGACAAACCCCACCAAGCCAACATTCAAAACGGAAACCACCTCCCTCAAAACTATATTGTCCAGGGGAAGATGCATGATGTTAAAAATATAAACGCACATCAAAGCGAATAATATAAAGAGTTGCGACCATTGTTCCGGATCGCGAATAAAAATTTTAAGATCCTTGTTCAACAAGGCCTTGCCAGGAGCAGACAGTGGTAGATTTTGAAAAAAGGTTTTCCTCTTAGTCCCACGCGCCGCCAAGGGAGTACTTCGAACCTCCTGAACCAGGCACCACCCCTGAAAATAAATCCGCGAGCCCACCCACAAATGCAAAATGAATAATCCTCCAGCCACTCCCCATAATATTAAAGTCTGCATAAATGGCATTTCTCTTTTTCCCTCTACCCAGCCTGTAAGCCCGCGGGTTATCCAGTTGCTGGGAAGAAACGGATAATCGGGAGCCTTCAGACTGGCAACAAAAGCCATGATCTGCTCATCAGAAACATCCTGACCAAAAAATTTATCCTGTGACAAAAACCGCAAATACACCACCACTCCCACCAGAAAAAATAACCCCATAAAAGTCATTATCTGATGCGTTTTGTGGGTGGGGTAAAGCTTCATTAAAACCATTATCGCTAAAATAGCGACCAGGCAGGGAATGGCCAAAAAAGGAACCATGCTGAATATTAAATACAGGTAATAATCCCATGAAACTTTAAAATATGAACCGTATGCGGTAAACATGGGCAGGGAAAATAATAAAACCATCCAGGAGCTGTTTGCCATGCACTGGAAGTAACGGGCCGTAACTATCGAAGAAATGGAAATGGGCAGGGAATGGAGGAGCTCCAGGTCACGCGATAAATAGTAGACCGAGAGGGAAACGATCAGGCAGGAAAACAGGACCATCATAAACAGGGTGATGAACACCAAGTTGATCAGCTGAACGATCAACTCATCGCCTACTCTGGATGGCAGTCCGTCCAGATAAACTATGACTCTATGAAAAAACCAGTAGTCGCCGATGACAAACAGCGTCCCTAACGTCAAAATAGAAATGGGGCGCATTGCCTTTTTAAAACCGAGTCCCTTGAAACCGTTGGCAAAAGCCTTCAACCTGTACTTTAAAAGAAAACTGCCCTGCATCATGATTTGTCCCCAGCATTCTGCACCACGAACTTGCTAACACCAGATTTTTGGTTTGGGGTTTTCTCTTGCATGCATAATTCCCGAATCCATTCCAATATGGCATAGTCCATCCACCGCCGGTCCCCATGAGGGGTAACATGTCTGGCGATATACCCCATATGCCCACCCTTTTTCGGTTTATGCAATGTCACCCTTTCACTCATCTCAACCTGATCAAATATTTTGCATGGAACAAAAGGATCATCTTCGGCACACAAAATGGAAGTGGAAATTTCTATTCCCTTCAAATAATGCATGGAACTACAACTGTCATAATAATCATCAACATCTTTGAATCCGCCAGAGGGAGCGGTATAGCTGACGTCGAAATCCCAAATCGTTTTTAAATTTTTTAGCGGACTCAAAGCATCCGGGAACTGTTTCGTAATGGCAATTGCCTGATTTCGAATTAATTTCATATAATACTGATTGAATACTGCACAACTCCATTTTCGCGATATGATGGCACTTGAAATCCTTAAATCAACAGGCGGATTTACGGCGAGAGCTCCTAAAATCTTACTGGGAATAATCTGGCCCTCTCCCAAATATTTCAAAAGAATGTTACCACTTAAAGAAAAACCAATCGGCACCAGGAACTTGCCGGGATTGCGCTGAATCACAAAATCAATCATTTTTGCCAAATCATCGCTGGCACCCCCATTCCACAGCCGCGAACTCAAACCCATACCCGGTCCACTACCCCGGTGATTGATCAGGAACACCCCATAACCCCGCATCCAAAGTTTAGTGGAAATCCGCTTCATATAACCGGACTCGGAACATCCCCCCATACCATGAGCCAGCACAATAATTGGCTTGGTTTGATCTTTCGCTTCAATTTCATACAGAACAGCCCTGCCCTGTTCATCCAAATGCAGTTCATGCGAGATTCGAGGAGGACAAGGCAACTCCATCCCCCTAAGCTGGGAGCCGGCAATGGTCTGGAAAATTCCTCCCGAAATGCCCCAATGCGCTTCAAATGATTCCATATATTGGGTGGATCTCAAATTTATCCCTCTATTTTCCGCACATGAAAATTTTATATGTCGGTGGAATTTTTAACCCCTTACACGTATCTAACAGGAGTTGACACTCCCTTTAGGGATTGTTACATTTTAAAACTCAACAATCATATTACCAGAGTGAAAACTATTAAATCCAAATATAGCCTCAGTTTTCTGGTTTTCTGCCTGATCCTGTTTTTTGGCTGCCCAGTGGTTGCTTCTGATAAGGAAGCAAAAGCCCACTATCAAAACGCAGTGAAACTGAGCCAGAAAAAACAGTGGGACAATGCCGTAGCCGAATTCTTGAAAGCGGCCGAACTCGCCCCGCAGGATAGCCTGATTCAAGCGAATCTTGGTGTTGCCTTCAGCCAGACAGGAATGCACAAGGAAGCTCTCCTCTCCTTTGAAAAAGCATTGCGGCTGGGATACGACTCTCCCGGTTTGCGCTACAACCGCGGGGTTTCCTTTGCCCGGGTCAAATTAATGGATGAGGCCATTCAGGAACTGGAAGCCGCCTTGAACATGGACCACAGAATGGTAAAAGCAGATTATGACCTTGGGGTTATATATAATTTGCAGGGACAACGTGAGAAAGCCCTGGAAAAAGTTGAAATTTTATTCAAAAGAAACAACAAGCTTGCAAAAAAACTATTTGACCAGATTAAATCCTCTTACACAGTCGTTTCCGTGGACGATGGAGGAACTTTAAAAGGCCGTGTCACACTTTCTGGCCAGGTTCCCAGGGTTCGTTCTTTCCATCTGATCCACTCTCCGAATATCGAATTCTGCTCAAGGATATCGGATGGGAGAGGTCATCGTCTACTATTCGATTTCACCGTTTCACAAAATCGAGGGCTGAAAGATACCATCATCCATTTGGCAAACGTTGAAAAAGGAAAACCGTTTTCGCCCAAAATGCAAACCTTCCACATCGACCGTTGCCGGGCCAACCGTTATGTAATCGGTGCTAGAAACGGTGAAAACATTTTAGTGGAAAACACAGATCCTATCCAGCATGAGATAGCGACTTATGAAGTCCGCAACATCTATTCGGACCAGACCAGTAACCGTCCGCTACCCGAAAAATCCAGCCAGGTACGCAGTGTTTTTGTGCGCGAAGGCGCAAATGAATTCATCATCAAATGCAATCTCCACCCTTTCCTCCAAACTCACGCATATCTGGTGCAAAATCCCTATTACGCGGTTTCAGACTCGGAAGGCAACTTCAGCATCGAAAATGTTCCTCCCGGCACCTACGAGGTAATCGCCTGGCATCCCTTTATTCCGGAACAAAGAGGGACGATCACCATTCCCGAAAAAGGAGAAGCTAATTTAAATTTCGATTTTAGAGGGGAAGACGAAAGAAGAAAGCTATATCAAGACGATATTGAAGGCTATCGGTTCAACACCTGGTTTGACAGCAAGGAAAAATTTTATGGTGGACCCAGAATTGATGATCCGGTAGAAGAGTTACAGGCATTCTGTGATGCCGACCACCTCTGCTGACAACGGCAAAATCCGTTTGCAACAACCTGCTAATTGGTCTTACGGACCACTACCGCGTTTAATTTGTACTCACTTCTGGCCAAGCGGGCCGCCTCCTGCGCTTTTTCCTCATCTGCATACCTTCCCAGAAAAACCCGGTGCCAGGTTCCAGCATGATTGGCAAGTTCCGCTTGCATTAAAAAAGCATCGAAACCTTTTTCCTGGAGACGCATTTTCAAAGCACCCGCACGCCCCGCATCGCGGAACGAACTCACCTGAACAGCATAACGAGGCCGTCCCTCATTTTCAGTTCTAATATTTCGATCAAGTTTAATTTCAGGTTCAGCCAGCGGTTCTGACTTCACCTGTTTTTCAACAGGAGGGATAGTCGCTGTACTTTTGGCGGGCACAATAACCGTTCTCTCTGGAGAAAGAGGCAACAACTCGCCATTGAGCCCAACATACTGAGTCATGGTAGTATCATTCAAGGTCTCAAAAAAAGTATAAACCGGTTTATCCGATGCAACCGGCGCAACCTTGTCGCGGATGAATTTGGGCTTAACGGCTCTTATTTTTTTTGCAGGTGCCTTCTTTTCCAGGAACCCATCGATGCCCCCGGAAAAATGCAGTCCCACCGCCGAAGCCACCAAAAAAATCATTACAAGGAGAAGTCTCATAAATTGATGGTACCTATTGAAACCGATAGTTTTTTAAGCCGCCAATACTTCTCGCTAACCAGATAAAGTTATTGCAATCTGCCACCGGCGGCTACACCGACTGCTAACCGCAGGGGCTACTGGCAAGAACTCTTTGGGCCGAGAAAACTCTTTCATCGCCAGCAAAAGTTATTGCCGGCGGCTACGCCGGGTTACATTTTTTCTGGAGCCGAAATACCCATCAAATCGAAACCATTGCGGATGGTAATTCGTATAGCATCCAGCAAAAATAAACGCGCAAGTGTTAGCGCCTTGTCATCAGAGATAACCCGATGCCTGCTGTAATACCCATGAAACCGGGAAACCATATCAAGCAGGTAATGGGAAATCCGATGTACCTCCAAAGCCCGAGCACTTTTTTCCACTATTTCAGGAAAAGCAAGAACAGCGCGGATAATGCCGAATTCCTCCCCTTCAACCAGAAGTGAGAGATCCACTTCGTTAGACCTGTTCCACACCACGCCTTTTTCTCCAGCGGTACGAAAAATACTGCATATCCGGGCATGCGCATATTGAATATAAAAAACCGGGTTTTCCGAGGTTTCTTGTTTGGCCAGCTCCAGGTCAAAATCCAGGTGCGTGTCGGAACTGCGCATCAGAAAATAGTATCGTGCTACATCGACACCCACCTCACTCACCACATCCTTCAGTGTTTCAAACTCACCGGCCCGGGTGGACATGGACACCTTTTCTCCCGCCCGCAAAAGACTGACAAATTGAATCAGGAGAATCTTAAAAATTTTCTTGTCATACCCCATCGCTTCCAGAACGGCCTCCATGCGTGGAACGTAACCATGATGGTCGGCACCCATCAGATTGATGATTTTTTTAAACCCACGGTTGATTTTATTCTGATGATAAGCGATGTCTGAGCAAAAATAGGTTTTCTCCCCTGTTTTCTTGACAATGACCCGGTCTTTGTCATCATTGAACGCGGAAGACTTTAACCAGACGGCCCCGTCTTTTTCATAGATATGGCCCTTGCCCTTCAACCATTCAATGGCCTTCTCTACCGAACTATCATCATAAAGGGATTGCTCACTGGACCAGTTATCGAAATTCACTCGAAATTCCGTAAGATCTTTTTGAATTCCTTTAAGAATATTATCCTTGGCAAACTTTCTGAAAAAAGGAAGGCACTCCTCTTCCGGCTTGTTTAAAAACTCGTTTCCTTTCTGTTTTACTATTTCGTTGGCAATATCTTTAATATATTCGCCCCGGTAATGGTCATCGGGAAATTCAATAGCTTCCCCCAGCAGTTCCCGGTAACGGAGCCAGGTAGACCGACCTAGAAAGTTCATCTGGTTTCCCACATCATTGATGTAGTATTCGGTGCTTAAATCGTACCCGGATTTTTTTAGAATCCTTGCAAGTGCATCCCCGACTGCGGCTCCCCTCCCATGCCCGACATGCAATGGACCTGTGGGGTTCGCGCTGACAAACTCGATCAAAACCTTAGTGCCCTGCCCAACATCCGTCTGACCAAAATCATCCCCTTGTTTAACGACATTCTTTAACCGTTGCAGAAAAAACTCATGCGACATTTTGAGGTTGATGAATCCCGGCCCGGCAATTTCCACCTGGCTTAAATCACCATTTTTAAGGTAACGGACAACACTTTCCGCAATCATTTTCGGGTTCTTGCGCTCACTCCGCGCCAGCGTCATGGCAATATTGGTTGAAAAATCTCCCATTTTTTCATCTTTGGGTTTTTCCACCACAATTTCCGGAAACGGGGAAAGTTCCAGCTCTCCTGCTTGCCGGGCTTTCTCCAGGGCATCGTGAATAATTATTTGTATTGTGGTTTTCATTCAGGCTTTATCGTAAAAAAATACGGTCTAATGAGAAATATAAGACGGGGTTGATTTTAAAGACCAGGAGGGTTAATTTTTCCGGTTACGGACAGCTTCCACTTCTTTTTCCATTTTCTCTTCCAAAACTTTCTTCTCAGATCGAAACTGCTTCTCCAATTCTGCTTTTATCGCACCAATCTCTTCAGGAGGAACCCCGTCCGAAAATTTACGGATCTTGTCTTGGGAGGTTACATCCAGATCGGCAATTTTGGCAGAGTATTCATTTCGAACCTCGGCAATTTTCTGTTTTTGTTTTTTGGTCAGCTTTTTCTGGCTTTTCAGCTCAGGAACCAGCTTATTCGAACGCTCTAGGCTCAATTCCCAGGCACTTTTTAGTCCCGACATATCCATCTCTCAAAAAAGTTTAACTGCTTAATTATAAAGGAATTATAAACCAGACTCAATAGCCATATCATCTTGTTGATACTAATTAGGGATTAACAATACATACGGTAATATTAATTTTTTTAATTTGGTTTTGGGAGAATTAGAGGCTATATTCTAACCTAGCTGATGAAATTTGAAATCAAAATGAATATCACTAAGAAAAGCAAATTATTTCTCACCATCCTGGCACTCGTTGTATGCATGTTGTCGGCCAACCTGTCCTCTGCATCCATGCACCATATGGATGACTCCGACTGCATGGTGCAAACCACATGCAACAGTTGCTTCATTTCCGCCGTAGCCTATTCTTCTGAGGCAGAGTTCTCCTGTTCAAATTTTTCTCCAATTTCGCAGACGTCCACCTTTTTTGAATCTACTCCAATAACACCCCCCTCCCCCCCTCCAAAAATTTAATTTTCTCCTTAAATAATCCATAAAGTTTATTCAACCCTGCGTTTGAGTTGCGTCTAATAGAGCCCTTTTTCGGCTTTAGAAATTAGCCATGTTCTCTAAATGGTAATGGTTTTGTCCATCAACATTTCTGTTAAAATCACTCAAAGGAGAAGTCCCAATGAAAAAAACAATCAGTGTTCTAATTTTATCGGTATTTATTGGCGGTATTCTTTTAAGTTCGGCAGGGTGCAAAACCCCGCCTTATATGAAAAGATCGGGCAGTAAAAACGATGATGGGCATTCCGGGCATTCACATTAATTTTTGAAAGGTTCATGGATTTCTGAAATCAATCAAAAGGGTATAGCGTCATGAAAAGATTAACGACTGTTTCATTCATATTATTTACGCTTAACTGGGTTTCTTTCGGTTTTGCTGAAGTTGTCGAATATGACCTCAATATCAGCTACAAGACCCTGAATATCACCGGAAAGAATGTAAAAGCCATGGCCCTAAATGATTCGATCCCGGGCCCTACACTACGCTTTCAGGAAGGGGATGTAGCCCGAATCCGTTTCAAAAACAGCATGGATGTGGCAACATCTGTCCATTGGCATGGGATTCTTTTACCCTACCACCAGGACGGCGTCCCCTATGTAGCCAATCCGCCCATTGAACCAGGCGAAACAAAATCTTTCGAGTTTACTATTATACAGACGGGTACCTATTGGTTCCATTCCCATACCGGCTTGCAAGAACAACGTGGTGTTTATGGATCTATCGTTATCACCCCCAAAGATGGAGAACGGGTTTCTTCAGACCAGGATAAAGTAATAGTTTTATCTGATTGGACCAATGAAAACCCGGACGAGATCTTACGCACTTTAAAAAGTGGCAGTGACTATTACAGCTTAAAAAAGGGCACCATGCAAAACCTGTTGGGTGCGGCAAAGGAAGGTGCCCTCATGGATGTATTTAAACGCAGTCAAATGCGTATGCCGCCTATGGATGTTTCAGATATTGCCTATGACGCCTTTCTAGCTAACGGAAAAGTGGAAATGACCCTCCCGGCCAAACCTGGCGAAAAGATACGCCTGCGGTTTATCAATTCTGCTACAGCCACTTATTTCTATCTTCAATTTGCCGGTGGCCCGGTTCAAATCATTTCTTCTGATGGTAAAGATGTTCAGCCGGTAAAGGTGGATCGTTTTCTCATGGCTATCGCAGAAACCTATGACCTAATTGTTACGGTACCTGAAAATGGGTCGTATGAATTCCGCGCCACAGCTCAGGATGGTTCCGGACACACATCAATCTTTATAGGCAGTGGAAAACGCATATTGGCTCCCAATGTCCCAAAACCTGACCTCTACAAGATGAAAATGTCCATGGGGCACAGTGGGATGAAAATGAAAAGCATGGATTCAAAGAAAAAAATATCTATGGATCACAGTAAGATGAAAATGCCCATGGGTAGCAGTATGGATAAAATGCCGGGCATGGTTTCAATGAATGCGGGTAATGAACGTCCGTTGTCCCCATACAAAAAACTGCGCTCTGTTGGCAAATCAACTTTACCTAAGAAAAATCCAACGCGAGAGGTAGTGCTCACTCTCACGGGGGATATGGAACGTTATATATGGTCCATGAATGGGGGAACGCTTTCAGCTGACAATATGATAAGAATTCGCCATGGTGAGAATGTACGATTTGTACTCATCAATAAGACGATGATGCATCACCCGATGCATCTGCATGGACATTTCTTTCGTGTGGTCAATGGACAGGGGGACTACTCACCTCTCAAACACACGGTGGATGTGCCACCTTTAGCCACTCAAATCATCGAATTTGAGGCAAATGAATACAATGACTGGTTCTTCCACTGCCATATCCTCTACCATGCCAAAGCCGGGATGGCGCGTGTGGTCAGCTATGAGGACAAAGAATTGGCCTTGGACCTCAAAAAAATTCGCCATAAACTCTATAAGGATTCGTGGTATCCCACAATTATTGGAACGGCCCAGTCTCACATGACGGACGGCATTGCAATCCTCAGCAACTCCAGAAACATTCTAAGTACAACCTGGCAAGTCGGCTGGCAACGGGTTGATAAAACAGATTACGATGTAGAACTGACCTACGACCGTTATTTCAACCGTTTTTTCAATTTGTTTGCCGGGTTAAACCTTACCAATGATTATGAGCGTGGCATTTTTGGAATACGATATTTGCTTCCATTTAATATTGACAGTGCCTTAAGGGTAGATAGCGAGGGAGAGTTTCGCATTGAGTTAGCTCAAGGATTACAGTTAACCAGCCGCTTTGGAATTTTTGGCGACATCGAATATGATTCCGAAACCAAGGAGGAGTGGTTGCTTGGCGGAAAATATACCCTGTCAAAAAGCCTGGCTCTGACTGGCCAATACCATTCAGATTTCGGTGCGGGTGCCGGAATGGAGTTTCGATACTAAGCCTTATTGCTTCTATCTGATAGATTGTTTTATTTATGTCTGTTTGCTATTCTGGGCTTTAATATGGAAACGTTCAAACGAGAGCCTCTCTTACGAGAATTAAAAAATTACCTCATCCACTTAAAGGACTTGGGGTATACAGAAATTCCCTGCGAGGCGGATTTGTTTGCAAATGCAGAAATTGCTCCCCAACAATCACACTCATCTACACCGTCAAACGAAATGGCAAAAAATAAATCCCTGATTGCTGTTCAAGAAGAGCTGGGCGACTGCACCCGGTGCAAACTTTCTAAGGGAAGAAAAAATATCGTGTTTGGCTCGGGCAACCCCAATGCGGACCTTGTCTTTGTGGGAGAGGGACCGGGTGCTGACGAGGATGAACAGGGGCTCCCATTCGTAGGCCGGGCAGGGAAAAAACTGACAGAAATTATTGAAAAAGGCATGGGCCTGAACCGGGAAAAAGACACCTATATCTGCAATATCGTCAAATGCCGCCCGCCGGGCAACCGCGATCCGGAACCAGATGAAATTGCTGCCTGCAAACCCTTTCTGATCCAGCAATTAAAAGCCATCAAACCCAAAGTAATTGTCGCCTTGGGGAAACCCGCATCCTCAACCCTTTTGGGAAGGAATGTGCCCATCGTCAAAGAACGCGGCACCTGGCATGAATATGAAGGCATCAAGTTAATGCTTACCTTCCACCCAGCCTACCTGATTCGGTTTCCTACTCTGGAAAACCGTAGGGCCGTCCATGACGATGTTAAAAAAGTTTTGAAAGTACTGAAAGAGTCGCAAAGATGAATTCAGTACAGGAAAAGGTGAGTCGGCTCAAAAAAAATATCGAGAAAGTCATTTTTGGAAAAAGCGAGGCCATTGAATTTGCCATCACCTGCCTTCTCGCAAAGGGACACCTGCTCATTGAAGATGTTCCCGGTGTCGGCAAAACCTCACTGGCCCATTGCCTGGCCAACTCACTTCATCTGGATTTCAAACGTATCCAGTTCACCAACGACCTTTTACCCGCCGACATTACCGGTGTTTCCATTTACGACCAGGGGGAGAAACGCTTCCATTTTCAAAAAGGTCCCCTGTTCGCGAACATTGTTTTGGCAGACGAAATCAATCGCTCCACACCACGTACCCAAAGCGCTCTGCTCGAAGCGATGAACGAAAAACAGGTTTCTGCCGACAACAACACCTATAACCTTGATGAGCCCTTCATGGTCATCGCCACTCAGAACCTGATAGAAAGCCAGGGGACCTATCCCCTGCCGGAATCGCAATTGGACCGCTTCATGTTCTATATTTCCATGGGCTATCCTTCCCAGGATGAGGAACGGCGTCTGCTACAGGGACAATCCACTCGACCCAGCCCGGCAAGTATCCAGGCAGTTCTGGAAAAAGAGGAAGTTTTAAAACTCCAGACCCTGGTTAATTCAGTAAATATAGAACCGGTCCTGACCGACTATATTCTCAACATCATCAGCGCAACAAGGGAAAACCCGAATCTCGCCCTGGGCGTGAGCCCCCGTGGAGGGTTGATCTTTCAGCAAGCGCTTCGGGCTCGGGCACTGGTCTGCGGAAGGGATTACTGCACCCCTGATGACGTGAAATACCTGGCCATTCCGGTATTGTGCCACCGGGTTATTCCCCAGTCCCACAATCTGTCCCACAAGAGACGTTTCGCCGATACCGCGACCATCATCCATCAGATTTTAGAGCAGGTCTCCGTTCCTGTTTAAAATGGAAACATCCGGAGGCTGAAATGACCGTCACTTCGCCCCGTTCCATTTTGACCATCTCCCTGCAGAACCGCACCCTGCAATTGACCCGGGAAGGATTCGGGTTCATCATAATTTTGTTTGGAGTAGGACTCGGCGCAATCAACACAGGGAACAATCTTTTATATTTGATACTGGCCATGTGTTGCAGTTTTATCGCTGTCTCCGGGGTGTTGTCGGAAATGAGCCTGAAAAAGCTCAGCATTCAGGGCGAGGGGCCGGCTTATCTTTACGCTCAGGAACCCGGCTCCCTAAAGGTGAAGCTCACCAATCATAAAAAATGGGCACCGTCCTATTCCATTCGCGTTAAAGGGGCGAAATCCCACCAATCTTTCTTTCTCGAACCGGAACCTTATTTCTTTTTCATTCCGTCCGGGGAAACCATCGAACAACCGGTTTTGTTGAGGGCCCAAAAACGCGGACATTTAAAAATAACCAACTGCCGACTGGCAACCCGTTTTCCCTTTGGATTTTTCTATAAAACCAAAACCATTCCCTTGCAATTAGAAATGGTAATTTTCCCTGCCATTCGTCCGGTCAAGCTTCCCGAGCAGTCCGAGGCCGGATTGGAAGGCGGAGGTATTGTGCAACCAAAAGGGGATGAACTCTATGCAATCCGGGAATTTCAACCCGGCGATTCATTGAGTTCCGTGCATTGGAAATCTTCCGCCAAAACAGGGAACCTCAGAGTGAAGGAATTCCAGAGCCAGGGTCTGCAAAACTACACGGTTTTTCTGACCCTGACAGATCCGGCTACAAACCAGCCCGTTCAGGAAGAAGTCCTGGAAGAACGGGTGAGTGAAGCCGCATCGCTGATCTACCACCTCATACAAAGAGGTCACGAAGTGAGCTTAAAAACTGAGGAGTCGCAAACCCCTTTTGGCAGTACCCAAGCTCATTTAATCGACCTGATGCGCCTGCTGGCCTTCATCCACTAGGCGTGGGGCGTGATATTTCTTCATTAGCCTTCATGCCCCGTATGGGGTTTAGGCTGATGATAAAGTTTTTCTAGCGTTTGAGAATAATAGGGAGGTTTCCATACAACTATGGATAAATCGGCTATGAAACACTTTTTACGCGGCATAACCTGATAACCATTGAATGCCCATAGCATGAAAACATTGAATATTTTTGGTTTTCAGAAAAGAAAAAACCTGAAATATTGGTCTTAGTATTGACAAAGTCCCTTCCAGGAAGAATATTTACTTATGTTTCCTGTATGAATTGGCAACGGTCATTTCATAAGGGCAGCTCCGGTCATTAGATTTTATGACCTCACCCCCCGATCCATAGCGAGGGTAAGAGACCGAAAAACCAGAGACGCCCAAAGAAATAGCCAAACGGAAATTTTTATGGAGGGCGGAAAATGAATGATCAAGATTCTTGGAATTTTTTCTCCATCAAGTGGGTCGAAGTCGCCGGCGATATTACTGGAATACAGTTGGTGCTAGCAATCGCTGTTGTGGGATTGCTCGTAATGGCCTTTTCCTTGAAGCAAATCGAATAAATCAGACTTTAAAAAAAACCAAATTCTTTCCTTTCAGAGGGATTGCCTTCACTGGTTGACGGGAAAAATAACAAGGTATTTGAACTGGTACAACCTTATATTGTTTTAAAACAAGGGCTCTAATCAAAAAACAGGGGGTTCAGCATGGCTAAAGGGAAAATTCTAATTATTGATGACGAGCAGGACGTAAGAGATATTTTCAAAGATAGATTAGAAAAAGCCGGATACAACCCTATAGTGGCAGAAAACGGGGAAGATGCTATTACAATCCTTCGGTCTGGCGACAACATGATGAATGTCGGCCTTATTTTGTGTGACATTCGCATGCCAAAGGTTAACGGAATTGAATACATCACCTTCCTGAAAGAACAGGCACCGGGAATTCCGGTGGTCGTTGTGACTGGGTATCCGGATCCGGAAATGGAGCATGAACTAATAGCAAAAGGTGTCAAGGAGTATCTTGTCAAGCCCGTTGATAAAGATACAATGATGAATATGGTGAATAAAATTGTAGCCGAAGGAAAAGACTTCTCACTTGCTTAATTGGAAGCCCATTTTTACCGTTTAAGAATGCTCTGCGAAAAATAGCGGGCGGGGATTTCGACATCAAATTCGATGACATCAAACTTGTAGGTGGTTTTGGTATTTTCCTTGAGCATATCGCGGAAAATCATGGTGCGGGGAAACAAACGGTTGCCAATTTTTTCGTAGTCCTCGAACAGGATTCTCTTTAAAAGTTTTCCGCTTTTGGCAAAGCGTTCCTCTTTCAAGACAATGCGCTTCTTCGGGTCGATCCAGACTTTCCGAGTTTGGTAAGTCGTTTTTTTATCTTTGGCGACCAAATTTAAAACTCGAATACCCGCAGAATCCTCGAGGCCCTGTTCCGAAAAAGTTGCGGAATAAGAATAGCTCAATTTGTGGTCTTCCATCATATCTTCGTAGGACAAGTCACTTCCCAACATCGACTGCCTGAGCAGATGACCGGCCATGAGTATCTTCCTGTCTGTACGCGGGGTGTACATCCAGAGTTTGCCACCAATCTTGAGCATTTTAGTTCCCTTTTCCCGGGCGGGAGACTTGTAATGACTGTATGAACGCGTAGTGCCTTCCATCCACGAGTCCTGGGTCAAAGTACGCACTTTGCGTCCGTTGTCGATGATGAGGCGTCCGGTAATAAATTTCGTGTCTGCCCAGAGATTTTCGTCCACCTGTTCCAGCAGTCGTTGCGCGCTTATTTCTTCTGCAATTCCGGGGCCTGCAAAACAAAAACAACAGGCCAGAAAAATGATGGTACTGATTTTATTCTTTATGTGTATCATCCCGCCTCCAGTTCACGGAACAGGTTGGCTTCTGATCGTTTAAAAATGGCCATGCTGGCTACAAGTGTTCCCGCGACACTGGCTAAGATACCGGGCACAATACCCTGGACAAACCCTCCCACCGTCATGCGGGCTCGCACTACATCATTGATCATCAATCCGGTCTGAGCAAAATTATCACCCATATTGATTCCTACTTCCTGAAGGTACCAGGTAAACGCCCCACCCAATAACGACCCGGCCACCGAGCCCAGAATACCTATCCATAGTCCCTCTATTGCCAGAGTCATAATCAGCTTCCAATGCGGTTCGCCAAAGGCCAGGCGCAATCCCATTTCTCCATAACGGTGAATGCCGCTCAGGATGCCCGCATTCCAAAGCACCAGAACCATGAGAAAAGTAAAAATACCCACGACAAATCCTTTGATGACGCTGAATTTATCCGCAATCGCGCCAATGTTCTGCTGGTCACGAATGCTGAGCACGATGGGAACATCATCTTTCGCCCAGTCTTTCGGTGGCGTCCAATCCACCAGACTTGCATTCATACGTTCCTTGACTTCTTCATAACGATCAAAGCTGGCACTGGAAGGGAAATAACCCAGCCAGTCCGTCACCATATCTTCCATATAAAAAGTATTCTGCGCTGAGGCCAGATCAATCAGCACCATTTTTTTATCCATGGCACTGATTCCGAACTGCAGCAAACCTGCGATCTTATAATTATCCGTCACCAGCCCGCCGTCAAAAGACTGGCTGAGTAATGTGACCGTCTGCCCCACCGACACTTGCAAAACTTCTGCCAGTTTGATCCCCATCAACATTTCGTTGAAGCCCTTGGGGAGGGTTCCCTTGATCAGGGAGGATTTTAAGTGCAGACGTACTACCTCTTTGGAGTCCGGCGAAATCAGGTCCATCGCCATTCCCACCACTGGAGTTTGCGACCGCGTTTCACCCTGTTCGTCGGGGACATCCAAAATTGCCCCCCAACGAATTCTCGGCGACCAATCGACTTCCGGCGCAGAGTGCTGATCCAGCCAGTCATGAGTTTCTTGCTGGTTAGCCAGAGAACGGTCCAAGGGGCGCAGATGCTCCTCATCGTAAAAGGACTTGTTCACCAAACGCAGGTGGCCGGAATCGATATTGGCGGTCATATCGATCATGCCCATGAAAACGCCTTCCATGAACCCCACCAAAGCAACAACCAGAGCCACCCCAACTGTCACCACGGTAAACGGAAATAAAAATCGTGATTTGTCGCGAAACAGTCCGCGAAACCAAAAACCAATCAAGTAATCGCCCTCCCCCGCAAAGCCAAAGTCGGGTCCAGCCGGGTAATTTTCTTCACTGGCATCCATGCTGAAACGATGATCAAAGCCAGAACAATGAGGACCGACGCTAAAATTTCCCTGACCTGGTAATCCGGATAAATAGTTTCCCGAATCGGGAACGAAGCTTCGCTTAAATGCGTTACATCAAATCCGACACCCTGGAACCAGATAAAAAAAGGCACTCCCAGAATCACCGCCAAAACCAGAGCCCATAAGGCTGCTATGATTCCTTCCAATGTGAATATTTTCACAATCCGTTGCGGCTCCATACCCAGAGCCATCAAGGTGCCAATTTCTTTCTGCCTTTTAAAAATATTCAGGATTTGCGTATTGAACACACTGGTACAGACCAGCGCCATCAATATTCCCCAAAGGATTTTAGAATTGATTCGATCCTGACGTAAAAGAGCCAGCAAGTCGGCCATCAGCATTTCGATGCTATGAAACTCGAATCCCTGCACCTGACCCAAATATTCACGCACCGCCACCCAACTCACTTCTCCACCTCGATCGGTCATGGATCGCAAATGGTCCAACCTTAACCAGACCACGCTATCGTCAATCCGCGGATTAACAATATCCCCCACATCCACAATCAAGATATCTCGGGCATCCACAGCACCCCCCTTATCGCGCCATTTCAAAACCACCGTATCGCCTTTTTTCAAATGAGCTTTTCTGGCCATCTTGACACCGACGACAGCCGGAATCACTTCTCCCGGCTGATCCGCAAAAGGTTTCAAACCCGCCAGCGGCAAACTGAGAAGAGACTGCTCCATTGCGATCCCACGCAACTGGACAGGGAACAATCGGCGGTTGGGATAAAGCTGACCCTGCTGGACCAATACTTCCGCTTTGTCCTTCGCCGATAGACCGTTCAATACATCGGGCACGGGCATTGTGTAATCCTCCCATTCCGTTGGTGTGAGGATATCAAATCCGGGTGGCCGGTAATGACCACCTCCAACATCTGTTGACACTAGGTTCTGCGTAGCCTGCGCCTGGAATCCATTTAATAGAGACAGCATGAAAATAAGGGCGATGATAGATAACGCCGTCACCAGCACATTCAGAAAAGCCCGCAACCCTTGACGGTAGAAATTCTTATTGGCAATATCCCAGTTCAAGTTTCTATCTCCGCGCCATTTCTACTCTCGTCCCAACTCACCCTGCCGTCTTCCAGCCGAACTTCCCGCCGGATATAGCGGGTTACCTTTTCATCATGAGTGGAAAAAATCACTGCCGCTTTATATTCATGGTTGAGTTCCTGCATCAGCCTTAAAATCTGGTGCGAGTTCTCCGAATCGAGATTGGCGGTAGGCTCATCGGCGAGAATTAGCAAAGGGTCTTTGACCAATGCCCTGGCTATCGCCACCCTCTGGCATTGCCCTCCCGATAACTGCGCCGGTTTTTTTTTGATCTGATCCATCAAACCTACCTTGGCGACCATGTTCTCAACCCGTTCCCGGACATGGCTTTCTTTTAGTCCATTCAGGAGTAAGGGAAAAAGAATATTTTCATAAACCGAGTAAACCGGTAGCAGGTTATAAGTCTGGAAAATGAAACCAATATTTTCCCTGCGATATGCCGCCAATTGCTCCCGACTCATGCTTTCCAGACTGGCTACCTTGAAAAAGACTTTTCCTGTTGTTGGACGATCCAGGCCTCCTATCAAATTCAACAGGGTGGTTTTCCCGGAACCGGAAGGCCCGACAAATGACATGAACGCGCCTTTTTCCACCTTCAGGCTGACATCGTTCAAGGCAGTGAAGTTTTCTTCCCCAACCTGATAAACCTTGGACACTCTTTCGAGTGTGATTAAAGTTTCATTCATTTTAAGAACATCTCTTTTGTTCAGTAATTTCCCCTACAACCAGCAAGGACTCATTAGCCGAGATAAATCCTTGTCCGCAATAACACTATTGCTAGTAGGGTCCAGCGTCACGCTGGCTAAAAATAATTCACCAGAGTCAAACCCACTAAAGGTTCCGTCCCATTAAACACATCGGTTTTGCGAAACAAGCGCCCATCTTTTTTTCCTGATTTTAAAGTGCCTCCTACCCGCCCATGAAGATAGAGAAACAAAGTTTCGGTCAGCGCGTATTCAATTTGCGGTACGAATTGAAAACTTTCATCCCGCAAATCATAAAGTCCAAACAACTGCCATTGAATATCAATTCCCACCGGCTGGTCGAGAGAAATACCAATTTGCTGAAAGGTTCGTTGCCCCTTCAGGTCAGAGAGACTGAAATCCCTTTTCCGGGTAGTAAGAAAATATTCCGCCAAAACATGCAGTCCCTCACCGATATCAAAAGTATAGTCCACACCCAAAACCGTATCGAACTGAATCGGGGCAGAAGGCTCCATTTCAACATCCAAACGGCTTTCATTCCAGAAGCCAAGTCCCTTTTCCCCTTTCAAATGATATCCTATCTGCACCATTTCCTGATTGAAACCCGGCAAACCCTCCAAATCAGATTTCGGGTGATATTGAAACACCGCTCCCGCTTCGATATCCCCCAGGAGCATCTCTCCACGCATTCCGAAAATCAAGGCGTTATTTTTTTTCGCCGGAACCAGCCATCCTTCAACAAGAGCCGTCGCAGACGGGAACAGGGTAGCACGCACACCATCCACCCCACGAGTCTCCGGGACAACACCGGTCACATCCCGAGTGTCAAAAAGTCCCAGCGGCCGATATATGGTCCCGGAACCGAAAAGAATTTTTTGCCGCCCACCCCTGATTTTAAATTTTCCATTATCCAGGCGAAGCCATGCACGGAAAAAATCCACCTCCGTTTCCCGGCGAAGTCCCGACTGCACACTGGGGCCATCCGCCTGTTTCGCATCGGCAGACAACTCATAATCAAGAACCCAACCGTCTTTTTCAATCACGTTTCCCAGCACTCCCAGTCGCAACTCCAATTCACTATCAAAATCTTTATGGAAGGAAGGACTGTCAACAAAACTACTACCCGCCTTTAACCTACCCTCAAAATCCGCTTCAAACGCCCATAAAGCCGAATTGAAAAGAGGAAAAACCATTAGTAGAAGCAATAACTTTAAAAGCATTTTGTTCAACGTAACCGGGCGGGTTAAAAAATGGAAAGAATTGCCAAAGCGCACCAACCAGAATTAATGAAGCTAATTAACAGAGTGTAATATATGGGCTAACGGTTCTTTGTCACCACAGCAATCAAACGCGCAGGTTTGCTGGAGGTCACAATTTTGACAAACTTTTTAAATTCATTAATCAAAAGTCTTAGGGTGCCCCTAGTTTTTATATTATCCAGCATATGCACCGCATCAATGCTTTCCACATCAAAATTCTTTTCAATCAAAAACTTCTTGAGGGAATCCGAGTCCCATTTTCTAACATGTTGCCATCGGTGACGAACATGATCGCATTGCGGACAGTAAATCTGACCTTCATCAAGGTCCTCGTCATTGGGCGTGGTGATAAAAATTTTTCCCGAAGGACCCAGCATTTTTCCTGCTTGCTGGACCGCCAGATTTAAAGGCTCATCATACAAATGCTCGATCAATTCAATCATGATGACCACGTCCGCAGAGGATTCCAGTGGATTTAAGTCGTCAACATGATAAGCACCGAGGAACCCCGGCCTATCCTTATATTTTCGGGTCACTTCAACAATGGATCTTGGCGAATGGTCTGCAAAAGATACGCGGAATCCAGCATCAAGCAGTGCTTCCGTCATCAGACCCGCCCCTCCCCCATAATCAACTATATGCGAACCCAACGGGACCAACTGTTTTAAGCGTTTGACGATTTCATCGCTACCGTAGTAGGCAAAATAATTTTTCGGGAACTGGGACTCATAGTCCCAAAATTTTTCCAGAAGTTCCCGATCCCAGACAAGAGTCTTGTAGTTTTTATTATTTTCCATAATTAATTCAGATTAATTTCTGCAAATAATATTTGCTCTAGCTTTCTACTTATCATATATCTTTCGCTATTTGAAAAAAACAGGCATTCCCGTCAACGCGGTTCATCCGCATGCCATTTTTTACGGCATTTTATCCAGATATAACTGGCCATAGGAACAGCAACCAGGCTCATCACCAACAAATAACCTGCCGACGCGCCAATGGCCCCAAACCTGCTCCCCAAAAACCACACCAGTATGCCGTTGGAAAACCCATAAACCAAAGCGTAAATCAAAAAAGGTTCTTTTTTATGCGCCCTTAAATAAGCAGTCTGGCACTGTATAATCTGCCCCAGAACAGTTCCGGCAATAAACAATCCAAAGGGGAAAGGGGAAAGCAGGCGTTGAGCTAAAGGATGTTCAAAATAATTCAATCCATACACCAACAACCATAACAGCACCGCGCCCAAACTGATGACTCCCATGGATATGCTTGAAGTACGGAAGAAAAACCGATCCAACTCTGCATAATTTTTTTGGGCAATCAGAATACCAAAGCGCGGAACCTTGGTCGCCACCCACGCCATCGCCAATGAACCCAACGCGGCAACCAACTGCCAGGTCATTCCCATTTGTCCTGCAACCACCGGACCGTGATAATGAAACAGGACAGGAGTATAAATTGAAACCATGAAATAACTCATACTGCCGCCCAAGGCAAGGCGCCATTGCATGGGCCATATTTCTTCCCTCCATTGAATTCCCTCCTCCGGTTTGATGGTGAAAAAAGGCTGAAAGAAATTTTTATAAAAGACCAATAGCAGATAAAGACTGCTAAGAAGTCCTGCCCCCAACCCGACAACGGCCATCCATAATCCAAAATCCCATAACAGGGTCAGCCAGATGGCCAGGGAACTAATAATCCCCTGAATAAAACGGAAACGGTAAATTGTATGAACTTGATTACAGCCTTCAAGCAGGGATAAGAACGGCAAAGCCCAAAATTGCAAACCCGCTACCACCACCAAAAAAAACCAGGGGCTTTTCCAAGAGATACCGGGATCAGGTGACTGAGATAGAAACAGGTATCCCCCTGCTCCCACAAGCAGAACAAAAATAGCCGATGCCCAGGCATACCATTTGAAAACGAGGCGACCCAAACTGATCAAACGCAGGCGCGCCTTTTCATCGCCGGAAATATAACCTGCATCATCCAAACTCAGGTTTGCCCATTCATGACTGGCAAATTGGGTTATGACAATATAAAATCCGAGCCCAACAAATGACTGCAGAGCAATCAGACTCAGGAAAGTGTAATAGAAGCCCTGAACTTCTGGCACCAGAAAATACGCTATCAGAAGCAGGGTAATGGGAGCGGCAAAGAGCGACCAGACTTTGGAAAGTACCGCAAACATAACGGCCCGGTCAACTTCCAGCCACCTTAAAAATTTTTTGAACGCATCCAATAAAGTTCCTTAACTTAAGGTAATAGTCTTAACGGTTGTGGAGCCAGGATTGAAAGGATAGAACATTCCAGAGAAAATATTGCCAGTTATAATTGCCGGAACTATGTTCCTTCCATTTTCGCAGAATAGGAACCGGGTCTAAAAAACCATCATGGCGAAGAGTCGTTTCACTTAATACATCCCCGGCCCATTCTTTCAAAGGTCCCCTTAACCAGCTGTCAAGAGGTACACCAAAACCCTTTTTTGGGCGGTCCACTAGCTTTCGAGGCACATATTTGTTAAGCACCTGCCGCAATATCCATTTAGATTGTCCATCATGAACTTTCATCGCCATAGGAAGCTTCCAACTGAATTCGACCACACGATGATCGAGCATTGGCACTCTTGCTTCCAGTCCAACTCCCATGCTGGCACGATCCACCTTAGTGAGAATGTCATCCGGCAGATAATGCGTACCGTCCAGAAGCATCATTTTCATTTCGGGAGCAGAGAAATCACCCCAGGAATAAATTTGGTTTAAAGTAGTGTCCGGTTCTGCGGTTCCAAGCACCAGAGACCCCGGCCC
>Ga0207991_1000396_pt1 | contig 30044 bp, 24 predicted proteins | sample ETN07SmetaG_FD_185786 | JGI IMG/M metagenome (GOLD analysis project Ga0207991, IMG submission 185786) | Marine microbial and viral communities from oxygen minimum zone, Eastern Pacific Ocean - ETNP2014F14-07SV275 (SPAdes) (version 2) | ecosystem: Environmental > Aquatic > Marine > Oceanic ...
CTCAAGATGGCTTACGCCCTCTAAATAGATGGTCTCACCAAGCGATTTGGCGATAAGACGGTGGTCGACGCCATCTCGTTCACCGTCGATGAGGGCGAAGTTTTCGGATTTCTCGGGCCGAACGGCCCCGGTAAGACCACTACCATTCGCGTGGTCCTCGACATCCTCAAACCCGATGCCGGAAAAATTAGACTGCTCAACGGCCTGACCGCACGCGAGGCGATGCCGCGGGTCGGATACCTGCCTGAAGAGTGCGGTCTACTCCGAAAAGAGAAAGTTTCAAACATTCTGAGGTACCTCGGGCGGCTCCGCGGACTGTCCAGATCTGAGGCGCTGGATCGCGGTCTTGAACTGCTCCATAGGGTTGATCTGTACGAACACCGGGACAAGAAAGTCGAGGCATTGTCTAGGGGGATGACCTAGCTCGTGCAGTTCGTCGTGACTTTGATTCACAGGCCAGATCTGATCATGCTGGATGAACCGTTTGCGGGACTCGACCCACTCAACGTGCAGTTGATGAAAGAGATGCTCGCAATCGAACAGGCCCGCGGTGCGACCGTGATCTTCAGTACCCATGTGCTCTCGGACGTAGAGGAGATGAGCGAGCGGGTCGCCCTGATCGCCGACGGTCGGATGATTCTCTTCGGCGACCTTGCCGAAATAAAGCGGTCTCGTGGTGCCAACGCTGTTGTCGTGGGAACTCCGTCGCACCCGGCGGGCCTGCCCGGTGCCCGGCGACACGCCGGACGTGGTGGAAAGATCGAGTACCAATTGAGTGATGACCTTTCGCCCGAGATGATCCTCAGTGCCTATTCGTCGGCTGGAATTGTTCTTTCCAGGTTTGAACAGGAATTGCTTTCGCTGAATGACATCTTTATCGAGGAGGTGAGCAATGCTCGGAGTCACGTCTGACGCCGGCGCCATCTTCGAAGAAGAGTTCCGTCGACAGCTCAAGCGCACAAGTTGGCGCATTTTTACGATGTTAATACCGGCCTTGTTGTTGATCGCCGCCGTAGTGGCGCCGATTGTCACTGAACTGCCCGGACGTACGAAATCTGGCTCGGACTACTCATCACCGCCGCGACAGGCCTGTTCCTGCTCTGGTTGAGCGCACGGGTGTTCCGCGCCGCGCTCCTTCTTTACGGTCAGAGAATGGGCCTGCGATCCGTATGGAAGGCACTCCGGGAGGCAAACTAACCAGCACGCGACGACTAGTCGCGGGGTTTTCGCCGGTAGCGTTCGCCCCACCAGTCGAACAAACGATCTCGAATCGCCTGCTCAGAGCCGAGTTCACCGGGCTCGTAAAAACGTTCGTCCTTGATCTTTTCCGGCAAATTGTCTGCCTCGACGAAGTGACCCGGCCGGTCGTGGGCGTACACGTACCCCTCACCGAAACCCAGCTCTTTCATCAGGCGCGTCGGCGCGTTCCGCAGGTGGTTGGGCACCGGTTCGTCGCGCGAACTACGGACCATTCCGAGTGCGCGATCGATTGCTTTGTACGCGGAATTCGATTTGGGCGCCGAGGCCAGGAATATCGTCGCTTCTGCAAGCGGAATCCGGCCCTCAGGCATGCCAACAAAACTCACAGCCTGCTGCGCAGCCATGGCGATCGCCAGGCCGTTGGGGTTCGCAAGTCCAATATCTTCAGCCGCCGATATCACCAGCCGCCTGGCGATAAAAACAGGGTCTTCGCCCGCGTCGATCATCCTGGCGAGGTAGTACAAGGCCGCGTCGGGATCGGAACCGCGGATCGACTTAATGAACGCCGAAATCGTGTCGTAGTGCATATCGCCCAAACGGTCGTATCGAGACTGGCGCTGTAGCGATTCTTCCATCGTTTCCAACTGGACGATGATCTGGCCAGACTCATCTTTCGCGGTGGATTCCACTGCGAGTTCGAGCGTATTCAGGGCCGATCTGGCGTCCCCGCTGGAAACTCGTAGCAAAAAATCCCTGGCGTCCGTTGAAAGCGTAATGCTGTCGCGTCCAAGTCCGTGATCGACATCCGCAATCGCCCGATCAACTATTTCCCCTATGTCGTCGTCACTGAGCGATTCGAGCGTGTAGACCCTCGTGCGGGAAAGCAGCGGTGAAATGACTTCAAAAGAAGGATTCTCGGTAGTCGCGCCGATCAGGGTGACAGTGCCCTCCTCGACATGTGGTAACAGCCCGTCCTGTTGCGATTTCGAAAACCGGTGTATCTCGTCGATAAACAGGATGGTCCGGCGACCGTTTTCGCCAAGCCGGTCGTTGGCTGCCGCCATTACAGCGCGGACGTCTTTCACACCTGAAGAAACAGCACTCAACTGCTCAAAATGGAAGCCCGTTGCACCCGCAATCAGGCGGGCAAGGGTGGTCTTGCCACTGCCGGGCGGACCCCACAGGATCATCGACGGTACACGGTCTTCGTCAATGGCCCGCCTCAGCACCTTGCGCGGAGTCAGGATGTGCTTCTGACCCACGAACTCATCAAGGCTTCTTGGACGCATGCGAGTGGCAAGGGGCGCGATCTGATCCTGTATTTCCCGCCTTCGACGATCAAACAGAGTCATTTTGGCCTGTGGTGTGTCTTACTGGATTGCGGCGAACCGTCGATGCGCCAGCCCTGCATACGACACTGACCACACAGGTTACGCTAGTCGACTAATCCGCACTGCCCGCGCAACTTGCTTGCGCAATCCATCTGGCAACTCACCCGCTAACCCCCGATGCTAACTTCCCTTTCCCCCCCGGACCGGGGGAGACCGAGAGGGGGAGATATGCGATGCGCGACTTGCTCACGCCAGTCATCTCGCAAGTCGTCCGCCCACGCCCACACGCGCCAGCACCCTGCTCTGCCCCCCTCCTTCGGGAGGGGTTAGGGGAGGGTAGATTGCAGCGGCGACCAAGTGCGCCTCGCACGCCCGGAGCTAACGTCTCCCCTACCTACGCGGCAGAGCTTTCGGAACGATCGAATTGTTGTCTCGCCGGTTGAACGCCCGGTGCCCACCGTAATCCAACTCGGCAATGGTGACCCCATCGTTGCCGTCCCCGTACGAGGCCGCATAATGCCGTGCCACCAGCGGGCTCCTTGTCAGCTCGTCACGGGTTATCTGCTTCAACACACCCGTCCCGTGGCCGTGATTTATCCGGGCAACATGTAACCGGGCGTCGTGACAGCGCTGCAGGTGCCGTTCAATGGCCGGAATTGCGTCGTGAGCCCGCATGCCGTGCAGGTCGATCTCGATCTCGACCGGCTCCAGCCCGCGAACTCGCGGGGGCGACCACTCCTGCTCGGCGATAGGCCGGGGCCGTCTGCGTCGTTTGGGGCTCATCGTCGCGCGCTCACCGTTTCATCTGGTCCACGGAATAAATTAGCGCCTCGATCACGGCAGAATCCTGGTCGGCCAATACGGTCCGCGGATCCAGCAATACACGATCGTTTTCGATTCGAGCTACAACCGCAACAGGACCTTCACGGAGACTTGCTGCGAACGCATCCGGTCCCGTTTCAACGTCGATCACCAGCAGGGTAGTCGGAAGGGTCTGACCCGGAAGAGAACCGCCGCCAATTGCCGATCTTCCCCGCTCAACGACTCCGACACCCGTCTCTGAACGCCACTTTTCTGCCCTTGTCGTCAGTTCCGATTCGCTTGCTGAAATCATTGCCCAGATCGGAATCTCGCACTCGTGTGCACCTTTCAAATAAGAAACCAGTGTCGCGGCTATCGCCGAAAGGGTCATCTTGTCGATTCTCACAGCCCTGGCGAGCGGGTGCTTCGATACGAGGTCGACCCACGTTCTTTCTCCTGCTACAAGCCCGGCCTGGGGACCCCCAAGCAGCTTATCGCCCGAGAATAAAGTTAAACTGGCCCCGGCCGCGACCGAATCCTGCACAGTCGGTTCGTGCTCCAGCCCGTATTTCCGGGTGTCGACTAGGCAACCAGAACCGAGGTCGTTGATCACTGGGATACCGTGTTTATTGCCAACTTCGACCAACTCGGTCAGTTCCGGAACGTGCGTGAATCCCTCAACGGTGAAATTGCTGGGGTGAACCTTGAGAATGGCCGCAGTATTCGGAGTCACCGCGGCGTCGTAGTCCGCAGCGTAAGTGCGGTTGGTCGTCCCGACTTCAATCACTGTCGCGCCCGACTGACGCATCACATCGGGAATTCTGAAACCACCACCGATCTCTACCGCCTCGCCCCGCGAAACGATCACTTCGGCCTTTTCAATTGCGCTACCGGCAACCGCGGCAAGCGTAAGCAACACACCCGACGCATTGTTGTTCACTGCGATCCCGGCTTCGGCGCCGGTTGTTTGGGCCAGCAGATCGGAGATGTGGGCATTCCGTGAGCCACGCTGTCCTATCGCCAGGTCGAACTCTAGGTCGGAATAATTCGAAGCCGAAGCTGCCGCCGCATTCGCCGCGTCAACGTTGAGCGGCGCTCTTCCGAGATTCGTGTGCAACACAACCCCTGTCGCATTTACAACAGTATTCGGCCACGCCCCCCACGCCCTTTCGGCCCGCTCAACAATCTGCGCAGCCAACTGCTCTCCCGGAGACCGGTCGTCCGAAACGGCGGCCCTGCCGCTCTTTATAGCGGCACGCGCACCACTCAGCACATCACGGGCCAGAGTTGTGACCGCGTCGTGCGAAAAATCGCGCAACAGGGCAACTATTTCTTCTCTCTGAAGCAACGCGTCGACTGACGGCAGCGATCTGTATGCCGACTCGGTCAAAATTGTTCTCCCAGCTCCAGTCCGTCACCTCGAATATCGACCTGAAGTAGTGGTTGCAACGGTTCTTAATCATAGTCGGGTACCTTGGGCGGGCGAATCCGGGTACAAAAAGTTACTACTACTAAACGGCCGTGCCACCCGCATATTCTCCCTGCGGCGTTACAAACACGAGCGTAAGATTAATCGGTTAGTCACTTTTCCAAGCGTTTCCAAATCGGAGAACCAGTGTTAGTGATCGGCCTGACCGGCGGCATTGGATCGGGAAAAACGGAAGTCACGCACATTTTGCGCGAGCTCGGAGCAGTAGTGATCGATGCCGACGGGATTGCACATCTGTCTTACCGGCCCGGGACCCCGGCCTACGAGGCGATTGTGCGCCTGTTTGGCCGCGATATTCTGGACGGTTCAGGCGTAATCGATCGGGGAAGACTGGGGACGATTGTGTTCTCAGACCCTGGCTCCGGTCGGCGCGAGAAACTTGAAGCGATTGTGTGGCCGGCCACCCGGGAATGGATCGAGGGCAGGCTGGCAAAAGAGGAGGGGCGCGGTACCCGGGCCGTAGTGATCGAGGTCTCGAAACTGTTTGAAGCCGGATGGGACCAGTTTGTAGACGTTGTCTGGGCAGTCGAAGTACCGCCTGGTGATGCAGGAAATAGTGAAATAGCGAGGCGAGTCCAGGCCCGGTCAGGTTTCGACGAGGCCCGGACGAGAGAAAGGGTTGCAGCGCAGATGACCCGCGAAGAACGCATCGAAAGAGCCGACCTGGTGATCGAAAACGCCGCGACTCTGGATTTTCTGCGGGAACAAGTGAAAACAGCCTGGCAAACCACACGGGCACGATCGGAATAATCGAAAATCAAATCCGGCGAGTGTAAAAAACTCCAACGATTTAAAGACAATAAACAGATAACCAGTAGTTCATCGTTAATTATCGATGAGAAAGAACCCCAGGGCGCGATAACCAATGGCCACAAAGCAGGAATATACAGAGCGAAACGTCCAGGACTACTTCATCTCGGAAGAACCGTTTTACGTACCCACTTCTGACGAGATCGAGATCTTTGAATCGGCCTATCGTCAGCGGATTCCAGTACTCCTGAAGGGACCGACAGGAACCGGTAAAACCAGGTTTGTGGAGCACATGGCCTGGCGACTCAGCGAAGGACTGACACCCCGCAACTCGGGTGAGAAGTCTCGCAACGGCACCAGAGCAAAACTTCCCCTCATTACGGTCGCCTGCCACGAAGACCTGACCGCGAGCGACCTCGTGGGACGCTATTTGCTTGACGCCGACGGTACTCGCTGGATCGACGGCCCGCTTACCCGAGCGGTCAAATACGGCGGTATCTGTTACCTCGATGAGATCGTAGAGGCCCGCAAAGACACGACGGTCATTATTCATCCGCTTACCGATCACAGGCGCACTCTCACCATCGACAAGCTCGGCACCGTCATCGATGCTGCAGAAGGGTTCCTGCTGGTCGTCTCCTACAACCCCGGGTACCAGAACGCCCTGAAGGACCTGAAGCACAGCACCCGCCAGCGGTTCGTTGCGCTTGAATTCGACTTCCCTGACGAAGAGCACGAAGCCCAGATAATCAGCCACGAGTCGGGTTGCGACACCGATGTTGCCGAACAGCTGGCCAGGCTGGGCGTGAAGATCAGGAACCTCAAGGACCACGGTCTTGAAGAAGGTGCCAGCACCCGGATGCTTATCTACGCCGGCCGATTAATCTCGGAAGGCGTCTCACAACGCCGCGCATGCCAGGTCTCAGTCACCTGGGGTATTACCGACGACCCTCAGGTGCAACGCAGCATCGACGAGGTCGTAACTTCTATCTTCGCGTGATCAACAGTAAATTCACGATAAGCCGACTCGAAACTGCCCTCAGATCGCACTCTGGTGCGCAATATCAAAATCGGGGCAGCAGCGGGGTCGCGCCCGCCAAAGCACCCGCACCAGCCGCGGTCGCCGTACTGTTCAACATCACGAACGCCGAACCGTGTGTGCTGATGATAAAGCGGGCAAGTACCCTTTCTCATCACAGCGGGGAATGGGCGTTTCCGGGTGGGATGATCGAGGAATCCGACGACTCTCCCATGTACGCGGCCCTGCGCGAAACGAACGAGGAACTCGGCGTGGCCGAAGAAGATATCGACCTCTGGTGCGGGATGGCCCCGGTCGATACTTCGACCGGGTTCGAGGTCTGGCCATACGCCGGGCGTATCCGTGACCATGCAACACTCACGCTGCAAGAAAGCGAGGTTGCAGAAGTTGTCAACGTGCCGGTCAGCGTCTTCGTCGACGATGCCTCGAAGCGAACCATCACGCTTATCCGTAATGGAGGCACCAGGACGATGACCGCATTCGCTTACGGCGACCGGATCATCTGGGGTGCATCGGCCCGAATTATCGCCAACACAATCGATATCGTGAAAAACGTAGCATGACGAACTCGGACAAGAATCAGAACAGCAAACAAGGCCAGGGCGTGAACGCCCCAGAAGGCTCGAAAGCGCCTCCCGGAACACCGGCCAGCCTACTCGCAAAAAAAGAACTTGCCAGCTTCCCTGCGCCCGTGCTCGATCGGTATGAGAATGCGTTCGAGAAACTCTCGGGACGGCTCGCCGAGGAAACGTGCGAGCAGTGGGCCTCAGAGGGACTGGAGATCGTTCGGAAGACTGTCCGGTCATGGGAGGCCGCCGCCGAGTTCTTCGAGGCCTCTGTGGCAGTTCAGCGCCAGCTTCCATCAGGCCAATTCCTGAAGTGGGCCAAAACAGGGACTTCACTCTGCGCCGATTCACCATCGTTGGCCGTTGCTTACTTCAAATCTTCACCCCGGGCGATGCTCCGTCTGCGCCCCCGCTATATCGACGACTGGGCCAACGTCTGCCGGGCCCTCTACCGGGGCACATGGAAGTCGTCAGCGCTTTCGTGTCGGCTCTTCGAGGCGACTCCCACGCTCCTGGAAACAATTTCGTTTGAAGAGTTTTGCCACTTCGGGGAATTCCTTGAAGTCCTGTCTCGCCGCTCCTACGATCAGGCTGGCGACGCACTCGGCGCCGGGTGTGACCTGTTCCCGAAAATCTCGGGCGATGTCGACAGGTTCATCAACCTCGCGCAGATCGTCGCCGAAAAATCATGGCGCGAAACGGCCTCGCTTTTCGATTCGGCAACCGCATCTCTCATCGAACTGGGACCTCAACACCGCGCCCCGCTCATCACCCTGGCGCGCCGCCTTGCCGTTACGGGTGTCAGCGATGCTTCCGGAGTGTTGAAAGACGGTGCCAACACCCTGAACCGGGTGCCGACAGAGACCCGGGACCGACTGCTGGAGATGACCGACGGTGTTGCCGCGGTTTCGGCCCCGGCAGCTCCGGAATTTCTTCGGGTTGTGCCCAATGTGCTCGAACGGGTGACTTTCGAACAGATGGCGCAGTGGCAGTCCGACGGTCTTCGGGCCGCACGCGACAACGACGAGGCGGCAGTTTCGTATTTCAAACTCGAATCGGCCCGCTCGCAGGAGATGCTCGATTCGCTGTCGTCTTCGATTGAGCTAAGCCGTGTGCGAGAAATCATTCTGATGTACTGCATGGCGCTCACCGGCCGCTCGATCGATATCCAGGCGGCCCAGGGCCTTGCCGAAAAGAACATCGGCTGGTTCCAGGGCGAGTTGCCAACTACTGAAGGCACGACCATCTACATGCCATCGGTAATCAATCGTTACACCACAAAAGACGAAAATTTCGGCTTTTTCAAGGTCATCTCAACTCACCAGGTCGGCCACATCGAATTCGGTTCTTTCACCTTTAACTTCGTCACGCCGTCGAACCTCTTCGATGACCTGCGCCCGCGTCTCCCTGGCGCCAGGGAACTGGAAGCCGCCAGGACCGCAGACGAGGAGGCAAGGAAGAAAGCATCGCAACAGCCAGAGGTGGTTATCTTTGGACACGAAACGCCAGATAACGCCAACACCCCATCAGTGGCGCAATCGGAGCCCGCACCCGAGGAGAAGAAACCCGAATTTCTGACTGACATGGGCAGATTTTTCGACCTATTCCACGAAAGACGCCTCGCCCTGGATGCATTCACCGTTCTCGAAAGTTCCCGAATCGATGGTCATGTGGCCGGTCTGTATCCGGGAATAACCGCGATGTACAACGTCGTTCGTTCGGCTGCCCTTGAGTCACGTCCAGACGTGACCGATCTGCCCGCACGCGAAGCCCTTGTCGAGTTCATGGTCCGAGTGAGCCTCGGTCAGGTCGACAATATGCTCGTACCGTCTGAGCACAAAGAGGCTGCGCGTAAGCTGCGCCGCCTGATCAGGACCGTTACCTCCGAGGAGGCCTCGGTCGAAGATGGCGCCGAAGCCGCGATCAGGGCGTATTCGATTCTGATCGATATCAAAAACGAAGAGCTCGACGACGAAGACTTCGAACAGTTGGATCCCGAGGAAGACGAACAGTCCTCCGACTCGGGTGACGACGAAGATGTTGTTGATCCAGAAAGCGTGATTCAGCAGTTCATGGGGCAATCTTCCCCCGACGGCGAATCGGGCGACGATTCCCCGGACGGTCAGGACGACCAGGCAAGCGAAGGCGAATCTGAAGAAGATTATTCATCTCCGCAGGACGTGGACTACCGTGGCGAGTTCAAGCCGGAACTTTCCCAGCTTCTTTCCCAGATGCAGTTAGTGGAAAACGGCGAGTTCTCGGAGAGCGGTGAAATGGAACCGATCACCCAGGAACAACTCGAGGAGATGATGAAGAACGCCCCCGAAATGGAACTGGAACAGACGGAGGGCGACAAAGACGGCGAACAACAGGCTTCAGAGATGCTCGAAAACCTGATGAAGGAGCTACAGAAGCGCGATCCCGAGAACCAGCAGTTCCAGCCGGGTCCGATGCAGCACGTCGATGAAGACGGCGGCCCGCTCAATGCGACCGAGCCCGATACCTACACCTATCCCGAGTGGGATTTCCGGGCCAACGAATACAAGCCCGACTGGTGCATGATCCACGAAAAGATCATGACCGACGGCGAGCCGAACTTCTTCCGCGACACACTGGCCGACAACGCTTCGCTGCTTGCCCAGATCAAACGGCAGTTCGAGCTGGTTATTCCCGAGATGTATCGCAAGCAAAAACGCCTTGAAGACGGTGAAGAGCACGATCTCGATGCCGTGCTGGAGGCCGTTATCGACCTCCACGCCGGCGTATCACCCGACGAAAGGCTTTACTGGCGCAGGAACAAAAACGAGCGGTCCGTTGCCGTGGCGTTCCTGCTCGATATGTCGGCCTCGACCGCCGAGGCGATCGACGAGGCCAAGAAACCCTCCGACGACTGGGGCGCACCGGATGACCCTGTCGAATACATGGTCTGGCTGCGCTCTCGCCGGTCGGAAGGCATGCGCCGGACGTACAAAAGGATTGTCGACGTCGAAAAGGAAGGGATCACACTCCTCGTCAACTCGCTCGAAACGCTCGGCGACACATACGGAATATTCGGTTTCTCGGGATATGGCCGGGAAAACGTCGAGTTCTACACGATCAAGGACCTCGACGAAAAATTTTCCGATATAGTCCCCCGCCGCATCGACCGTATTGCCCCGCTGCACGCCACCCGCATGGGCCCGGCCATCCGGCACACGATAGCCAAACTTGCCGAAGTAGATGCGCGTTCCCGGTTCCTGTTCCTTATCTCGGATGGCCGACCGCAAGACCGTGGCTATTCGCGCGAAGGGGTCGAAAAGGAATACGCAGTACACGATACCCGGCAGGCACTTGTTGAGGCCCGTCAGGAAGGCATCACGCCGTTCTGTCTGACCGTCGACAAGGCAGGGCACGATTACATGAAGACGATGATGGAAGATTTCAGCTACGAAGTACTGCCGGACATCAGCCTGCTACCCGTTCGCCTGCCGCAGCTGTACAGGAACCTGACCACCTAGACTGCCCGCAACGCACCCCAGCAGGGCACACACGCGAATCCCTATGCGCGTCTCCCCTCCTTCGGGAGCGGGTGCCCCTGGGCGCGGGGAGCGTAGATTGCGGCGGCGACTTGCTCACGCCAGGTCATCTGGCAAGTTGGCCTCCGACGCCCGGAGCCAATAACGCCCAGCCCGGAGCATAACGCCCAGGTACCCAGTCCAGGCCTAAATCCTGCTAACCGTTGCCGACGAGTAGTTTTCCGAAGAACAACTCGAGCAGACGCTCCGCCCATTCAGCATCGATCAGGATCACGTCCGACGTCTCGTTCGCCACCGCGTAGCGATAAGCGCCATTCTCGGTAATGTCGCCTATCGTCATCGTAAGGCGAGTCACTTCGGTTACGTTGTTGGCTGTCCGGTTTTCAATTCTTACTGCGATGTACGGGGCGGTCACAATCGTGCCGTATGGCTCGTAGTCGGCGCCGTCCAGCAGATTCAGTTCAACTGCACCGCCGATTTTCGGATTGCCGAAATGCTCGAGCTCTTTATCCAGCGCATCGCCGTCTGCAAGCTGGCTGCCCGTGCACGGGTCTCTTTCAAGCGGCAGATCGCATACAGACCATATCTCGGCCTCCCGATCGAACCCGTATGCGCGGATCACCTCGTTGTTATCGAAGAGAATCACCTCGCGAACCCGGCCGCGGAGCGTGTACAACCACTCTGGAAGCGGGGGTTCTGTAACCAGACGATCGAGAACGCCGCCCCACGTCGCGTCAACCAGCACAAGCTGCGGGAAGCCTGCTACCTGGGCGTAATGATTCTCCGCATCCGGGGTGAGGTTACCAAGGTAGAGCGTTACCTGCCTATCATCTCGCAGGGTTACCGTGATGCTCGAACTCGGTGCATCCAGCCCGTAAAGTGCCGGATCATCTATTTCCTCTCTTAGTACCCGCTGCGTTCGCGGTCCACCGAGAAGTTGGGTTATGCCACCCCAGCGGAAAAGATCAGTAGGAATGTCAACTAGATCATCAAAATACCAGCGCCGAGTACCTTCTCGTAACGACCAACTGGTGCTCAACTCCCCGGCGCGAATCTCGATAATCCGCATATCATCGGGAGCCAGGGTGTAGAAGAACGGTGGGTCGGGCTCTTTGACCTCTTCAGTGGGGTTCGTGATAAACCAGGTCACGCCGATCGCGACATACGAAAGAACCGTTATCAGAACGAGCAGCAGGCGTAGATTCATCTTCTAACGCCTTCTCCACCAGGTCCAGAATCCGAACAGACTGATCAGCGTCGGCATGAGCAGCCAACCGGACCAGCGAACGAAATCGCGTTCGTTGCGAGTCAGGAACAGCTGACGGTTCGTGTCGGTCTTGGTCCGGATCGTGATCAGGTCAAAATCCTCGACCAGGTAGTTGATCGAATTCACAAACAGGTCGGCGTTGTTGGCAGAACCGAAATAATTGTTCGAGGCAAAATCTGTATCCCCGATCAAGATCATGTTCAGGCTGGCAAAGTTGTCGTCGGCGTCTTTGTAAACGCCCCCGGAAAGTTCGCCTACAGCCTCGACAACTACGGCAATAGGCAAGGGTCCCACAAGCTCCGATTCAATATCGAAATCGAGCGTGTCGGGGTCGGTTTCTGCCCAACTGCTGAGCGTCGTCGAGGCAATCATGCTCTGCGTGATCAACGGCGTAACGTCGTCGGCAAGTGGCACCGAAAGCGGGTCGATTGCCCATGCAAAATGAGTGCTGCCGGGGAGGTAAAGCACTTCAAAACCCGCGGTCACCGGGTGAGGAGGAAGCTGGCTATTGCTCTTCTTAATCTGGATGAAGGTCGGGCTTGGAGCCACGAAACTGGCGAGGTCGGCGGCCTCTCCGTCGCCAATCGAAACCGCATAACGAGAAAGGAACTGCTTGAAAGTATCGGGTGTTTCATCCGGCTCAAGCATAAATAAAATACTGCCGCCCGAACGGGCGTATGCCAACAGGGCCTGCTGGTCAATCGGCAACAACTCCTGGACCGGACCCGCAAATACGATGGCAGCCGGGATTCTCTGTGGATCGCCCAGTGCCATCCTCGAACCTATTTCCTGGAGCGTTTCGACCACGATGACGTAATTCTCGCGACTCAGTGCTGCCGCGGCGAGGCCGAGCCCGGTGTCCCCAATCGGATCGGTTACATCGCGCTCAGAGTGGCCGGTAATGAATGCAACGGTCTTCTGCAAGATCTCGTTGATCACCAGCAGGCCCGTGACTACCTGTTGCTCCGTAAATACACTCGATCCGTCAGACGGGTCTCCACCGACGACGATCTCGGTTCGCCGACTTTCGACTCCTTCGATCGCCAGGGCCGGGAACTGCGCCACCCCGAGGGAGGTAGCGATGTTCGGGTTCAAGTCCGGGTCGACAAGTTCGAAAGAAAGGTCGTAAATGCTTGAGCGTCGGCGAAACTCGCTCAACATGTCCTGGGTGTCTCGCCAGGCCGCTGCATCGGCCGCAGTATCCCCAGTGAAGAACGCGGTTATCTTCACCGGCTCTTTCATCTGTTCAAGCGTGTTCACAACCTGCTCTTCAAGCAGGAACTGCTTGGTGGCAGTTGTATCGATGCGCAGCCAGCCCGGGGGATTCGGTCGGTCGAGCGCCTGGTATAGAGCGAAGTTGATAATTACCGCGATCGCCAGGAAAACTATGAATACGATCGCGGTGTTGAACCCGTACCGACCCCGCCGACCGAAAACCGCCTGCCTGACCGTCGCCAGCGAGATCACCGCGTCGATGACCAGCAGTCCGAACCCGACACCCACAACGGTGAACGCAGGCCCTTCGAGTCCGCGCAGGAATATCCAGATCAACAGTCCGAGCACCATCGCGCCCACGCCGCTAACGGCCAGCGCCTGTCGTATCGACTGAGAATTGTTCCTCAGGCTTTTGAAGAGTGAGGTGCCCTCGCGAATTGAATCGGCCGATGGCCTGCTTTCGGGTCTGTTCTGCTGTTCTGTGGACATCTACCGGCCTAGCGCCATCGCCTTGCTTCAAGCACGAGCACAGTGAGAAGCAAGAACACTGCTGTTAGTGAAACGTAATATGCGATATCTGAGACGGAAATGATGCCCTTGGCGAAATCTGCGAAGTGCCCGCCCTGGGCCACCCCAAAGCTATCGAGGTCGAACACCGAGAACGAGGCACCCAGTTGAAAACCATCCAGTACCTGCGACGCCAGCCCTGTAAGCCGCTCGCTGACAAAATCGATGATCGTCAGGGCGGTGAGAATCCCCGATCCCACGATCAGGCCTACTATCTGGTTGCTGCTCAGGGCCGATGCAAAGAGACCCACGGCAAGGGTCGCCGCAGCGTACAGTCCAAGGCCCAGAAGCCCGCTAAGCAAGGGGCCAATGTCGGGGTCGCCGTAAATGAAGAGCACGAGGATGAAGTACAACGACAGCGCCGTCATGATCGCGGTCATCACAAACGCGGCAATGAACTTGCCGAGCACGATCTCGAACTCCCGTATCGGCGAAGTAAGTAAAAGTTCGAGCGTCCCCATCTTTTGCTCTTCTGCAATGAGTCGCATCGTGAGTGCTGGCGACATGAAGATCATGAAGAAGACCGCACCTGCCAGGTAACCGCGGATGCTGGCTTCGGCGAACGCATCGGACACCGAGGCAACGAAAAAGAAGCCGGTTATCCCGAGGAATGCCGCCGAGACCACGTAGGCCATTGGCGATGAGAAATATGTGCGGATCTCTTTGGCCGCAATGACGGTTATGAAACGCAACTTCTACTCGCCTAGGTTTTCTTCTGTTGTCAATTCGAGGAAGATTTCTTCCAGGGTCATCGGCAGGGGGGTCAGGTTCGACAGCCCCCAACCATTGTCGATAACTGTCTTCGCAACCAGTTCGGACGCATTATTGTTTGGCCGGGCATCGACAATGAACGGCGAGAAATTCTCGCGCTCGGCACGCTGCACGATCGATACCCGTTGGTCGGTCCGTGCATCGATCACTACTGTTATCTCCCGCATTGCGCTGATGAACGCAGGAGCATCGACACCCCGGACGCTTACTTCGATACGCTCGGCGTGCTGAAGCTTGTCCGAAAGCTGGTCCGGGTCATCGTCCGCCACGATCCGGCCATCATTTATCACAAGCACCCGAGAGCAGATCGCACTCACCTCGGGAAGAATGTGGGAACTGAGCAGCAGCGTGTGCTCTCGTCCCAGGTCGCTGATCAACTGCCGGGTCTCGACAACCTGGATAGGGTCGATACCAATAGTCGGCTCGTCCATGATCAGCACGTCCGGCTCATGCAAAATCGCCTGCGCAATCCCTGTGCGCTGTCGGTAGCCCTTAGAAAGGCGCCCTACCAGCGTGTCCCGGTATTCGCCAAGTTTGACCATTCCGATCACCAGCGGCAGGCGTTCTTTTACCCATGATGAGTTCATGCCGCGGATCTCACCCATATACTTCAGATAGTCAGTAACCGTCATATCCAGGTACAGGGGGACGGTTTCGGGTAGGTAGCCAATGTGACGTCTGACATCAAGCGAGTGAGAAACGACATCGTATCCAGAAACGGTAACCACGCCTTCAGTGGGCGGGGTGAATCCGGTCACCACTCGCATCGTCGTGGTTTTGCCTGCGCCGTTGGGCCCCAGGAAACCGACGATCTCACCCCTGAGCACCTCAAACGATATGTCGATCACGGCGGGGTAGGGGCCGTAACTCTTCGACATGTGCTCGATTTTTATCAACTATTCACTCCGGTCGGGGCTGCATTTCAGGCGATATTGCCCAAGTTACACCCACAGAAGAACTATTCTGCCAAAATTAAATGTGCCGCGGGTTACACGGCACATAGATACGGCAGTTCCGATCATGCGGTTTCCAAACCAAAATATAGTACCCAAGCAACTTGCTGACGGCTACACGGTTTCGTTGACCGTTTTAGGCCGATAATGAGCAGCGCACGTTTCGTAAATACGCCCTTCAATTGAACCATGTCCACGAATGAAGATCGCATCAACTATCTCGACCACGCTGCCACGACGCCAGTGCGTGAAGATGTGCTCGAAAAGATGCTGCCCTACTTCACGCAGAAATTCGGAAACCCATCGAGCCTGTACGCACTGGCCGGCGAAGCACGTTATGGCGTTGATGAAGCCCGCGAGCAGGTGGCCGAGGTACTCGGGGCGCGCACGGCCGAAATCGTATTTACCGGGGGCGGCTCGGAGTCAGACAACACCGCTATCAAGGGCGTTGCGGCCGCCCGGGCCCTGTCGTCGGCCCGATCACCATCCAATGGCCACATCATCACGACCGCCATCGAGCACCACGCGGTGATTCACCCGGTTGAACAGCTCGAAAAAATGGGTTACGCATCCACAGTCATCGGAGTCGACAGCACAGGCCGCGTCGACCCCGGCGAGTACGCGGCGGCTGTCCGACCAAATACCTTTCTCGCCAGCGTGATGCTGGTCAACAACGAAGTGGGAACCATCCAGGACGTATCGGAAATTTCGCGGCAGGTACGAGAAGCCGCCGATCGCGCCGGCACAAGCGTCATGGTCCATACCGATGCAGTGCAGGCTGCCGGGAAACTGTCGCTCAACGTCGACGACCTGGGTGTCGACCTGATGAGCCTCTCCGGTCACAAGATTTACGGGCCGAAGGGGGTCGGCGTCCTTTATGTCCGCCGGGGCACCGAACTCGAACCGCTGATCGCAGGGGGCGGTCAGGAGAGTCAAATGCGGTCGGGGACCGAAAACGTGGCGGCGATTGTAGGAATGGGCGAAGCGTTAGCGCTCTCTGAAGCTGAACGCGTCTCCAGCCGCCCCCGCATCCAGGCGCTGGCAGAACGCCTCATCGAAAAAATCGCAGAGCGGATCCCCAGTTCCATTTTCAACGGGAGCCATATCCACCGGGTACCCGAAATCGCGAACTTTTCATTCGTCGGTGTGGAGGGTGAACCCGTTCTGCTTGGGCTCGATTTCAGGGCGATAGCGGCATCGAGCGGCAGTGCTTGCAGCTCGGCGTCGCTCGAACCCTCTCACGTACTGCTGGCGATGGGGATAAGCCCCGAGTTGGCAGTAGGAAGTGTGAGAATTTCGATGGGTCGTGAGACAACCGAAACCGATATCGACGACGTACTTCAGGTATTGCCTGAAATTCTCCAACAGTTAGGAACGTTCCCCGCGGGTGCTCGCAGCTGATCGAATTTTGAGTTCCGGATCTCGGGAAAACCTCGGGAAGATATTTCACGCAGTATTGTTGTACGAAATAATTAAGCGCATATGACACATCGAATAAGACGCCCCGCGTCGCATGGATCATGTACCCTCGCTTGTCGGTCCTGGTCTATCCGGGATGCTGGATCAACGGATGACTGAAGAAAACAAAGACGAAATAGAAACCGTGGAAAACCCGCAATCTGCTGCTGACGAGCCCGCGTCCGAAACTGTGAAAGCGCAGCTGCAAGACACCGCACCGGGGATTGCCCGAGATGCCGAAGCCGCTGTCGCGTTCCCGGCGCAGGTAACGGCGGCGCTTGAATATGCCGCGGCGAACCAGTACGAGTACGGTCCCCGATTGCACGATGTCGAGCTGATATGGGATGTCGTTTCTGCCGAAGCGATGGTTAACGACATCGTACGCGTCCGGCTCCAATACTCACCCGCTACAAGTTTCCGTGGCGATCCGGGTGTCGAGTACATGGATGTCGATCCAGATGGCGCAATCCTGGCCAGGCGCCAGGTCCGGGTACCAAAGGAAAACAAGCCCGTTGTTTTGATGGGAATCACCGCGTTCTCAGTGGTCCTTGCAGTATTCGTAATCTCTTTTTTGACTGTTCTCAAACCCGAAGGTGGCGATCCACTGTATGTCGCCGGTCGGGTCCTGTGGATAAGGGCGGAACGACCGGTTGCCGAACAAAACATTGTCTACACAGGTGCCTCCACATCGGGAAAAACACACATCTGGGAAATGAATCCGGTCGACGCAGAAAATAGCGTTCTTGTTTACGTCAAGGTGCGGCTGATCAACCAGAGTTCTGGAACCGCGTCAATACTCGTCGATGAAAACGCCGCCGATCTGCTCGATGGAAACAGGAAGAGCTACCAACCGTTGAACTCGATAACGAATGCCCACACCGCCGATGCTGACACCGAGGTCAATGTGGCTGGCTTCATTCCAATGTGGGGTTCGATAGAACTGAACAACGGTCAGGAAGTTTCCGGCATGCTGGTTTTCGAATTACCGCGCGGAAGCTCGTTCACAGAACTCCGCTGGAACGCCTCGGATTCAGCCATAATTCGTTACCGGTAGTTGCCAGTTCCAGGCAATCACAGCCCGCATTCAAGCTAGAATCGGGCCAGCATGTCATCGAACAACGGTTCCCCCAAATATTCACCAGCCGCGTCCAGGGCCGACAGGACTGAAGATGACGAACGCGGGCCGAAAAACAAAACCCGAAGTTCACAAAAGTCCGGCGTTACCAAGAATCGTGTGACACGCACACCGTCAGGAACGACCGATGGGTCTGGTGCGCCTGGGAAACAGCCCACGACAGGAAAAAAACTCTCGCCCGGTCGCCGCCAGTTCCTGGAATTTAAGACCAGCTACCCGGATGCACTCCTCCTCATCCGAATGGGTGATTTCTACGAAGCCTTCGATGAAGACGCACACACACTTTCAAAAGTGCTGGGAATTGCTCTCACATCCAGGGAATCGGGCGCAGGCGGAAAAGCTCCCCTCGCGGGAATCCCCTACCACTCTCTCGACAACCATCTGGGGACTCTCGTAGCAGCGGGGCTAAAGATCGCAATTGCCGAACAGACCAGTGATCCTGCCAAATCCAGGGGTCTCGTCGAACGTGCAGTTGTGCGTGTCGTTACCCCGGGAACAATCATTGAGCCCGCGCTTCTCGAACCCACCACCAACAACTATTTGGCAGTGGCCGTAAGCGATGGCATCCGGGCCGGTCTCGCCTACGTCGATATATCAACAAGCGTATTCGTGACAGGGGAATTTCCGGCCGAAGAACTCAGGGACGAAATCTTTCGTATGGAACCGGCCGAGTTACTTGCCGACGGCACTGCGGCCGAACTGGTCCGCGCAGAACATGATTCGTCGATGATCGTCCGCCCGCTCGATGAAACTCGACTGGATTCCGACCTGGCCGCGGCCCGCCTCAAAGAACATTTCAAAGTAAGCACGCTTGAGGCATTCGGCTGCGAACACCTGCCCCTGGCCGTGGTCGCCGCAGCCTCGGTGCTCGACTTTGTCGGCGAAACGCAATTCGGCGCAATCCCGCAAATTGCCTCACTCCGGACCGAGTCGACGAACTCTTACATGAAATTAGACCAGAAGGCGCTGCGCGATCTCGAGGTCTTCAACTCGTCCCTTGGCCGAACGAACGCACCGACGCTCTACCGAACGCTCAATCACACGAAAACGGCAATGGGGGCGAGGACTCTCAGGAGCTGGCTCACCAGACCGCCGATGGATGTCGAATCTGTCAGGCGACGGCAGGATGTGGTGGCCGAGTTCTTCGACGACCAGGCCGCGCGTACGCGCGTTCAAGCCTGCATGTCGAAGGTGCCGGATCTCGAACGCCTGACAAACAGGGTCCGAACGAACACAGCCACTCCACGCGACCTCGCATCGCTCCGAGACGGATTGTCAGTCATCCCCGATCTTCTTGACGCCCTTCCACAAGGCGTAATACCCGGTGGTGCCGTGATCGGCCGCCTGCATTCATCCGGAGAGGCAGTCGACCTGCTCAACGCCGCGATTGCCGAAGACCCATCGATATCGGTCGGGGAAGGGTCGGCAATTCGCGAGGGGTTCCATGCTGAACTGGACGAAGTCCGCTCCCTGTCCGGCGATGCAAGATCAAGTATCGCCGCCCTCGAGGCCGACCACCGGGAATCGACCGGCATCAAAAATCTAAAAATTGGCTATAACCGCGTTTTCGGCTACTACCTCGAGGTTTCAAAATCCAACATCCATCTTGTTCCAGATTCTTTCGAACGGCGTCAGACACTTGTAAACGGTGAACGGTTCATTACACCGGCACTCAAAGAACTCGAGTCGAAAATCCTCACGGCTCGCGACCGCATTAGCGAGCTTGAACGCGAAATATTCAGGCGCGTCTGCGGAGAACTGACCGTGCACGGCGAGAGAATCATGGAGACTGCCAGCGCCATCGGTACACTCGACTCCCTTTCTTCCATGGCGCAGGCCGCTGCCGAAAACGGCTGGGTCCGCCCAACTGTCGATGACGATTCATTTCTGGAGATCAAGGCCGGTCGCCACCCGGTCGTCGAATCGGCGCTTGGTCCCGGCCGGTTCGTCCCGAATGACATCGATCTTTCGAATTCCGAGCGTCAGATAATGATCATCACCGGACCGAACATGTCCGGTAAATCCACTTACATCCGGCAGGCCGCCATCCTGGTGCTGATGGCGCAGGTCGGGTGCTTCATTCCGGCCGATGAGGCCCGAATCGGCATTGTTGACCGAATATTCACCCGGGCGGGGCTTTCCGATGACATCTCCGGCGGCCAATCGACTTTCATGGTCGAAATGGTCGAAACCGCTTCTATTTTGAATCAGGCCACCAGCCGATCGCTGGCAGTGCTCGATGAGATCGGCAGAGGTACCTCGACCTACGATGGACTCGCGATCGCCCGGGCCGTCGCCGAGCATATCCACGACTCCCCGAAGCTCGGCTGCAAAACGCTGTTTGCAACCCACTATCACGAGATGACCCAGCTCGCCGATCAACTCCCGCGTGCGCACAACCTCCGGGTTGCGGTTGCGGAAGATGCCGGTGAAGTCGTATTCCTGCACCAGATAGTGCCCGGCGGTGCCGATCGCTCCTACGGTGTACATGTCGCCCGCCTGGCCGGTATGCCGGGTGCCGTGGTGAGCAGGGCATGGGATCTGCTTGAACAGTTGGAAAGTAATCCGACAACTACCGGCGACCCCGCCGGATACCAGATGCAGATGCAATTCGGTGAGCGGCAGGGCGTTAACGAGTCCGAAACACTTGAAGAACTGAAGGCTCTCGACATCGCCAGCATGACTCCGCTCGAGGCGATCACCGCTCTGTTCGGTCTGCAGGAACGTGCGAATCAAACACCCGAGCGGTAAGGCGTTTGGAAGCCCACAACCCGAATGTACCGTCATATATGAGTGTAGTCGAGTGTGTATAAAAGTAGATTATGGTGGTTCGCATCCGCTGCAATAGGCCGATTTAAGCCGCATTTATGCCCTAATTTCGTAGCGATTGCACACAGGCGTAAATTCTCCCGTTCCAGCAAAATCGAGCACATGGCTGCGGGTCAATTGTTACGCCAAAACATGGTTCGGAAATCGTGGGTCGACTCGACTAAATAACTGTTATGGAAGCTGGATATTTCGCAATATTCTGGCTGCTCATCGGCAGGCCCCTCAACGCTGTTATCGACCGACTCTTGCCCCATGATTACGTCGATGGTGTCATCGCGAAGGGAGCGCACCCTCGGCCACTTCAGTGGTGGGAGTGGTTACCGATCCTGTCCGCTGTCGGTGCCGCGAAAACCAGACGCGTTCCATTTCCGAACCTCTGGATCCGATACCCGATCGTCGAAGTGACCACCGCTGCCCTGTTCGGTCTCACCTGGTACCGGCTGTCACAATTGAACTTGCCGATCTGGCTGATACTCATTTCCCTTGCATTTATTGCCACCCTGATCGCCCTGGCGTTCATAGACTTTGAGACGACATATCTACCAGATGCTCTCGTACTACCGTTGCTGACAGTGGCGATAGTCGTCTCGTTCCTGGTACCAGATCGAGAGTGGTGGCAGGGCCTGGCGGGTGCGCGGCTGGATATGCGGGGTTCTACCCGTTTGCCTGGATCGGTGATCGCCTGAACAGACCGGTCATGGGCTGGGGTGACGTAAAGCTGGCAGCCGCACTGGGCGCAATACTCGGACTAGCACCACTGGGACTCGGTCTTTACATCGGCGTCATAATCGGTGGGGCAGTGGCCATCGTTGTTTACGCGGCCCGATTGATCGGGTTCAACCGCATATTGATCCCTTACGGTCCGTACCTCGTGGCAAGCGGCATAATATCGATGCTGTATTTTCGTTCGATAGCCGACTGGATTTCCAGCCAACTCTGATAGGTTTTTCGGCCATGACCCTGATCGATGTAATTCAGGTGGGGGTGCTCTCAACGAACTGTTACGTAGTTCGTTCTGAAAACTCGCTGCGCTGTGTCCTGGTCGATCCCGGAGGAGAAGCGAACAGTATTTTCGACTTCCTCGACCGGCGCATACTTGAGCCCGAGCTAATAATTTCCACGCACGCCCACGCTGACCACACAGGGGCGGTCGCGCCACTGATTTCACGATTTAGCACCTGCAAATTTGCAATGGGTGCTGCCGACGTTAATGCGGCATCCGAGCAGAAATTCTGGCTAAAGAACATGCTGGGCGACTTTCAGAAACCCCCTGCGCCAGACAAGCATCTCAAGGGAGGTGAAATCCTGACCTGCGATGGCCTCGACATCAACGTCCTCGCAACACCGGGGCACACATCGGGAAGCATTTCTCTGCACGTGGGGAGCTATGTGCTTACCGGGGATACCCTGTTTCGAGAATCGATCGGCCGCTTCGACCTCTCTGATGGCGACCAGGAGTTAGAAATTGCGAGTATTCGAACGGTTCTGTTCGCCCTCGACGATGACACAGTAGTGCTGCCGGGTCACGGACCCACCACCACTATCGGGCACGAGCGAACGTCAAATCCGTTTGTATAGCGACGCTGACCGGGTGCTGCCCAACGTAAATCCGCTGCTTCATGGACACCTATGAAGCCACCCGTGGCTGATCCTCGTATCACCCGGTGAACGCCGGACCGTCCGGCGCAGCCGCGAGCTTAATCGGCGTGTCACCGGAATCCGGTGCTCGGTACCAAGTCACAAGGGTGTCGACCTATGGACCTTTCATCAACAGATGCACTGATCATCGTTGATATGCAGAACGATTACTGCAGCGAGGGGAGTGTCCCGGTGACCGGAGCAGCTGCACTGGTGAAAACCCTCTCCGACCTGTCGCGCCGCGTAATGTCTCGTGGCGGGAGAGTGCTGGTGACCTAGGACTGGCACACCGATAAGCATCTTTCGTTCTCAGAAAATGGCGGGACCTGGCCGCAGCACTGTGTGCAGGGCACGAAGGGGGCCGAACTCCACTCTGAACTGAACTTGCCGGTCGGTTCATTGGTGATAAGAAAGGGCGCCGATCGCAGGATAGAGGCGCGGTCGGCCTTTACCGAATCGAAGCTCTTAGAAACCCTGCAGCGATTTTCGGTCGAGCGCGTATATATTTGCGGTGTTCCGACCGAGCTGACCGTACTCGAAACTGCACTCGAGGCCAACTCGCTAGGTTTCACCACGTTTGCGGTTGAGGATGGAATAGCCGCACTTACACAGGATGCCGCAGAAGTTGCCGGGGCCATAGAAAAAATGAAAGACGCCGGGATCGAGTTGATAAGCAGAGACGAACTGGCAGGGTAAGCCCGATCACTGCCATCTAAATATTTTCTGCCTATACAGCGAAAAGCACGATCCAAAGGAAAGACGCATTTGGCTGACACCAGAAAAAAAGAACGCCCGGGCCAACCAGGCCCGGGCGTTCTCAACTAACCCTCTGATTTCGGATTCTGGCTCAGATGAACAGGGGACCGAAGATCAGTGAAACGATGGCCATCAACTTCAGCAGAATGTTGATCGCCGGACCGGAAGTGTCCTTGAAAGGATCTCCAACCGTGTCGCCGGTCACCGCGGCGGCGTGAGTATCTGAACCCTTCCCACCGAAGTTTCCAAGTTCCACATACTTCTTGGCGTTGTCCCAGGCGCCACCCGCATTTGCCATGAAGATCGCCAGAAGGAAGCCAGAGACGATCGAACCGGCCAGCATGCCCCCAAGGGCCTCGGCTCCCATCAACGCTCCAATTGCGATCGGTGCAACGATCGCGATCAGCCCCGGAACGATCATCGCCTTGAGTGCACCCTGAGTGCTGATAGCCACTGCACGGGCCGCATCGGGTTTAACACCCGGCAGGCCCTCGCGAAGGCCAGGGATTTCCCTGAACTGGCGTCTGACCTCCTCGATCATCTCGCCAGCCGCGGTGCCGACGGCCTGCATTGTCAGGCCCGAGAAAAGGAATGGCAAAAGACCGCCGATGATCGTTCCGATGAGAACCTTTGGCTCCAGCAGGTCCAATGTAGTGACGCCTGTGACCAGCGTGTAGGCTACCAGGAGGGCGAGGGCCGTCAGCACAGCCGATCCAATGGCAAACCCCTTGCCGGTGGCCGCCGTGGTGTTTCCAAGGGCGTCCAGGGCGTCGGTGCGCTTTCGCACCTCGGGGTCGAGGTGCGCCTGCTCGGCAATGCCGCCCGCGTTGTCGGCCACCGGGCCGAATGCGTCAGTTGCCAGGGTGATGCCGAGTGTCGAGAGCATACCAACGGCAGCGAGTCCGATGCCGTACAGGCCGGCGAGCTCGTTGGCGACGAAGATGCCAGCCGCAATTGCCAGCGCCGGAATGACCGTGCTGTAGAGGCCAATCGACAAGCCGGCGATAATCGTTGATGGGTGGCCCGTCTGCGCCTGCTGCGCTATCCACTTCACCGGGTTGAACTCGAATTTGCCTATCTTGAGCCCCTCGTACGATGTGAACCACTCAGTCGACGTCCCGATCACCTGCCCGACGACGATGCCGGTGACTACGACCCAGAAGAGTTTGAATTCGAGGCCTGGAGAAGAGTTGATGTAGATGGCCGTGCCGACAAGCGAGAGCGCACCGGCGCTAAAAATCCCGTACCGCAACGACCACAGCAGCTTGCCCATATCGGCCTTGTCGCCAGTTCGTACAAGAAACAATCCCAGTATCGAAGCGATGATTCCGATGCCAGCGATAACCAGCGGCAGCACAGCCCTTGGCTCATCCAACGAGTACGAACTGCCCGCACTCAATGCGAGGAATGCCAGTGAAATCGTGGCGATGATCGAACCGACGTACGACTCGAACAGGTCTGCGCCCATTCCGGCAACATCCCCCACGTTATCTCCCACGTTGTCGGCAATCACGGCCGGATTGCGGGGGTCGTCTTCTTCAAGACCGGCCTCGACCTTACCCACGAGGTCGGCGCCAACGTCAGCGGCCTTCGTGTAGATGCCGCCTCCGACACGGGCGAACAGGGCGATGGACGATGCGCCGAACCCGAATCCGGCAATTACGTTCGGGTTTTCGAATATCAGCCACAGTGCTGAAACCCCGATGATGCCGATTCCCACGACTGTCAGCCCCATTACCGCACCGGTGCTGAACGCCACTTGCAGGGCCTTGTTCAAGCCGTGCTGGGCGGCTGTGGCAGTGCGCGTGTTGCCTCGAACGGCAATGCTCATGCCTATAAAGCCGGCCAGGCCCGAACCTACGGCCCCGGCAAGATATGCAAGGGCCGTCCACGGGCCATCCGACTCGATCGCTCCGCCCGCACCGAGCCTCTCTATGGTCGCGTTGCCGAGAATGTTGTAGTCGATGAAGACCGCAAGGATCGCGAACATGATCACCACGAACACCGCAAGGATCGAGTATTCCTTGCGCAGGAACGCCGCGGAACCTTCCTGGATGAGGGCGCCGATCTCCCGGACCGCTTCGTTGCCCGACGGCTGCCGCATGACTCGCCACACAAGTAGGGCCGCCGCGACAAGGCCAACGGCCCCGGCCGCGATTGCAAGCAGGATCGAATCCATCTATATATCTCCGCGAAAGAACCTTCCACGCTCGAACGCCCTGGATAACCTGGGTGTCACGGGAAGGTCCGGTATTAGAGGTTGGAACACCAGTTCACTGATCAATTCCGAAAATCGAAGCCAATGCAGCACCGTCCAACTTCTGGTTGACCTGAGAACGCTAGCATTGGCCTGCAGGCCAGTCAACGAATCGAAGGGTCGGTTACGATAATCGAACCCATGTTCACTAATGCGCTGAGTCGGCTCGAGTGTGCTCAGATTATTTACCTGGCATTTTGAAAATCGACTCCGCCCACGAAGCGTATCGCTGCGGTCGCACGGGTTCCCCCATTACTGACCAGCGCCTTATTACGGGAACCATATCTAGCGATATGCGCCCTCAAACAGATCGACAAGTTCAGCCGTGGCCGCACCGATATCGTCAGCCAATGTGATGGCTGTGGCGACGCAAATCGAGTCAGCTCCCGCCGCTACAACCGATTCCAGATTCGAAGCGTTGATACCGCCGATCGCGACGATATGGGTCGCGCAGGATTCGCTCACAGACCGCAGCGTTTCAAGTCCGGCAGGACGTGTATCCGCCTTGGTACTTGTCGAAAATATCGCTCCGACCGCAAGGTAATCCGCGCCACTCCGCTCCGATTCCCGGGCTTCGCTCAGCAAGGCGTTAGAGGTCCCTATCACCTGCCGGTCGTCGAGCACAATTCGGCAGTCTTCCACCCGAAGATCGCCCTGCCCCACATGCAAGCCGTCGGCACCGATAATGCGCGCAATATCGGCGTGGTCGTTGACGATAAAAAGCCTGCCTGATGCATGTGCCAGCTTCTGGATCTGGACAGCGCGTTCGGCAATCCGCCTCTTTTGCGACAACTTGTCCCGTAACTGAACCACCGAAGCGCCCGCCTCAAACGCGGCCCTGACCACGTCGACAACGTCCCGCCCGTTTGTGTATTCGGGGTCAACTATTACGTAGATACCCCTCATGCCGGCGACCGTTTGTGTGCGCGATGTTCCTGGTGAACTCAATAAACTTCTCTTTTGTAATTTCCGCGTATTTTGAGCCCCGGAGTCCAGACGACTCGACTGTACTGAAAAACCCCCGGGCAAAATCGCCAGTCTATGAGGGACGCTGAGGCTCCATACCGGCCTGTTGGACCAACACGGAATCTGCCCTGAATTCTACCGTGGATAACGGCGATTAAATCCCGTGCTACAGCGCTTCTTGTAAGCTTCACCGACTTTACTGACGCCACACCGGAACCCGGCGGCTTGCCGCCGTGCAAAAAGGGCGAATGCGAATGACTGTGTCATGGCCAGCCCAGGACGATCTGCTGAAATGGATGAGCTCCGATTTGCGCAACTGGGGGCGCTGGGGAGACGACGATCAAAGAGGAACTCTGAACCATCTCTCACCGGAAAAAACTATGCAGGCAGTGAGCCTGGTTTCTGAAGGCGTGACCGTAAGCTGCGCGCGGCCGGTAGATTTCAAAGCGTCCATCGACGTGCCCCGGCCCCCGCAACATTTCATGGTCTCGGCCGGCGACTCTTTCCGCCGCGGTGAGTCGCAGGACCGCCAGGTTGCCATGGACTATTTCGGCATGATCTTCCACGGCCACACTGTGACCCATATTGACAGCCTCGCTCATTTTTTCTGGGACGGCCAGACATACAACGGGCGTCCTTCAAGTGTCGTGTCTACCGCTGAAGGCGCGACGGAGTTCGACGTGATGGCCGGCTCCGGCGGGATAGTAACGAAAGGGGTGTTGGTCGACGCTCCGCTCCTCCGGGGAGTCGATTTTGTTGAGCGGGGTGACGGCGTTGGCCTTGCCGATATCGAGGCTGCGGAGCGAGATCACGGCGTCAGGGTCGAAAAAGGCGACGTGCTACTGCTACGCACAGGCCAGCTAGGCCGTCGCGAGATAGTTGGGCCGGTCGACGTCTGGGTAGACGGCTCTGCGGGGCCCTCACCGGAGATTCTACCCCTGCTGCATGAACGAGAGGTCGCTGTGATGGGCTCGGATACCGGAAACGATGTCGCCCCGAATCCCTACGAGCGGTTTACCAATCCGGTGCACCAGGTAGGGATTGTTTCCATGGGATTATGGATCCTCGATAACGCCTGGCTCGACGATCTCGCCGAGGCCTGCGAACAGCGTGGGAGATGGGAATTCATGATCTCCATCCTGCCGCTGAAATTGCCCACGGTCACGGGGTCTCCGGTCAACCCGATAGTGATCTTCTAAACCCGCGAATCGATCCGCCAGTCCGAGTTCTGGAGGTCGTTCTTGGCCAGGTAACTCTGGGCCACCGCCTGCAGTCGGAGAGACTTTTGAACTGAAATCTGCTCGACTCCAGAACCGAACGCCCAGTTCGTCCGAGTTTTCACTTCAAAGAAGGCAAGCCAGGCACCTGCGCGGGCCACGATGTCGATCTCTCCCTCACGGGTACGGTGGTTGGTACCCTCGATCTCGTAGCCAAGCTGGTTGGTCACATGCGATCGCGCGGCAGACTCGCCAGCCCTGCCAGTACCCGGAGGAAGGTTCAAATTTCCGCTTGAAGATCCCAAAACAACCTGATTTCCTCGCTCGCACTCCAACTGGGGATCGATGGACAGGCCCGGCAACCGGTTACCCACCCAGAACGTCCCTGACCGGCTTGAAGCTGCGTCTGTGGATGGGCGAAACTCCGAGCTCCTTCAGTGCAGCCATGTGCATCGTCGTTCCGTAGCCCTTGTGCTCGGCGAACCCGTAGCCGGGATACTCCGACTCAAAAATGGTTGCCATCAGACGGTCCCTCGTCACCTTGGCAATAATTGAAGCGGCCGCCACGCTCTGGCTGCGAGAGTCCGCCTTCACAATCGAAGTCTGCGGGACCGGGACCGAATACAGTTCTACGGCATCTATCAGCAAGTGTTCCGGCTGGGGATCGAGCTCCGTTATAGCTCTCGACATCGCGAGCCTCGTCGCCGCAATAATTCCGATCGAATCTATCTCATCGGCCGTGCACGCGCCGACCCCGTACCCGATACACCAGCCAATCAGCCAGTCGAATGACTGCTGCCGTTGCGCCGCAGAAAGCACCTTGCTGTCGTTAACAATTCGGCTGTATTCAACCGGAACCGGCCCCGGAAGAATAGCTGCGGCCGCTACAACCGGTCCGGCCAGCGTGCCGCGGCCAACTTCATCCACCCCGGCAATCAGTAGCTGAGAACCGTTTGCAATCTCGTTTTCGATAGAAAAATCAGGGACCAGTCGGACAGTCTTCGGCAAAGGGAATTCCACAAACGGCTGACAGTTATCAGGCTAAGGCATGCGTCGACGGAGTCCCATCGACGGCATCCGCTCGCAGGCAAAGCCACAGGCGGATGGAGCCAGAAGCATACCGTCACCGTGGGAAAATTTGAGCCAATGTGTCCCAGGGCCGACCAGCCAGCTTACCGGGCGGGCGAAACTACGACCCGGCCATCAGGTGCCAGAATGCCCGCCGGCACTTCATTTACGAGAGAGCCAGTCGCAGGCTTGACAGCGCGCTCCGGAAGTGAATACTCGATCAGCCCACCACCAATCACGATCTCTCCGTCGTAGAAAACAACGGCCTGTCCGGGGGTAATCGCGCGGGCCGGATCATCGAACTCGATTTCAGCCCCGTTATTCGGTAGGGCACGGACGCGAGCCGGAGCGTTGCCACCGTTATACCTGATGCGGGCACCTACGTTGACCCAACTGATCGGAGGTATTCCCGACAACCAGTTAACGCCCGAAGCGTAAAGGCGGGTCTTCATCAACTTTTCGGCCGGTCCAACGGTGATTCGCCCGGATTCTGAATTAATGTCGGTCACATACAGCGGTCGAGTCGTGTTGTTGACGATCGGCAGTCGCTTTCGCTGACCGATCGTGAAGCCGTGAATGCCGTCGTGCTCGCCTACGATAATCCCATCTGAATCGACTATCTCGCCAGGCAGCTTTCGCTTCAGGCGCGGCTCGATAAAGCGGCTGTAGTCGCCATCGGGAATAAAGCAAATATCCTGCGAATCGGGCTTGTCGGCTATCGAAAGATCGAGGTCCCTGGCTATAGTCCTGATCTCGTTCTTCGAGTAATCACCAATCGGGAAAGACAAATTCGCGAGCTGCTCCTGCGAAAGTGTGTAGAGAACGTAAGACTGGTCTTTAAGACCATCTATCCCCGCAAGCAGCCTGTACCTGCCGTCGACCTGTCGGATCCTGGCATAGTGGCCGGTCGCGACCACATCGGCGTCCATCAACTCGGCGCGCCGCACGAGGAACTCGAACTTGAGACGGTCGTTACAGGCAAGGCACGGGTGCGGCGTTCGACCACGCTCGTACTCGCCGACGAAATAATCGACCACGTGCTTCTGAAATTCCTCTTCAAAATTGAGGAAGTAATGCCTGGCACCGATCTTTCGACACACACTGCGGGCATCTTCGACATCCTCGACCGAGCAACACGACTTGTTCAGTCGGGCCACCTTGTCGTTGGGCGCGTTGAAGAGACGCATCGTGACGCCCACGACGTCGTAGCCCTCGCTGGCCAGCAATGCGGCGGCGACGGAGGAATCAACCCCGCC